>OLLF01000156.1_pt1 | contig 14445 bp, 12 predicted proteins | sample 1604471 | NCBI WGS metagenome assembly OLLF01 (sample SAMEA104055714, study PRJEB20765) | soil metagenome | isolation source: soil
GAATGCGAATTCCGTTTCAACTACGGCTCGCCGAAACAACAGTTCGGTCAGCTCAGAAAATGGGCTAACCTCTGACCGTTATCTACGTCAGCCCCACAATTAATGCAGTCCATGTCTCGGCCAAGCTCCAGGGACCGCACGAACTCGAAAGCCGCTGGTGGTGTCACGTTCACCTGGGTAATTTCGACATTCTTGAACAACCCACCGCCATACTCAACAGCTATGGCGTCGAAATCACGATCGACCGACTTCTTTCCCCCAGCTTCTGGCCGCACATGGACGTGGATTTTGGGCGGTCGGTTGGGAATCGGTTGAGTGGAGATCGCGGCGGGCATGGAACACCAAACGCCGACCTCGGCGCTTTTGTTCATGTCCAAAACGAACGGTCCGACCACGTAATTCATTAGCTGCTCACGATTAGCGCAAGTCATGACTTTCGAACGCTCGTAAGCTTCGTAGTCGGCCTTCGTACCCCAGTGTGACTGATGCGTGCGGCACCACCAGCGGTCCGCGCCGTGGCGGAACTTACCGGCGCTGACAAAGTCACAGGGCAACACTGCGTCGCTTCCGGTCTTGGCCGAAAAACTACCGAGCGTGGAGGGACTGAAGACCGCGATATTCCCGAGCGTGCGACCGTAGGACCAGCAGATCGCTGGCGCCTGGGTCATCTTCTCCCTGGTCTGGATAGAGAGGGGCTGCTCCTCGCCGATCTTCTCCAGGAAGACCTTCTTTGCGGCGTGGCCTTCGCGGTTTTCCCAGTCGCATTTCCAGAGCTCGACCGCGTGCGTGTTGTTGTTGATTTTTCTCTCGATAAACATCGACCGCTGAGACCTGATGGGTGTTGTAGACCGATGCATATGAGCCCTAAACCCGCCGCTTTCTAGGGCGAGACAGAGACCGATTCTGGCTGTGAACAAACACGGATTTTCAGCCCCGGATTTTTCCACGGATTCTCCACGGATTTTGGTGCCGAAGTCTGCTTTTGTATGCCGTTTGGTGCCGAATAGAACAAACGGACGATTTCAAAAAGCCGCAGAAAGCTTGGAATTAGTGGTGGGCGCGACAGGGATTGAACCTGTGACCCCTCCCGTGTGAAGGGAGTGCTCTCCCGCTGAGCTACGCGCCCTCACCGAGGGAGCAGCCGTATAGGATTTACGCCCGCGGCCCGTCAAGTTTGGCGGTCGGCCAGTCCCCGCGCCAGCGCCGGAATCTCCCGGAAATCTCCCGTCACCGCGTCACCGCCCAGCGTATGGGCCGGCTCCGGCGTATAGCCATAGGACACCAGGATCACCGGCGCCCCGGCGGCGCGCGCCGTCGCCACGTCGGTGATGCTGTCGCCGATCATGATGCCGGCGCCGCACGCCAGCTCCCGCACCACGTCGTGGAAGATGCGCGCGTCCGGCTTGACGTAACTCATGCGCCCCGCGCCATAGATCACCGGAAAGAACCGGTCGAGCTTCAGCGCCGCCAGCAGCAGGTCCGCCATCTCCTGCGGCTTGTTGGTCAGCACCGCCAGGTGCGCGCCCTCGGCCGTCAGCGCCGCCAGCGTCTCCTCGACGCCCGCGAACGGCACGCTGGCGTCGGCGATATGGGCCCGGTAATGCACCAGGAAGCGGTCCACCAGCTCCGGCAGCCGTGCGTCCTCGACCCCCGCGCCCGTCGCCGCCATCGCCTGCTGGATCAGCGAGCGCGCCCCGAAGCCGACCATATGGCGCAGCGTCGCCGGGTCGACCTCCCGCCGCCCCTCCGACCGCAGCACGGCGTTGGTGGCACCCAGAAGGTCCGGCGCCGTGTCCACCAGGGTGCCGTCGAGGTCGAAGATCAGTCCGGGGCGCGCCATTAACGAATCCGCTGGTTTGCGCGAGCAATATAGCGTCGCAATTCGTCACTTTGTCCTTTTTCTGCGGTAGGTTAGGGGAGGGCATGGCGAGAGCTTCGGTTATTCTGGCGGCGGGCCAGGGCACGCGGATGAAGTCCGCCAAGCCCAAGGTCATGCACGCCATCGCCGGCCTGCCCATTCTCGGCCATGTCATCGCCGCCGCGCGCGGCGCCGGCGCCGAACGCATCGTGGTCGTCGCCGCGCCCGGCGCGGACGAGGTCAAAGCCTTCGCCGCCCAGCACGGCGCCGAAACCGTCGAGCAGGACAGGCAGCTGGGCACCGGCCACGCCGCGCGCTGCGCCGCCACAGCGCTCGCCGATTTCGCCGGCACGCTGGTCGTCACCTATGGCGACCACCCACTGTTCACCGCGGCGACCTTCGAAGCCTCCTTCGCGGCGCAGGAAAAATCCGGCATGGCGATCGTCGCCTTCCGCTCGCAGAACACCGCCTATGGCCGCGTCATCACGCGCGCGGGCGGCCTCCTGGACCGCATCGTCGAATACCGCGATGCCGACGACGCCGAGCGCAATGTCGATCTCTGCAACGCCGGCATCCTGGCGGCGGACGCCAAAAGCTTTTTCCGCTGGGCGGGCGAACTCAAAGCCGACAACGTCCAGAAGGAATATTATCTCACCGATATCCCGACCATCGCCAGGGCCGACGGCGTCGCCTGCGCCGTGGTGACGATCGACGAAGCTGAGACCATGGGCGTCAACAGCCGCGCCGAGCTCGCCGTCGCGGAGGCCGCGATGCAGCAGCGCCTGCGCGCCCGCGCCCTCGAGGCCGGCGTCGGCATGACGGCGCCCGAGACCGTCTTCCTCAGCCACGACACGGTGCTGGAGCCCGACGTGCAGATCGGCCCCTATGTCGTGTTCGGCCCCGGCGTCACGGTCAGGAGCGGCGCGGAGATCAAATCCCATTCCCATCTCGAAGGCGCCACGGTAGGGGCGCGCGCCCTAGTCGGGCCCTATGCGCGGCTGCGTCCCGGCGCGGTGATCGAGGAAGACGTCCACATCGGCAATTTCGTCGAGGTCAAGAACGCCCGCATTGAAAAAGGCGCCAAGGCCAACCATCTGACCTATCTCGGCGACGCGCGCGTCGGGCCGGGCGCCAATATCGGCGCCGGCACCATCACCTGCAATTACGACGGCTTCGACAAGCACCACACCGATATCGGCGCCGGCGCCTTCATCGGCTCCAATGCGGCGCTGGTGGCGCCGGTGACGATCGCCGACGGCGTCTATGTCGGCGCCGGCTCGGTGATCACCAAATCCATGGCGAAGGATTCGCTGGTGGTGACGCGCGCCGAGCAGAAGGAACTCCCGGGCTGGGCGGAAAAATTCCGCGCCCGCAAGACGGCGGCCAAGGCCGCGAAGAAAAAGTAAGGATGCTTCGACAAGCTCAGCATGAGGTATCGATTTCGGTCCTCATCCTGAGCTTGTCGAAGGATGGATATCAAGCAAGGACTTGAACATGTGTGGCATCGTCGGAATCGCAGGCACGCGCGACGTCGCGCCGGTCATCCTGGACGCGCTCAAGCGCCTGGAATATCGCGGCTATGACAGTGCCGGCATCGCCACCCTGGTGGGCGGGCAGATCTCGCGCCGCCGCTCGCCGGGCAAGCTTGGCAAGCTCGGCGACGTGCTCGGCGGCAATCCGCTCAGCGGCCACACCGGCATCGGCCACACCCGCTGGGCGACGCATGGCGCCCCGACCGAGACCAACGCCCATCCGCACGCCTCGGCCAAGGTCGCCATCGTCCACAACGGCATCATCGAGAATTTCCGCGAGCTGCGCGACGAACTGATCGCCAAGGGCCACGTCTTCGCCTCGGAGACCGACAGCGAAGTCGCCGTGCATCTCGTCACCGATTATCTCGACCAGGGCCTCAGCCCCAAGGACGCCGCCATCGCCGCCACGCGCCGGCTGACCGGCGCCTATTCGCTGGCCATGATCTTCACCGATCACGAGAGCCTCCTGATCGGCGCCCGCAAGGGCGCCCCGCTGGCGGTCGGCTATGGCGAGACCGAAGGCTATCTCGGCTCCGACGCCTTCGCGCTGGCGCCCTTCACCAACCGCGTCGCCTATCTCGAAGACGGCGACGTCGTCGTCGTCGAAGGCCCGCACATTTCGATCTATGACGAGGCGGGCCGCCCCGCCAACCGCGAGGTCACGCTGACCACCGCCTCGGCCGCCATCGTCGACAAGGGCGGCAAGCGCCACTTCATGGCCAAGGAGATCGCCGAGCAGCCCGAAGTCATCGGCCACACCCTGGCGCATTATGTCGACCCGGTCGGCCCCAACGTTGCGCTGCACGAGGCGGGTCTGTCGGCCGCGCTCGCCACCGCGCCGCGCCTTCTGATCTCCGCCTGCGGCACGTCCTATTACGCCGCGCTGGTCGGCAAATACTGGTTCGAGCAGATCGCGCGCCTCTCGGTCGAGGTCGATGTCGCCTCCGAATTGCGTTACCGCGATCCGGTCTACGCCGAAGGCGGCGCCGCGCTGTTCATCTCGCAGTCGGGCGAGACCGCCGACACGCTGGCGGCGCTGCGCCACGCCAAGACGCACGGCCAGATCACGCTCGCCATGGTCAACGTTCCCGAAAGCTCCATCGCGCGCGAAGCCGACATCGTGATCCCGATCTTCGCCGGCCCGGAGATCGGCGTCGCCTCGACCAAGGCCTTCACCTGCCAGCTCGCGGCGCTGGCCGCGCTCGCCATCGCGGCGGGGCGCGCCCGCGGCAAGATCTCGGCCGAGGAGGAAAAGCGCCTCTGCACCGCGCTGCTCGAAACCCCGCGGCACATCGTGGAGATGCTCAAGCAGGAACCGAAATTCGAGGAGCTCGGCCAGGAGATCGCCAAGGCGCGCGACGTGCTCTATCTCGGCCGCGGCCCCTCTTTCCCCATCGCGCTGGAAGGCGCGCTTAAGCTGAAGGAAATCTCATACGTCCACGCCGAGGGCTATGCCGCCGGCGAGATGAAGCACGGCCCCATCGCGCTGATCGACGAGAACGTGCCGATCATCGTCATCGCGCCGCACGACGCGCTGTACGAGAAGACGATCTCCAACATGCAGGAATCGATGGCGCGCGGCGGCAAGGTGCTGCTGATCTCCGACGCCTTGGGCATCAGGAAGGCCGGCGACAAGCTCTGGCACGCCGTCGAGGTCCCCGACGCCGATCCCCTGATCGCGCCGATCCTCTATTCGGTGCCGGTACAGCTCCTCGCCTACTACGCCGCCATCGCCAAAGGCACCGACGTCGACCAGCCGCGGAATTTGGCGAAAAGCGTGACGGTGGAGTAGGGCCTTCTGGACATTATGGCCATCCGATGGCTATAATCTCCCCATGACGGCTTACAGCGTCGCCGACGCCAAGAATAAGTTCTCCGAACTGATCGCCCGCGCCGAAAAGGGCGAGGAGGTTCTGATCACTCGTCATGGTCAGCCGGTCATAAAGTTCAGCGCGATCTCTCCGTCGCCGCCGCGCGTCGTTACCGCCGCCGATATGGACTGGCTGAAGGAGCGTCGCGAGTCGCGTGGCCGACTGGGCGCCGAGGATGCCGGCACATTGGTATCGCGCATGCGGGACGAGGATTGGCGTTGAGTGTCTATCTGGACACCAGTGTCATGGTCTCCCTCTTCACCAAAGACGATTTTTCCAGCCGGGCCGACGCCGCGTTGCGGGCGCGGCCGGTGGTGCAATTGGTCAGCGACTTTGGCGCCGCCGAATTTGCCTCGGCGGTGGCGCGGCGGTTCCGCATGCGGGACATGACGGAAAAAGAGACGGCGTTGGCATTTGCCGATTTCGATCATTGGCGGGCGAACGTAGCCACCCATGTCGTGCTGGAATCCGCGGACATCGTCGCGGCGGAGGCGATAGTCAGAAGGCTCGACCTCATGCTGCGCGCCCCCGACGCGATCCATCTGGCCATCACCCGGCGCATCGGCGCCGAGCTCGCGACGTTCGACGAGAAGATGGCCGTAAGCGCGCGTGCCTTGGGATTGCCGTTGGCCGCGGTGTAGTCGCCGCCGTTCGCTATCCCCGCCGCGCCAGCGCGAAATATCCCACGTCGATCTCCTGCGCCCGCTCCAGCGCCATATTCGCCAGCGCCTCGCCGATCACCGGGGCGAATTTGAAGCCGTGGCCCGACAGCCCCGCGCCGATCACGATGCGCGGATCGTCCGGCGCCCTATCCAGGATGAAATGCTCGTCCCACGACATCGGATAAAGGCACACCGCCCCACGCGTCCGCGCGCCAAGTCCGGGAAGAAACTGCGTCACGAACCGGTCGACCGGCACGAAGTCGGCCGCGGAAATCTCGCGGTCCACCGCTTCGGGTTCCGCGATGCGCGCGCCGGAGAAATGCTCGGCGACCTTGACTGCGCCGTCCGCGTTGGCGGGAAAGCCGTAGAACATCCGGTCCTTCGTCGTCACGACAAACGGTTTGAAGCCGGCCTCGGCGCGATAGCGCCCGTCCAGGTCCCGATACCAGTGCAGCACCCGCCGCTCGACATGCGTCGCCGCCGCCAGTTCGGGCACGAGCTCGCCGATCCACGCGCCGGTGGTGACGACGACGCGGCCGGCGCGCACCGCGCCCGCCCACGTCTGAAGCGTGAGCGCCACGCCGCTTGTATCGATGCCGTCGCACCGGCAATCCGTCAGGATTCGCGCGCCATGCGCCGTTGCGTCTTGCAGGAACGCGTTGATCGCCGGCTCGCAGAACAGATAGCCGCCGCCGCGTTCCTCGAACGTCTGCCAATCGGCGGGCAGGGCGAGGTGGCGCGCCGCCATCCGCCCCTCCGCCAGCGGCAAGTCCCACTGCCGCGCCGCGTCTTTCGCGCTCGTCAGGAACGCGTCGTCCTGCGGTCCGCAATAGAACACGCCTGTTTGCTGGAACAGCGACGTGCCCGTGCGCCGCTCCAGTTCCCGCCACAGCCCGATGGCGCGCAGCACCATCGGCACATAGGCCGCGCCTTCCGAATAGGCCGTGCGCAGCAGCCGCGTCTCGCCATGCGAACTGCCCAGCCCGTGCGGCGGCGCGAAGCGGTCGATGCCGACCGCCTTTGCCCCGGCCCGCGCCAGCGCCGCCAGCGCCGAGCTCCCCGCCGCGCCAAGGCCGACCACGGCGACGTCGAACCGATCTTCCGCAACCATGCCGCAATCCGAAACACCGCGTGCCGAGCTTAGGCCATATGCGACGCTTGCGTGAATCTCTATGCTCGCGCCCATGACCGCCGATTCCAACGCGCTCAAGCGCGCCGCCGCCGCCAAGGCGCTCGACTATGTCCGCGAGGGCATGACGCTCGGCCTCGGCACCGGCTCGACCGCCGAGATTTTCCTGGAGCAGTTGTCGCCGCGCGTGCGCGGCGGCCTCAACCTGCTCTGCGTCCCGACGTCGGAGCGCACCGCCGCCAGGGCCCGCGCGCTCGGCCTGTCGCTGGCCTCGCTCGACGACAACGCGCCGCTGGATCTCACGGTGGACGGCGCCGACGAGGCCGACCGCGAACTGACCCTGATCAAGGGCGCCGGCGGCGCGCTGCTGCGCGAGAAGATCGTCGCCGCCTCGTCCAGGCGCATGATCGTCATCGCCGACGAGAGCAAGCTGGTGGCGCGGCTCGGCAAGTTCACCCTGCCGGTCGAGGTCCTGGAGTTCGGCCACAAGACGACGGTCGCGCGCCTCGCCGCCGCCGCCGCCGCGCTCGGCTATGCCGGCGTCACCATCACCTTGCGCAGCAAGGACGGCGCCGTCTTCAAGAGCGATTCCGGCAATCTGATCTACGACTGCGCCTTCGGCGCCATCACCTCGGCCGCGAAGCTGGCACGGGCGCTCGCCGATATCCCCGGCGTGATCGAGCACGGCCTGTTCCTCGGCATCGCCACGACGCTGCTCATCGCCCATCCGGGCGAGGTCGAGGTCATTGAACGCGGAAAATAAGCGGCCACAGGCGGCGCAGCAGCCGCGTCTGGAAATCCGGTCCGCGCCCCGGCGCCACCTGCAGCAGATAGCGGCGCGCATTGCCCAGGCACGGCATCCCGTCCGGATTGGCGCAGGCCAGTGTCGGCCCGCCGGGCAGGCTCATCCCGGCGCGGTTCTCCACCGCCACGCCTGCCAGCGCCAGCATCATGTCGTCCATCATCTCGTAGGACAGCACGAAATAGCCGTGCCCGAACGGGTCGCCCGGCGCGCGGCTGGCGTCGATCACGTCGACCAGGCCGTAAGGCCCCTCGACATATTGCAGGTCCTTGTCCGGCACCCGCCCGGCGCGCGGAATGCCGCCATGCACGCCCTCGGAGGTGATCAGGATCAAATCGTTCTCCGAGGCATAGACCGTGGCGCGCCGCACGCAGGCCGCGCTGTGCTCCAACAGGTGCCCGAAATCGTCATTGTCGTGCTCGGCGCTGACGTCCGGCGCCACCAGCAGCAGCTCGTCGACCAGACGCTGCGGGCGGTGCGCGCACAGCGAGGCGAGCGCGATCATGGTGATCCGGTTGCCCATGCTGTGCGCCACGACGTTCACCCGCAAGCCCGTCGCCGCCAGCGCCCGGATCACGTCGATCAGCACCGGCACGGCATAGCCGCTGCGCTCGATGTCGGCGGCATAGCGGTCGTACTTGCCCTCGCTGCTCCAGCTGAACAGCGCGTTGACACAGCTCCATTGCGTGTCGGTGGCGAGCTGCCCGCTGCGCATCAGCGCCGTCTGGAAGGTCTGGTTGTAGCCGTGCACGAACAGCAGCACGCTGCCGCAATGCTGCGCCTTGGCCTCGTCCGCCACGGCGCGCGCGAAGGTTTCCATGTCCGTCTTGCCGTCGCAGGCAATGGTGCGCGGCTTCTCGGCGGCGGCCCAGCGCGGCATGGCGCCGGCCCGGAACGCAGTCGGGATGGCGACCGCGGTGATGCCGCAATGCGCCGCCGAATCCCAATGCAGGCCATAGCCCAGCGCGCTGTCGTCCGCCGCCCGGTCGGTCGCGAAGATCACCGTGGGGTGCGCCACCGCATTGTCCGGCCGCGCCCAGACCGAGCGGATGTCGTCATGCCTGAGCGAATCGGACAGCGTGCAGCCGCCTAAGGTCAGCCCCGCGCATAGCAGCAATGCCGCGCGTATCCATCCTTGTTGCATGCTAGGTTCGGCCCCACATAGAGCGCAATCGGGTGAAGCGTACTTCAGCTTCACCCGTAAATTGCGCGACAAACAAAAAATCTAGAGCATGATCTGGATTCAACGAAGTGCGATCATGCTCTAGAAGTCGCCACTTTAGGCGACATCGGTCAGGCGCGGAACATCCCATGGCTCAATATGATTACGATCTCTTCGTCATCGGCGGCGGCTCCGGCGGCGTGCGCGCCAGCCGCATGGCGGCGCTGGCCGGCAAGCGCGTCGCCCTGGCCGAGGAATCGCGCATGGGCGGCACCTGCGTCATCCGCGGCTGCATCCCCAAGAAGCTGTTCGTCTATGCCAGCCAGTTCGCCGAAGATTTCGCCGACGCCAAGGGCTTCGGCTGGACCGTCGGCGAGACCACATTCGACTGGCCGACGCTGATCGCCAACAAGGACAAGGAGATCGCCCGCCTCGAGGCGATGTACACGAAAAACGTCAAGGCGGCGGGCGCCCGGATCTTCGCCGACCGCGCCGTGTTCGAGGGCCCGCACGCCCTGCGCCTCATCAACGAAGACCGCGTCGTCACCGCCGACAAGATCCTGATCGCCACCGGCAACCGCCCGACGCGCGAGCTCGGCACCAGCCATGTCATCCCCGGCGGCGATCTCTGCATCACCTCCAACGAGGCGTTCCACCTCGACAAGTTTCCGCAGCGCATCCTGATCGCCGGCGGCGGCTACATCGCGCTGGAATTCGCCCACATCTTCCACGGCCTCGGCGCGAAGGTCTCGGTGCTCTATCGCGGCGAGAAGGTGCTGCGCGGCTTCGACGAGGACATCCGCGATGCCCTGCATGAGAACATGGTCAAGGCCGGCCTGCACGTCGCGCTGGGCTGCGAGTTCACCAAGATCGAGAAGCGCGGCGACTGCCTGCACGCCGAGACCAACAAGGGCGACGTCATCGAATGCGACCAGATCATGCTCGCCATCGGCCGCGCCCCCAACACCGAGGCGCTGCACGTCCACAAGGCCGGCGTCGATCTCGGCAAGCGCGGCGAGATCCTGGTCGACCGTTATTCGAAGACCAGCGCCGATCACGTCTACGCCATCGGCGACGTCACCGACCGCATCCAGCTGACACCCGTCGCGATCCACGAGGCGATGTGCTTCGTGCAGACGGTGTTCCACGACAACCCGACGCCGGCCGAGCATGAGAACATCGCCACCGCCGTCTTCACCACGCCCGAGATCGGCGTCGTCGGTCTGACCGAGACGGTCGCGCTCGGCAAGGGCCATCACATCGACGTCTACAAATCCGTCTTCCGCCCGCTCAAGCACACGCTCAGCGGACGCGAGGCGCGCACCACCTTCAAGCTGATCGTGGATGCGAAGACGGACAAGGTCCTCGGCTGCCACATCTTCGGCGACCACGCCGCCGAGATCATCCAGATCGTCGGCGTCGCCGTGAAGATGGGCGCGACCAAGAAGGACTTCGACTCGACCATCGCCGTGCACCCCACCGCCGCCGAAGAACTGGTGACGATGCGCGCGAAGAGCTATTCGAAGGCTCCCTAACTTCTCCCTCGCCCCCGCGAAGCGGGGGAGAGGGCGGGGTGAGGGGGCGCTGATGTCGCGCTTGATTGATCGGTACATGAGAAGCTGCTGCCACAACGCAATTTCGAATTTCGTGTTCGCGGTCGACGCCCCCTCACCCCGCCCTCTCCCCCAAAAGTGGGGAGAGGGAGTTCTTTTGTGTTTTGAGCGGCAGGCTTTTCGGCGAAAGAATAAGATGAAATATAGAGTTCTCTCATTATGTGTTTTCGTCGCTGTATCGCTGACGATAAGCGCCTTTACCTCGCCTCCCGCCGCCTCCGCGCCATCCCCCTGCACGTACCTCGCCGCCCAGCTCGACGCCGCGCCCGCCGGCCCGGTCTTCCTCGCCAGCTACCCGACCGCCGGCCCCGGTCCGCTGAAAGACACCGCGTTCCTCTACGACAACGCCGCCGCCGCCATCGCGCTGGTCGGCTGCAACGCCGTCCCCCGCGCCCGCCGCATCGGCGACGCCATCCTGGTCGCGCTGGGTCACGACCGCCATTGGCACGACGGACGCCTGCGCGACGCCTATCTCGCCGGCGGGACCGGGAGGCCGGTCAAGCTTTCCGGCTGGTGGGACAATTTGCAGAACCGCTGGTTCGAGGACGGCTATCAGACCGCCAGCGACAACGGCAACATGGCCTGGGCGATGCTCGCGCTCTTAGGCCTGGATCGCGCCACCAACGATCCGCGCTACCGCGCCGGCGCGGTGCGCATTGCGGCGTGGGTCGAGCGCTGGCGCGACAGGCGCGGCGCCGGCGGCTTTACGGGCGGCACGTTCGGCGAAGAACCATCGCCCTCGGCGCTCTCCTGGAAATCGACCGAGCACAACACCGACCTCGCCGCCGCGTTCACCGCGCTGGCCCAAACGACCGGCGACCGCCGCTGGCTTGCGGACGCGCGCGCCGCCGAGGCCTTCGTCCGCGCCATGTGGCAGCCCGGCTGCAAATGTTTCGCGGTCGGCAGCGGCGAGGACGGCGTGACGCCGAACACCCTGCTCGCGCTCGATGCACAAATCTGGCCGCTGCTGGCGCCGGGCAACACTGCGGAATACGGCGCCGTCCTCACCACCGTGCGCGGACAGCTCGCCCAGTCCGGCGGCTACGCCTACAGCGAGGCCCGCGAGGGCCTGTGGACCGAGGGCACCGCCCAGATGGCGCTGCTCGCCGCGCTATCGGGCCGCCACGCCGAAGCCGCCGCGCTGAGCCGCGTCATCGCCACGATGCGCACGCCGGACGGCGCCTATTACGCGTCGGACCGCTCGGCCTTGCCGACCGGCTTCATGCTGCAGACCGATCCCACAAAGGCCCGCGAATACTTCCACATCCGCCACCTCGCCGCGGCGGCGTGGGCCGCGCTGGCGGAGCGAGGGTTCAATCCGTTCACGGGAGCGCGGCGATCACCGCACTAACTTTCCTCCCCCGTTGTTACGGGGGAGGGGGACCGCGAAGCGGTGGAGGGGGCGGACGCGGGGCTCACCCTCCCCAGCATTAGTCCTCGCCGCCTCGTGATAAAATCGCGCCTGAGAATCGCTTGGAGAGCCGCGCATGAGTGAACTATATGTGATCGCGATTACGGCACTCATCGGTATTGTTGCTTGGACATATCAAGCAGCTTTGGGCCGGCAGGATCGCCGCGTTGCTCAATATTTTGCAATTCTTGAGAACCTTTCCGGTTTCATGGTGGGAGCGATAAGTGCTGGCGAGAAGAAGGAAAACACCGTTGCCGCTGCACGTATCCTATGGCTGATAGCTCCCCCGGCAATCGTTCGTGCTGGAAACGATTTTTTTAGGGCTGTCGAGGGCTCGGATGCCGCCCATGTCACAGCAACGCTCAACAAGTTAGTGCTGGATATGAGACGCGATACGATGTTTCGCTCGGTAATTTGGCCACGGTTTCGGTGGAATATCGTGGCAAGTGACATTCAATTGTTCATAGGCAAATAGAACTGGTGCCGAACGGTCCGCCTAAATCTGCACCTTGCGCCCTTCCCAGAAGGGCTTCCTCACGTCGCCGCGCTTGATCTTGCCCGCCGCGCTGCGCGGCAGCTGCGGCGCGAAGTCGATGCTCCGCGGCACCTTGAAGCCCGCGAGCCTGGGCCGCACGAATTCGATGATCTCCTTCTTCAGCGCCTCGCTCGGCGCGAAGCCCGGCTTCAGCAGGATGACGCTCTTGACCTCCTCGCCCCATTCCTTGTTCGGCACGCCGATGGTGCAGACGTCTTCGACCGCCGCATGCTTGATGATCTCGTTGTCGACTTCCTGCGGATAGATGTTCACCCCGCCCGAGATGATGATCTCCGCCGAGCGCCCGGTGAGGAACAGATAATCGTCCGCGTCGAAATAGCCGATGTCGCCCAGGGTGAAGAAATCGCCGCGATGCGACGCCGCCGTCTTCTTGCCGTCCTTGTAGTACTGGAACGGATTGAGCTTCTGGGTCTCGTGATAGATCAGCCCCGGCGTGCCGCTCGGCAATTCGTTGCCGTCCTCGTCCATGATCTTGACGCGCAGCAGCACCGGGCGCTTGCCGACGCTGCCGGGCTTGGCCAGCCATTCCTGCGGCGTGATGGCGAAGCCGGCGCCACCTTCGCTGCCGGCATAGTATTCATAGACGATCGGGCCGAACCAATCGATCATCGCCTGCTTGACCTCGGGCGGGCAGGGCGCCGCGCCATGCACGAAATAGCGCATCGACGCCAAATTGTATTTCTTCTTCAGCGCGTCAGGCGCCGCCAGCAAGCGCTGGAACATGATCGGCACCATATGGGCGTGCGTCACGCGCCGCTCCTGGATGGTGCGCAGCACCTCCTCGGTGTCCCATTTCTCGCCGATGAAGGCGATGGGCACGCCCGAGGCCTGCGGCATGGCGATGTCGAACGCCAGCGGGGCGGCGTGATAGCCGGGGCCGACGCACATCTGCACGTCGTGCTCGGGATCGTAGTTGGGATTGGTGCCGGCGAACATCGGCGGCGTCGCCACGCCATGCGGCCGGTGCACGCCTTTGGGCCGTCCCGTCGTGCCGGACGTATAGAGCATCTGGCTGCCCATCATCGGATCGGGCAGGTCGCGCCCATCGACGCCCGCCATCGCGCTCTCGTAATCCTCGAACCCGTCCGCCAGCCCGCCGACCGAGAGCCTCAGCGCGATGCCCGGCGCCTGCTTCACCGCCTCGCGGAGCGTGTCGAAGCGGGTCTCGGCGATCAGCGCCCGGGCCTCGCAGTCGTTCAGGATGTAGGCGATCTCGTCCGCCGCCAGGTGCCAGTTCACCGGCGTGACGCGCAGCCCCGAGCGCCGCGAGGCGTTCAGCGTCTCGATGAACTCCGCGCGGTTGGAGCAGAACAGGGCCACCGCGTCGCCAGGCACGAGCCCCGCGCCGCGCAGCACCCGCGCCAGCCGGTTCGAATTGGCGTTGATCTTGGCATAGGAGTGCGCGCCGAAGCGGTCCCACACCGCGATGGCGTCCGGTTTCACCTGCGCCCAGAAGGCGCTGACCATGCCGACGCCGGCATAGGCCAGCAGCGGTTCCAGAAATCGCGGATCGTTGGTGTCGGTCGCCATGCCTGTTCCGTTTCCCGCCGCGCGGCGCTGCAGGGCCGCTTGCGACAATTGCGCTGCGCCAAGGCTAACCCGCTCGGCCAGCGAAAACCACGCGCTTCCCCACAAGCGCAGATTGTCGCGGTTGTTTCATATTCGGCGTCTTGGGATTAGGCCGCCACCCCAACACACGTCATCACCGGGCTCGTCCCGGTGATCCATGAAAATAGCCGGTGAAAATTGTCGGTGATTAGGGCGAAACGTAACCAAGGTAGGCCTTCAAGAAGAGCTTGAAGGTGTTGTCCTTACGGTGATTGAAACGGAACTCAATCTCTTTGAGATA
>OLLF01000058.1_pt1 | contig 14443 bp, 14 predicted proteins | sample 1604471 | NCBI WGS metagenome assembly OLLF01 (sample SAMEA104055714, study PRJEB20765) | soil metagenome | isolation source: soil
GGGCGCCGCCGCGCTGTCATCGCCGTCATCGTCGTCGTCGTCGCGATCGGCGCGGTGCCAATTGTGCGGGCGATGACCGTCGCTCGTGTCGCGCTCTCGGTAGCCGCGGTCGTACCATTCCTGTCCCACATGGCCGCCATTGTGCCAATCGCGCTGCCAGCGTTCGGTAACGCTGCAGCGTCCTTCGCAGGGCGGCCGCGCGTCGGCAGGCGGTGCGTCGCCGCGGCCGCAATCGTCGCGGCAATCGTCGGCGCGGTCGCAATGGTCGCGGCAGCGGTCATGGTGATCGCAGTCCCCGTCGCAGCGCGCGTGGCGGCCGCAATCGTCGTCGTCGCAGCGGTCGCGCCGGCCGCAGCCGTCGCCGCAGCTGGTGCGGTGGTAGCAGCCCTGGTGGCAGCGGCGGGCGCCGCAACCATCGCCGCAACCGTCATAGCGGTTGTCGCCGCAGCCGCCGCCGCAGCGCTCGTAGCCGCCGCAGCCATAGGAGCAGCCGTAACCGCCGAAGTGCTGGAACTGGATCTCCGGCACCGGATCGAAGGGATCGAGCAGCACCGCGCCCGCCGTCGCGACGCCGGCCGTCGCCGCGCCGGAGCCTGCGAAGACCGCGAGCAACACGCCGAGGGCGGCGGCGAGACCGGTCTTTTTCAGCAAGCGCGGGATCAGGGTTCTCATCGCAGCACCTTTCAGTTCTGGCCGGGACGCGGCGGTTCGTCGGCGGCCTGGTTCAACAGCGCGCCCAGCTGGTTCATCGTCGGACGGAAGCCGGCGATGGCGGAATTGGTCATGTAGTCGTTCGATTTGTGCAGGTCCTGGTCGATGCCGGGCGGCCCGACCTTGTAGAGCACGCCCAGGTGATAGAGCGCGGCGGGAAAGCGCTGGTCGGCGGCCTTGGCGAACCAGTATTCGGCGCGCACGTAGTTGGTCACCACGCCCAGGCCCTTGGAATACATCACGCCGAGCGTGTTCTGCGAGGACGCGTCGCCGTTGAAGGCGGCGCTCTGGATGGCGCGCACCAGCTGCAGCGCGGTGAGGCGGCCGGTGGCTTCCTCGGGCAGCGAGGCCTGGTATTGCGTGATCGCGGCGGGGCCCTTCCAGCCGAGGAAATAGAGCGCATGGCGCACCGCGTCCGCGGGAATCGCGGCGGCCAGCGCCAGGGCGCGCTGACGCTCCAGGGTGAGGACGCACTCGTCGGTCAGCGGCACGCCGCCGGGCGAGGTGCCGGGCGGATAGAACTCGAAGGGCGGCGACCAGGAATGGAACGCCTTGGCTTGCTTGTCGACGATGCGCGCGCCGGTGCGCGAGGCGCGCATGGCGGCTTCCTGGCTGCGCAGATAGGGCGAGCCCAAGGGATTGCCCATGCTGTCGGCGATGTGGAAATAGACCAGCGCGTCGGCATCGTTGGGCTGGATCACCGACGGCAGGTAGCGATAGTCGCGGCCGCGCCCGCCATAAGAGTCGTTGTCGTCGTCGCCGCCGCGGCGCCAGGCCATCGAGGCGCGGCCGAGATCGATGAAGCCTTCGGCGCCGCGGCAGGATTCGATGTAGACGATGCGGTCGCGCGCCTCGGCGCGGTCCGGCGTCGACAGTTCCTGCAGAATGTCGGACTGCTTGTCGAGGGCGTGGAAGCGGCGGGTGCGCATGACATCCGCCGCCGAGTCGTCGTCATAGTTGCGGCCGCGGCCGGCGCGGTTGCGCCCCGCGAGGTAGAACCAGACATAGGCCTCGACCGGATCGTAGAAGCGGCCATCGGCGGAGTTTGAATAGATGTCGCCGAGTTTGACCTGCGCGAGGAAGTCGTTGTTCTGCCACGCCGCCTTGCGCCAGATGCGGACCGCGGCTTCCAGGCTGATGTGGTTGGCGGCGTAGTTGCCGTCGGCATAGTCGGCGGCAGCGGGCGCCAGCACGGCCAAGAAGACGCACGCCGCCAGGACGGCGCGGCGCAATACGGCGCGGCAAGTGCCTCCAGCAATCACGGTCAAATCCCCCGACCGTTAGACCCAACGAAAATCTGTTTGCGGCTATGACAAGCAATGGACTCGAACTGGGTTAAGGTTACCAGAACCGCCATTCCATGGCGAATCCACGGCGCTTGCCGTGACGTTCCATCGTGAATTTCCGCCGGAGCGCTGCGCGCTCAATGGCGGAAATGGCGCATTCCCGTGAAAGCCATGGTTAAGCCCGCCGCGTCGGCAGCGGCGATGACGTCCTTGTCGCCGATCGAGCCGCCCGGCTGGATCACCGCCGTGGCGCCGGCTTCGGCCACTGCCAGCAGGCCGTCGGGGAACGGGAAGAACGCTTCGGAGGCGGCGGCGGAGCCCACGGTCTTGGGCTCCGGCCAGCCCGCGGCCTTGGCGGCGTCGCGCGCCTTGAGCGCGGCGATGCGCGCGGAGTCGACGCGGCTCATCTGGCCGGCGCCGATGGCGGCGGTGGCGCCGTCCCTCACATAGACGATGGCGTTCGACTTGACGTGCTTGGCGATGGTGAAGGCGAGAAGCATGTCGATGACTTCCTGATCCGTCGGCGGACGCCTGCTGACGATCTTCAGGTCGGCCTTGCCGATGCGGCCGTTGTCGCGCGTCTGCACCAGGAAGCCGCCGGAGACCGTGCGGAAGGCGAGGCCCGCGGCGTACGGATCGGGCAGCCCGCCGGCGATGAGCAGGCGCAGATTGCGCCGGCTGCTCAGGATCCGCCGCGCCTCGGCGTCGGCGTCGGGCGCGATGATCACTTCGGTGAAGAGCTTGGCGATCTCCTCCGCCGTGGCCCCGTCGAGCGTGCGGTTGAAGGCGAGGACGCCGCCGAAGGCGCTGACCGGATCGCAGGCCAGCGCCTTGGCGTAGGCCTCTTTCAGGTCGGCGCCGAGCGCGACGCCGCAGGGATTGGCGTGCTTGATGATGGCGCAGGCGGGGGAGTCGGCGAACTCGGCGACCAGCTCGTAGGCCGCGTCGGTGTCGTTGATGTTGTTGTAGGAGAGCTCGCGGCCCTGGAGCTGCTGCGCATTGGCGACGCCGACGCGCTGCTCGCCGGTGACGTAGAAGGCCGCGTCCTGGTGCGGGTTCTCGCCATAGCGCAGCGGCTGGCGCAGCGTGCCGGAGAAGCTGCGGCGGCGCGGCGGGGATTTGTCGCCGTCCTTGGCGAGTTCGCCCGCGAACCAGTTGGAGACGGCCGCGTCATAGGCCGCGGTGCGCGCGAAAGCGATCTGCGCCAGGCGGCGGCGCAGGGCGCCCGACACTGCGCCGGCGTTCGCATCCATCTCGCCGAGCACGAAGTCGTAATCCTGCGTGTCGACCACGACGGTGACCCATTCGTGGTTCTTGGCCGCCGAGCGCGTCATCGCCGGGCCGCCGATGTCGATCTGCTCGATGGTGTCGGCGAAGCCGGCGCCTTTGGCGACGGTGTCCTCGAACGGGTAGAGGTTGGAGACCAGCAGGTCGATGCCTTGGATGCCGTGCGCGCTCATCGCCTCGGCGTGGTCTTGCTTGTCGCGCAGCGCCAGCAACCCGCCATGCACCTTGGGATGCAGAGTCTTGACGCGGCCGTCCATCATCTCGGGAAAGCCGGTGACCTCGGAGATGTCGGCGACCTTGAGCCCCGCGTCGCGCAGCGCCTTGGCCGAGCCGCCGGTGGAGATCAGTTGGACGCCGTGGCGGTCGAGGCCGCGCGCGAAGTCGATCAGCCCGGTCTTGTCGAAAACGGAAAGCAGCGCGCGGCGGATGGGGCGGTGCGTCATGTGGCCTCTTGGGGGCGACTCGGCAGGTTCGGGTTACGCGCAGCCTTACCGCCGGAACCACCAAATGAGAAGGGCCAAGGCCGCCGTCGCCCCCAGCGAATAGAGCACCGGAATGTGGATATGCCAGTTTTCCCGGTCGTACAGGATGTCGCCGGGCTGCGGCGCCAGGTCCATCATGGCGATCGCCTGGCTGAAGAACAGCGCGCCGACAACCAGGATTCCCAGATAGATCAGCCAGCGCAACGTCAGACTCCTTCGCCGACGATCTCGCAGACGGCGTCCGTCAGCGTCTTGAGGTCGTCTTCGCCGATGGTCAGCGCGGGCGTCAGGTAGACGATATTGCGAAAAGGCCGCACCCACACGCCGCGCCGGGCCAGGCGGCGCTTAAGATCGTTCAAATCGGGGATGGCGTCCAGTTCGACGACGCCGATGGCGCCGCGTACGCGGACGTCCGCAACGCCCGTCATGCCGAGACAGGGGCCGAGGCCCAGGGCGAGGGCCTTGGCGATGTCGTTGGCGGCCATCAGGCGGTTCTCGCGCTCGAACAGGTCGAGCGAGGCGTTGGCGGCGGCGCAGGCCAGCGCGTTGCCCATATAGGTCGGGCCGTGCATCAGCGCGTGCGCCGGATCGTCCGACCAGAAGGCGTCGAACACCTTGGACGTGGCGAGCGTCGCGGCCAGCGGGATGGCGCCGCCGGTCAGCGCCTTGCCGAGCGTCATGATGTCGGGCGCGACCTCAGCCGCCTCGCAGGCGAACATCGCGCCGGTGCGGCCGAAGCCGGTGAAGATCTCGTCGAAGATCAGCAGCAGTTCGTATTTGTCGGCCGCCGCGCGCAGCCGGCGCAGCACGTTCTCGTCGTGGAAGATCATGCCGCCGGCGCCCTGCACCAGGGGCTCGACCAGGATGCCGGCGAGCTCGTGCGCGTGGCGTTCGAGGAAGGCGTCGAAGGCGGCGGTCGAGGCCTCGCCGCGCGGCAGGCCGATGACGTGATGCTGCGGCAAGAGGCCGGTGAAGAGGTTGTGCATGCCCTCTTCGGGGTCGCACACCGCCATCGTGCCGATGGTGTCGCCGTGATAGCCGCCGCGGAAGGCGAGGAATTTCGTCCGTCCACGGATGTTCCGGTTGAGCCAGTACTGCATCGCCATCTTCATGGCGACCTCCACCGCGACCGAGCCGGAATCCGAGAAGAACACGCGGGTGAGATCGCCGGGCGCCAGCGCGGCGAGGCGCGCGGCGAGCGTCAGGACCGGTTCGTGCACCAGCCCGCCCAGCATGACATGGGGCATCTTGGCCGCCTGCGCGCGGATGGCGCCGACGATGTGGGGATGGTTGTAGCCGTGCACGGCGGTCCACCAGGAGGCGATGCCATCGACCAGCTCGCGCCCGTCGGCGAGCACGATGCGCGTGCCGCGCGTCAGCTCGGCGGCGAGCGGCGGGTTCGCGGTTTTCATCTGAGTGTAGGGCAGCCAGATGTGGGGGAGGCCGCTTTCATACCAGTCCGGGTTATCGCTCACAGCTCCACCCACTCACCATGGCCGGGCGTCGCGACGCTGTCGCTGCGACCCCGGCCACCCATCTCGCCGCCGTACAGCGCGTGGAGTCATTGGCGCGCAGACGCGCGCCTGCTGGGTGGCCGGGTCAAGCCCGGCCATGGTGATAGCAAGGAGCGTCAAATCCGCATCGCCGTGACGCCGAGCTTTGCGAACAGCTTGTGGTCGTGGCTTTGCTCGGGGTTGGGCGTCGTCAGCAGCCTGGTGCCGTAGAAGATCGAATTGGCGCCGGCGAGGAAGCACAGGGCCTGCGCCTCGTCGCTCATGCCGTCGCGGCCGGCGGAGAGACGGACCATCGATCGGGGCATCGTAATCCGCGCCACCGCGATGGTGCGCACGAAATCGAGCACGTCGAGCGGCGCGCTGTCGCCGAGCCGCGTGCCTTTCACCTTCACCAGGCCGTTGATCGGCACGCTCTGGGGATGCTCGGGGAGGGTGGCGAGGGCGTGGAGCATGCCGACGCGGTCTTCCTCCGCCTCGCCCATGCCGACGATGCCGCCGCAGCAGACGTTTATCCCCGCGCCGCGGACATGGCCGAGCGTGTCGAGGCGGTCTTCGAAAGTCCGCGTCGTGATGATCTCTTTGTAATATTCCGGCGAGGTGTCGATGTTGTGGTTGTAATAGTCGAGCCCCGCGTCCTTGAGGCGCGACGCCTGGGGCGCGGTCAGCATGCCGAGCGTGACGCAGGTCTCCAGGCCGAGCGCCTTGACGCCTTCGACCATGGCGCACACGGCGTCGAGCTCCTTGTCCTTGGGCGCGCGCCAGGCGGCGCCCATGCAGAAGCGCGTCGCGCCGGCGTCCTTCGCCGCCTGCGCGTCGGCCAGGACGGCGGCGATGTCCATCAGCTTGGAGGCCTTGAGGCCCGTCTCGTGGCTGGCGCTTTGCGAGCAATAGCCGCAATCCTCCGGACAGCCGCCGGTCTTGATCGAGAGCAGCGTCGAGATCTGCACTTCGTTGGCACAGAAATGTTGGCGATGCACGCTTTGCGCCCGGAACATCAGATCGGCGAAGGGCAGGGCGAACAATGCCGCGATCTCGGCGCGGGTCCAGTCGTTGCGCGCGGTTCCGTCACGGAATTCAGGGGCGGGCGCGTTCATCGAGTCACCTTTATCCGGGCCCTTGAAGCCATTATAGGGGCGGGCAGATACGCGCAAGACGCGCCGCACGCAGGGCCTATGACGTCGCTGGATCGCTTCGCTTCGGACAAATTGACGGAACTGGAAGCGGCGCGCTTGCGGCGCGTGCCGGCGCAAACGCTGCGCGAAGACGGCCTGTGGGTGAAGCGGGGGCAGCGGCGGCTGTTGTCGTTCTCCTGCAACGACTACCTGAACCTGACGCATCATCCGGCGGTCAAGGCTGCGGCGGTGGCGGCGGTGGAGACATATGGCGCGGGTGCCGGCGCCTCGCGGCTGGTGACGGGCAATCATCCGCTCTATGCGGAACTGGAGACGCGGCTGGCGCGGCTGAAGGGCACCGAGGCAGCGTGCGTGTTCGGCTCGGGCTATCTCGCCAATGCGGGGATCGTTCCGGTGCTGGTGGGCGAGGGCGACCTGCTGCTGGTCGACGCGCTGTCGCATGCCTGTCTGTGGGCGGGGGCGCGTCTGTCGCGCGCCACGGTGCTGACCTTCCGCCATAACGATGTCGGTCATGCCGCCGAGTTGCTGGCGGCGCAGCGCGGCACGTACAGGCACGCGCTGATCGTCACCGACCGCGTGTTCTCGATGGACGGCGACGTGGCGCCGCTGGCGGAGCTGTCGGCGCTGGCGCGCGCGCAGGATGCGTGGCTGATGTCGGACGATGCGCACGGGCTGGGCGTCGTCGCGGACGGCGCGCACGCCGCCGATGTGCAGATGGGCACGCTGTCCAAGGCGCTGGGATCGTATGGCGGTTACGTCTGCGCCTCGCGGGCGGTGATCGACCTGATCCAGACGCGCGCCCGCACGCTGATCTATTCGACGGGCCTGCCGCCGGCGAGCGTCGCGGCGGCGATTGCCGCGCTGGCGGTGATCGCGGGCGATCCGGCGCTGGCGGCGCGGCCGCTGGCCAAGGCGAAGCAGTTCACGCGCGCGCTGGATTTGCCGGTGGCGCAAAGCCCGATCGTGCCGCTCATATTGGGCGATGCGGCGGCGGCGCTGGCGGCGTCGCGGATATTGGAGAGCGAAGGCTTTCTCGTTGCCGCCATCCGCCCGCCGACGGTGCCGGCGGGAACGGCGCGGCTGCGCTTTGCGTTCACGGCAGGTCATCCCGACGAAGAGATCGCGCGGCTGGCGCGCGTGGTGCGCGAGCAGATATCGACATGACAGCTTATTTCATCACCTCTACCGGCACCGATATCGGCAAGACCTTCGTCACCGCGGGACTGATCCGCGCCTTGCGCGATGCCGGCAAAGCGGTCGATGCGCTCAAGCCCGTGGTCAGCGGCTTCGACGTCGCGACCTCGGCGCTCAGCGATCCCGGCGTGCTGCTGGAGGCGCTGGGCGAGCCGGTGACGCCCGAAGGCCTGCTGCGGGTTTCGCCGTGGCAATTCGCGGCGCCGCTGTCGCCGGACATGGCGGCGGCGCGCGAGGAGCGCAGCATCGATTTCGAGGAGCTGGTCGCGCTGTGCCAGGACGCGGCGACCGCGGCCAGGCACGGCACGCTGTTCATCGAAGGCGTCGGCGGCGTCATGGTGCCGCTCAGCGCGCGCTACACGGTGCTCGACTGGATGCGGGCGCTGCGCCTGCCGCTGATCGTCGTCGCGGGCTCCTATCTCGGCACCATCAGCCATACGCTGACAGCGCTGGAAGTGGTGGCGCGCGCCGGGCTGAAAGTCGCGGCCCTCGTCGTCAACGAGAGCGGCGACGGCGCCGTGCCGCTGGACGAGACGGTGTCGACGCTGCGCCGCTTCGTCGGCGTGCCGGTCGCGACGCTGCCGCGCGTAAAAGCCCCGGTGGCGGCGAAGGCCGCCTTCGCAAGATTGGCCGCGCTGCTTTAGGCGGCCCGCGTCCAGGCGCCAATCGCCTGGGGTGAGAACTTATCCACAGCCTCGAGCAAGCGGTGGTTGCAGAAGGCTTACCTGTCGGATTTAGTGCGCCCGGACACGGGCGGCAGGGGGGCCTCTTTGTCTTCTCCCGATGAGCGCGCGCAAACGGATCGGCATGGCGACGGTCACCCGGGCCCGGGCGCCGAGCGGCCGTTCGAGCTTTTCCCCTGGCTCAGCCGGTGGAAACACCAGATCGAAATCTGGGCCGGCATTCTCACAGTCCTGACCGCGCTGGCGGGCGTGCTGCAGTATTTCGGCGCGTTCGAATGGCTGTGGGCGAGCTTTTCGAGCTTGCCGGCATCGCCCTTGCGGATTCTGGCGATCGTGCTTGTGGTGCTGCTGGCCGCGGTGTCGCTGGGCAGTTTTGTGTTCTGGCGAAGATTTCAGCACGCCAAGCTCCTCAAATCCGACGCCGAACTGCTCGGCGAGCAGAAGGTGCGCCAGGCGCGCAGCGAGGCCGCCGAACAGGCCGCGGCCCGCGAGGTCGAGTTGCGCGAAGCGTTCGCCGAGCGCGTCAGCAAATTGTCGGCCGGCTCCGGCGAGATCGAGAAATTCGGCCAGACCATCGTGCAACTCGAGAACCAGATCGAGCGTCACAAGACCATCAACAAGCACTTTCGCGAGCTGGCGCGCCTGCACGCGGAGTGCGACCGCCATATCTTCGACTCGCTGTTTCAATTCATGACCAACAACGCGACGCCGGAGCAGGCGTGCCGCACCACGGCGGAATGGATCTACGCCAATATGGAGGCGACGCTGGATTGCCTGTGCCGGATCATCTCCGAGTTCACTGGCGAGCGGACGGCGGCCTGCATCAAATATATTACGGCCTTGCCGGTCGAAGGGCCGGAGAAGGCCACCTACATCACGATGTGCCGGGACACCTACAGCAAATTCGAGACGAGTCGCGGCGAAGAGGATCGCTTGCCCGTCCGCGTCGCCGACAACACCATCACGCACGAAATCATCGGCAAGAACCGGCTCAGCTGGGGCGACGACAACCTGACGCCGCTGCATGAGCGCGGGCACTACAAGAACAAGCGCGAACTGTGGTGGGACAAGTACAATGCCACCTTCGGCGTGGGTATTTGCACCCTCGGCTTCGAGTCCGATTCCTGCCGCTATTGGGCGGCGCTCTGCATCGACAATCTGCACGGCGGTATCGCTAACAAGCAGTGCGAAAGCATTCTTTTGGAGACCTCTTGGCGGTTTGCGGCGCTCATTCACCGGCTGCGTTACATGAGCCCCTACATCGCCGTGGGCAAGAAAGTGCCGTAATTGTTGGTTACCAGACGTTTTTATTGCGGAGGTCCTGCGCAAATGCTAGGGAACAAACCGGAACGGATCACACATCCTCCCGTTCACAAGCGTGGCGTTGGCGCCATCCAAAAGGTTGGAAGCGAATTCGATGAGCAATGACCAAGACAATGGCGACGCATCGAAGACGCCCGGCGAGCAGGACCGGGTGGCGGCGAACGCCTATCTTGCGGCGGTCGAGCACGTGGTTTCGACCTTGCAGATCGAGCGCGAAAAGAACCCGGAAGTGTCCCGCATGAGGCTGGTGCAATTGCGCCAAGCCGTGGCAACGACGCTCGCCAACAAATAATCTGTGCGCCGGCGGGGCGCCCTAAGCCGGCACGCCGGGTGCCCGCGCGCTCGGCCGCGCCGAGACGCGGGCGTGCCAGGCGGTGAGGTGTGTCAGCTCCTCCGGGATCGGCATGTCGACGAATTTGGCGAAGTCCAGGCCGCAGAGCAGCACGATGTCGGCCATCGAATAATAGTCGCCGACCAGGAATTGCCCGCCGCCCGACATTTCCTTGTCGAGCCATTTCATGGCGCCGCCGACGACGCGGCGCATATGGGCGCCGTAGTCCTTGAACTGGTTGGGATTGACGACGGCGGTGCGCGCGTCGTCGTTGATCCAGACCTGGCCCATCGGCGTCCACAGGCGGAATTCGCTGCGCCGGATCCACATCTCGACCTCGGCGATCTCGAACGGGCTGCGCCCGAAGAGCGGCGGGGTGGGATGCAGCGCCTCGAAATAGCGGCAGATGGCGACCGACTCCGACAGGAAGCGGCCGTCATCGGTCTCCAGCACCGGCACCTGGCCAAGCGAGTTCTTGGCGACGAAGTCGGGCGCCTTGTGCTGGCGCTCGCGCATGCTGGTGTGCACGCGTTGGACATCGGCGATGCCCTTTTCGGCGAGATAGATGTGGACCTTGCGCGGGTTGGGCGCGGGATAGTTCTCGGTGTAGAGCTTCATGGCGGTTCCCTCGGTTTTTGCTGGCGTCAGCCTAGGCGCGGCGAACGCGGTGCCGCAACCAGGCCGCACCGTTGACGCTGGGGTTTTGCCGACTATATTCGCGGGCCTTCCGGTTATTCCCTTTCAAGTGCCCGAGTGGTGGAACTGGTAGACGCGCCGGACTCAAAATGGATTCAAAAAATACCAAGAAATATAAATAACATAATAGAAACAGCAACTTCTTCCTTTACATCAGCACAAAAATCCCTTACACATGTCTTACACAATTTGCACATTTTCACGCGCAAATTCGAGCAAAAGGCATGGCAGAACAACACGAATTGATGGGCGGAAAGCTCCACGTCTACCGGCGTGAGAACAGCACCAACTGGCAATGCTCCGCGTATATCGCGGGCAAGAACTGGCGCGTATCGACGAAGGAAGACAGTCTCTCCCACGCGAAGGATTTCGCCGAGGACTGGTATCTCGGTTTGCGGGGCAAAGCCCGAAACGGGGAGTTGAAGGTCGGCAAGACCTTCGAGGTTGCCGCCGAACAGTTCATCAAAGAATTCACTGTCATCACATACGGCGAGCGCAGCCCGCGCTATGTCGAGTTGCAGGAGGACCGCATTCGCGGCCACCTGATGAAATTCTTTGGCAACAAGGTCGTGACCGAGATCACGCCGGGGCTGGTGCAAGAATATCGCCTGCACCGCATGACCAAATCCAAGAAGATCGAGGAACGGGAAAAGAAGGAAGCGGAAGAAGCGAAGGAAAAACTGGCGAACGGCGAGGTGGTCAAGCTCAGGAAGCCTTGGACGCCTCCCGCGCGAAGCACGCTTCATCAGGAAATCATCGCGTTGCGGCATGTCCTTCGGACTGCCGAACGGCATGGCTGGCTTCCGTTCCTTCCAGACATATCCGCGCCCTATAAGGCGTCGGGTAAAATCTCACATCGTGCTTGGTTTTCGCCGAAGGAATATCAGGCCCTCTATGAAGCCACGGGCAAGCGGGCGGCCAACCCGCCACATAAGAAGTGGCGTTGGCAGTGCGAGCAGATGCACGACTTCGTGCTGTTCATGGTCAACACCGGTCTAAGACCGGATGAAGCAAGAAATCTTGAATTCCGCGACGTGGAGATCGTGGACGGACCCACGAACAACAGGAAAATTTTGGAAATCAGCGTGCGCGGAAAGCGCGGCGTCGGTTACTGCAAAAGCATGAACGGCGCAGTCGAGCCGTTTCGGCGGCTGCAAAGGCGCATGCGACCGCCGATGATACTGGCGGCCGAGGCCGAAAGGGCGGGGGCTGCACCGTCACAGATTCCACCGGGCGGACGGTTACCCGAACCGACCGACCGGCTCTTTCCCAATGACCATCGGGAATTGCTCAACCAAATCTTGGGCGAGCTAAATTTGAAAACGGACCGCGAGGGCCAGGTACGGACGGCTTACTCGCTACGCCACACCTATATCTGCCTGCGGCTCATGGAAGGCGCAGACATCTACCAGATTGCCAAGAACTGCCGCACCAGCGTTGAAATGATCGAGAAATTCTACGCCTCGCACATCAAGGACATGATTGACGCGGCAGCCGTCAACGTCATGAAGAAGAAGCCGCCGAAGAAGGCGACTGAAAAGCGGACGAACGTCCGCGCCCCGCAGCGCACGGCGAACGCCAAAGGCGCGAGGACTAAGCGGGGTGGAGGGCACCCGAAAACCCGCCATTAATAGTTGGCGAACGCCAATTATGTCGCTATAGAGCCACGACGTGCCCGAGTGGTGGAACTGGTAGACGCGCGCGACTCAAAATCGCGTACCGCAAGGTGTGTCGGTTCGATTCCGACCTCGGGCACCATCTCCCTTTATTTCGAGGTCGGTATGCGAAAAGTCATCCTGGTATCGGGTACGTTTAATACCGGAAAGACGAGTTCGATCCGCCGGTTCTTAGAAAATAGAGGCATTTTTCACGACAAGAGAGGCGACATTACCGCCGTCATACCAATCAAGAAGGGCAAGCGCACTGTCGCATTGGGCGTCGGCAGCGGAGGCGACAACCTTCAAGTCGTTACACGCAACACGCTTTTTTTCGATGAACACGGATGGGATGTAGTGGTTTGCGCGTCTAAGTCCGATGGCGCGACCCGAAAACACATCATGGATTTTGCGAAATCCGGGCGCGCGACACTAATTGAGATTCGTACCTCTTGGGTACAAACACCTCGCGTCAAAGTTGCCAACGAAAGTATTGCTGCTCAGATCGAACAGGCGTTGGCATGACGAGATTGGTTCAAAGGAACGTCGCGTGAAGAATGAGATCGTTCACAAGATTTCTCAACACTTGACCGGTGGTTCGCTAAACGAAGCCGCTGTTCAACACCTTTTCACGCTATCGAGGAAGCTCATCGAGCGACTGCCAAGCGCAATGCGGATGAATTACTCCCTTCTCAAGCTCTATTGCGACTGGACGATGCACCCGGATATTGACCGCTCCAACGCCGGTGCGGAAATCCTAGCAACAGCGCACCAGATAATTGCCGATCACCTCACGCGATCCAACAACGCGGGGTTTGCGTCCGATATGACAAGTGCGCTTTCGCTGAGCACCGTACGCATGCAGTTTAATTCTCTGCTAGAGCAATTCGGTGCGCATTCTGAAATGATTTCGACGCACGTGTGGGCGCAGATCGTCCCGCATCTTGCGGAGATCGTGTCTCACTGTCCTCTCAAGCTGGACATGGCGAACAAGAAGTTTGCGAAATTTGTCGCCGGTATGAAGTCGCGACCATTAAAAGGAACCTCTATCGTAGAGGAGCTTATGGTCGCAAAAATCCCGTCGACGACGTTTGATCCAAAAGCCGCCGCCGATCAGCTATTATACTGCATTGTCATTACGACCAGCGACACGACGAGATTTGTGGTGCCGATGGCGAGCGCATAGCTATCGCTGCGTTCATTGCTGGAGCCGCAACGCGAGCTGACTTAGAGACGGTCAGGACGTTTCTGCTCTCACCGGAGCCGCCGTTTTCACGGCGGCAACCGGATCGCCCCGACGAGTTGGGCGAGAGCGGCGACCAGTTGCGCGATTGCGGTCAGCAGCAGGATTTGATTGGCGGTGTTCATGTCAGCCTCCCTTACCGATATTGGCGTTGGTTACGGCGTTGCCGTTCGCGCTCGACGAAACTCGTCGGGCGCTCCTCCGCGCTTTGCGTGTCGATCCAGTATTCGGCCCCGATCCAGCCCAGCAGGATCAGCAGTCCGAGCCATGAAAAGCCTTCAAGTTCGATTGGTGGCAGTGGTTTCATAAGTCCTCCTTTGTTTAAGCCGCGACCATCGCGGCCTTGCGCTTCAGGAAGCGCCGCAGGAGGCGACTGCATCGTCTCGACCGGAACGCAGAGGAGGAGCGGCTTGCCGCTTGCCGTCCCAGCCGACAAAGGCGCTACGAAGTAAGCAAAGGCTGCGATGACGCGCTTGAACGTCTTGAGGGCTTTAACCGCTGCGCCGTGAGAACCCGTGCGTATGGCACTGCCGGACTGCTCTGCCTTGCTGGATGGGCCTCTGGTCTACGTCACGCCCGTGCGTTGGAGCGCCCACACGGCCTCGTACATTTGCGCAACTTGGAGCCTTGCGCGTCAGGTTCAACGACAATCATCCCTTGGCTAAAGCCATTCCTCGCGACCGCTACGCTGCAAGATTCTCGTACATCCTGCGGAATGATCCTGCCCCGCTGTCGGCTCCTTTCGGTGCGCATGCGAGGCCGCACAGGGCGGCTTCCTTAAAGCGCAAGGAGACTTTTATGACGACCATCGGCACATTCAATCGCGAAGGCGACGGCTTCGCCGGCACCATCACCACGCTGGCCCTCAAGGCCAAGGCGGCGATCCGCCCCAACATCAAGAAGGC
>OLLF01000093.1_pt1 | contig 14156 bp, 11 predicted proteins | sample 1604471 | NCBI WGS metagenome assembly OLLF01 (sample SAMEA104055714, study PRJEB20765) | soil metagenome | isolation source: soil
CCGCCACTCCGTCATGGGCGGGCTTGACCCGCCCATCCAACTGCGGCGGGAAGTTGGATGGGCGGCTCAAGGCCGCCCATGACGGTATAGGGGATCGGATACGCAACCCCCCACCCCGCGTTACACTCCGGCGATGGCCAAACCCGAGCAGCTCCTCCACCCGACGCCGGCCGGCCTCTATTGTCCGCCGGGGGATTTCTACGTCGATCCCGTCCGCCCGGTGGACCGCGCCGTCATCACCCACGGCCATGCCGACCACGCCCGCGCCGGCCACGGCGCGGTGCTGGCGACGGCCGAGACGCTGGCGATCATGGCGGCGCGCTACGGCGAGGACTTCGCCGGCGCGACACAGACCGCGGCCTACGGCAAATCCGTCAAGCAGAAGGACGTCAGCGTCACGCTGGTGCCCGCCGGCCATGTGCTGGGCTCGGCGCAGGCCGTGGTGCGCTGGAAGGGCCTGACGATGGTGGTCTCGGGCGACTACAAGCGCCGCCGCGATCCGACCTGCGCCGGCTTCGAGCCCGTTAAATGCGACGTCTTCATCTCGGAGGCGACCTTCGGCCTGCCCGTCTTCCGCCACCCGCCCGACAGCGACGAGATGGCCAAGCTGCTGAAATCGGTGGCGCAGTTTCCCGAGCGTTCGCACCTCGTCGGCGCCTACGCGCTCGGCAAGGCCCAGCGCATCATCTGCCTGCTGCGCGAAGCGGGCTACGACAAGACGATCTACGTCCATGGCGCGCTGGAAAAACTGAACGCGCTCTACGAATCCTTCGGCGTAAGATTGGGCCCGCTGGCGCAGGCCACCACCGGCGCCAAGAAGGACTTCACCGGCGCCATCGTCATCGCGCCGCCGAGCGCGACGCAGGACCGCTGGTCGCGGCGCTTCCCCGATCCCGTGGTCTGCTTCGCCTCGGGCTGGATGCGGGTGCGCGCCCGCGCCCGCCAGGGCGGCGTCGAGCTGCCGCTGATCCTGTCCGACCATGCCGACTGGGACGAACTGACCGCGACGGCGAGCGAACTCGCGCCCAAGGAATTGTGGATCACCCATGGCGAGGAAGAAGCCCTGCTGCGCTGGGCGACGCTCAACGACATCTCCGCGCGCGCCCTGTCGCTGGTCGGCTACGACGTCGATGAGGGCGAGACCTGATGCGCGCCTTCGCCCGCCTGCTGGGTAGCCTCGCCTTCACGCCGGCGCGCAACACCAAGCTGACGCTGGTGCGCGACTACCTGCGCGAGACGCCCGATCCCGAGCGTGGTTGGGCGCTGGCCTCGCTGACCGGCGCGCTCGCCTTCGATGCCGCCAAGCCCGCCTTCATCCGCAAGGCGGTCGAGGCGCGCGTCGACCCGGAGCTCTTCGCGCTCTCCTATGATTTCGTCGGCGACCTCGCCGAGACCGTGGCGCTGATCTGGCCGGCGAGGCCCGGCGCCAACCGCGAGCCCGAACTCTCCGAAGTCGTCGACACGCTGCGCAGCGCCGGCCGCGCCGAAGTTCAGCGCCTGCTCGAAGCCTGGCTCGACGCGCTCGACGCCGATGGCCGCTGGGCGCTGCTGAAGCTGCTCACCGGAGGCCTGCGCGTCGGTGTCTCCGCACGCCTCGCCAAGCAGGCGCTCGCCGATCTCGGCGGCATCGACGTCGCCGGCATAGAAGAAGTCTGGCACAGCCAGCGCCCGCCCTATGCCGACCTCTTCGCCTGGCTGGAGAAGCGCAGCGACAAGCCCTCGCCCGACGCGCCGGCGCGTTTCCGCCCCGTGATGCTGGCGCAGGCCATCGACGAAGCGACGGACTTCGCCAGATATGAGGCCAAGGACTACGCCGCCGAATGGAAATGGGACGGCATCCGCGTCCAGGCCGCCAGCGAGCGCGGCGAGAAGCGGCTCTACTCGCGCACCGGCGACGACATCGGCCACGCCTTCCCCGACGTCATGGCGGCGCTCAATTTCGAAGGCGTGCTCGACGGCGAATTGCTGGTGATGACACACGGCCGCGTCGACAGCTTCGGCGACCTGCAGCAGCGGCTGAACCGCAAGAACCCCGATCCCAAGACCATCGCGAAATTCCCCGCCTTCATCCGCGCCTATGACCTGCTGATGGACGGCACGGAAGACCTGCGCGCGCTGCCCTTCGCCGAGCGCCGCAAGCGGCTGGAAGCCTTCGTCGCAAAGATGAAATCCTCACGCATCGACCTGTCGCCGCTGCAGCCCTTCGCCAGTTGGGATGACCTCGCCACCCTCCGCGCCAACCCGCCGCAGGGCGACCCGAAGATCGCCGAAGGCCTGATGCTCAAGCGCTGGGATTCGGTCTACGAGGCGGGCCGGCCCAAGGGCCCGTGGTTCAAATGGAAGCGCGACCCGCACCTGATCGACGCCGTCCTGATGTACGCCCAGCGCGGCCACGGCAAGCGCTCGAGCTTCTATTCCGACTACACGTTCGGCGTCTGGCGCGAGGATGCGAACGGCACGCGCGCCCTGACGCCGGTCGGCAAGGCCTATTTCGGCTTCACCGACGAGGAACTCAAGCACATCGACAAATTCGTCCGCGACAACACCGTCGAGCGCTTCGGCCCGGTGCGCAGCGTCCGCGCCGACAGGGACTTCGGCCTGGTGTTCGAGGTCGCCTTCGAGGGCCTGCAGAAATCCACCCGCCACAAATCGGGCGTCGCCATGCGCTTCCCGCGCATCAACCGCATCCGCTGGGACAAGCCGGCGCGCGAGGCGGACGAGCTTGCGACGCTGGAGAAGATGCTCGATTCCGGTGCGTAAACCATCTTTGCGGCGCGGCGAAGTTCCATGGAGTTCCTTGTTGTATGCGCGCGCGAAACCCTCTTTAAGGGGGCTTCACCACAGGGGTCTTTTCATGAAATTGAATCTGGTTGCGTCCGGCGTGCTCATCGCCGGTTTGGCTTTCCTTGCGCCGTCGCTCGCCAGCGCCGCGCCGCAGGACTTCGATCTGACGAACAATACCGGTTACGACATCAAGGCCGTCTGGATCGGCCCGACCTCCAGCCAGGATTGGGGCGACGACGTCATGGGCGACGACGAGCTCGCCAACGGCACGACGCAGCCCATCGTGTTCCCGCATGGCCGCGGCGCGACCTGCCATTGGGACCTGAAGGTCCAGTACTCGGACGACGACACGACGGCGCAGTGGCTGAACTTTGACCTCTGCACGATCTCGTCGATCACGCTGAGCTACAACCGCGACACCGGCAAGACCTGGGCGAAGTGGAAATAGTTCAGGCGGACATCGCTTGGGAAGAACCCGGACGGCCCCGCCGCCCGGGTTTTTCTTTGAAATTCACCCTCCCCTTGAGGGAGGGTCGAAATTTGCACTTCGCAAATTTCGGGGAGGGGTCAGGTGCCGAGCGTTTCCGTCGGACCCCTCCCCGAAAAATCTTCGCTTCGCTGCGATTTTTCGACCCTCCCTCAAGGGGAGGGTAAAAATCTACCCAATCCCCAGCTCCGCCTTCGCGAACGCCAGCGCGCTCTTGTAATCCGCCTTGCCGTTCGGCGCGCGCAGCGGCACGCCCGTCACCAGCACCCGCTTGGGCGTCTTGTAGCCGGCCAGCCGCTCGCGCACGTGGCTGCGAATATCCTCTTCGTCGAAATCGCCATTCGCCACGATCACCGCGGTGATCGCCTGGCCCCATTTGTCGTCCGGCACGCCGACCACCAGCGCGTCCTCGACCGAGGGATGCAGCTTCAGCGTCTCCTCGACCTCTTCGGGATAGACCTTCTCGCCCGCCGTGTTGATGCAGGCGCTGCCGCGGCCGAGCAGCGTCAGCGTGCCGTCCGTCTCCACCACGCACCAGTCGCCGGGCATGGAGTAGCGGATGCCGTCGATGGTGCGGAACGTCTCGGCCGTTTTCTTCGCGTCCTTGTAGTAGCCGAGCGGGATCGGCTGCGGCATGGCGATGATGCCGGGCACGCCCGAGCCCGGCTCGACCATGCGGTCCTCGGCGTCGAACACCTTGCAGCGCTCGCCGATGGTGAACTTCGCGGTCTGGATCTCGCCGTCCCTGGTCATCATCGAGGTGCCGAAGCCGACCGCTTCCGACGAGCCGAAACTGTCGACCAGGATCGCCTGCGGGATGTGCTTCAGCAGCCCCTGCTTGACCTCGCGGCTCCACATCACGCCCGACGACACCATGTTGACGATGCTCGACGTGTCGTAAGCCTTTTCCTCCAGCGCCGTCAGCATCGGCTTGGCGAAGGCGTCGCCGACGATGACCAGCGTCATCGCCTTGTTGTCCTCCACCGCCTGCCACAACTCGTGCGCGCTGAAGGAGGGATGCGACAGCGTGATGACGCAGCCGCCCGCCATCATGTTGGCCATCGCCATCAGCAGCCCCGTGCCGTGCATCAAGGGACACGCCGGTATCAGCCGCCCTCCAGGCCCCACCGTGCGGATCGCTTCCGCAATCGCCTCCGTCGTCTCCGGAATCGGCCCCAGCTTGCGCAGCGCGATCAGCGAGGTCTCGCGCAGATCGTCATGCGTCCAGATCACGCCCTTGGGCATGCCCGTGGTGCCGCCGGTGTAGATGAAGAACTCGTCCTGCGGCGAGCGCGTGATGGCGAGCGGCGCGCCGTCGCCGTCATTCGCCAGCGTCTCGAAATCGACCGCGAAATCGGCCGGCGTCCCGTCATCCGTCACCTCGACGAAGGTCTGCACCTTCGTAAGGCGCGGCCGGATCTGCGCCACCACGTCGCGGAATTCGCTGCCATAGACCACCGTCTGCGCATCCGAATTGTCGAAGATGTAGAACACCTCCTCCGGCTTGTAGCGGTAGTTGACGTTGACATGCGTCAGCCGCGCCTTGAAGCACGCCGCCAGCGTCTCGCAATATTCCGGCCGGTTGCGCATGTAGAACGCGACCTTGTCGCGCGGCTGGGCGCCGCGTTCGATCAGCGCGCGGGCGAGATTGTTGCTCCGCCGCGTCGTCTGGCCCCAGGTGATGCGCCGCGTGCCATGCACCAGCGCCGGCGCGTCCGGCGGAATGGCCGGCGCGATGGCGTCGAGGATGTCGCCGAAATTCCAACCCATTGCGCTCTCCCGGATGACGCTGGGGAAACAAGCCCCCGCGCTCTTTTGCGGCACTCTAATAAGTGCGCGCCGCGCCCACAACGCGATTGCGCAGGCTCGCGCGATGCTCGCACAATCGGCAAAATACGGGAGACGAAAGATGGCGGCGCCAACGGGATTCAAGCTTCGGCTCGAACCGCACGACGAATACACCCACACCCCCGACGCCGCCTCGAACTACAACGAGAGCATGTATTTCAACGTCTTCGATCCGGCGGGCAAGATCGGCGGCTGGTTCCGCCTCGGCAACCGCCCCAACGAGGGCCAGGCGGAGATGACGACCTGCCTCTACCTCCCCGACGGCCGCGTCGCCTTCATGTACGCCAAGCCGAAGATCGCCGACAACGCCGCGATGAACGCCGGCGGCATGAAGATCGACGTCATCGAGCCGTTCAAGAAATTGCGCGTCACCTATGACGGCAAGGCGCTGGTGCTGGCGCGCCCCTTCGACATGGCCGAGCCCTCCAAGGCGTTCCGCGAGAACCCCACCGTCCCTTGCAAGGTCGTGCTCGACTACGAAGGCGTCTCGCCGATGTTCGGCGGCGAGACCATGCGCGAGGACGGCCAGCCCATCGCGATCGACCCCGAAAAATCCTTCGCCAAGGCGCATTACGAGCAGCACATGGCGGCCAAGGGCAGCTTCACGCTGGGCGATGAGACCTTCGCCGTCGACGGCTTCGGCCTGCGCGACAAGAGCTGGGGCCCGCGCTACTGGCAGGCGATCAACTGGTACCGCTGGTGCCCGCTCAATTTCGGCCGCGACTTCGGCATGATGCTGTCCATCGTCGCCGGCACGGAAGGGCCGCCGCGCCAGGGCGGCATGGTGTTCAAGGACGGCAAATACGATCTCATCAGGGAATGCGAGATCGACACCGACTGGGACGAGAACTGGTACCAGACCGCCCTGCGCGCGAAGATCAAAACCCAATCCGGCGCGCGTTACGAGATCGCCGGCAAGGTGCTGTCGCTGATCCCCTTGCGCAACCGCCGCAAGACGCCGGACGGCGCCGAGCTCAACACCCGCATCACCGAAGGCATGACGGAATATACGTGCAACGGCCTGACCGGCTACGGCCTCAGCGAATATCTCGACCAGATCGTCGACGGCAAGCCGACGGGGCTGGCGTCACACACATGATGCAAACAAAAACTCCGTCATGAAACAAAATGCTCCGTCATGGGCGGGCTTGACCCGCCCACCCAACTTTTCGCCGCCGCAAGTTGGATGGGCGGCTCGAGGCCGCCCATGACGGTGATAAAAAAGCAGGACTGACGCCATGAACATCGACCTGTGGAATCCCGACAGCTTCGCCGCCGGCCATCCGCACGCCCAGTATGACTGGCTGCGCGCCAACGATCCCGTCCATTTCCAGGCAGAACCGAACGGCCCCGGCTATTGGGCGGTGACCCGCTACCAGGACGTCTACGACGTCGACCGCAATTTCCAGGCCTTTTCGTCCGAGCCGACCATCATGATCCAGGACGCGCCGGAGGGCGCCGCCGGCTTCGGCCCCTACAAGATGATGCTGATGATGGACCCGCCGCAGCACACCGCGTTCAGGAGGCTCATCCGCCAGGAATTCACCATTCCCACCGCCGCCGACAAGAAGCCGCGCATGCAGGAACTGGCGCAGCGGATCGTCGACGAGGTGATCGAGCGCGGCGAATGCGATTTCGTCAGCCAGGTGGCCGGCGAGATGCCGTCCTATGTCATCGCCGAGCTGATGGGCATGCCGCTGGACGACGGCCGCGAGCTCTACAAGCTGACCGAAGCGATCCACACCACCGCCGGCGGCTCGCCCTCGCCCGACGGCGCCGTCGCCGTCTTCAAGATGTTCGAATATGGCCGCAAACTGATCGAGGAGAAGCGCGCCCGCCCCAAGGACGACCTCGCCACCAAGCTCCTGGCCGCGGAGGTCGACGGCAAGAAGCTCGACGACGTCGAATTCCTGCTCTTCTTCCTGCTGCTGATCGACGCCGGCGGCGACACCACGCGCAACCTGCTCTCCGCCGGCATGCTCGCCCTCAAGGAAAATCCCGACCAGCACGCCTGGCTGATGGCCGACCTGCCCGGCCGCCTGCCCTCGGCGCGCGAGGAATTGCTGCGTTGGACCAGTCCGGTGATCTACATGCGCCGGCGCGCCACGCGCGACGTCGAGATCGGCGGCGTCACATTGAAAGAGGGCGACAAGGCCGTGATGTATTTCGGCGCCGCCAACCGCGACGCGGCGAAGTTCGAGAACCCGCACCGCCTCGACCTGTCGCGCAAGCCCAACGAGCACATCGCCTTCGGCACCGGCCCGCATGGCTGTCTCGGCCAGCACATCGCCCGCATCGAGATCGACGCGATGCTGACGGAGGTCCTGACCCGCATGCGCGATTTCCGCCTCGCCGAGCCGCCCAAATGGCTGCCCTCGAACTTCATCTCCGGCCCGCAGACCATGCCCGTGACGTTCGCGCCGGGGCGGCGGGCCTCTTAAATATTTCAATATTTCGTCATTGCCCGGCTTGTCCGGGCAACCCATGAACACCGTGCCAAAAAGAAAATCGCAGGTGGCCACCGCTTGATTTTTCCGACAAAATTCCTACATGCACGGACCGAAACACAGGCAGATAAAATGCAACTTGGAGGGAGCGCAAAAGTGGAACATCAAAGTGCGGCTCAGCTGCGCCCCCTGCCGCGTCACGCCGCTTGGCGCCACGGCTTATCAACGGCGAAAGCAAAGCCATATCAGCCTGTTGACCCAGAAAATCGGGAATTGAATTCAAAAAATTTATTTTCCCCGAAAATCCCCCGCCGCTTGCAACTTCGGACGGGACGGAGCGCGGCATGACCTCTCTCCACTACGTCACCTTCCCCTCGCGCCACGAGCAGCCGCTCGCCATCGCCGCCCGCCTGCGCATCCCGCAGGACGGCGCGGCCAGGCACCCCGCCGTCATCCTGCTGCACGGCTCGGCCGGCCCCTCCGGCCGCGAGGGCGGCTATGCCGACGCCCTCAACGCCGCCGGCTTCGTGACGCTGGAGCCCGACCTGTGGGCCGCGCGCAATTTCAAAGGCGGCGCCGACGGACGCCCCCGGCCCATCGACGCTCTCGCCGATCTCTATGGCGCGCGCGCCTTCCTCGCCGCGCATCCCGCGGTGGACGCGGCCCGCATCGGCGTCGGCGGATTCTCGTTCGGCGGCGTCGTCGCGATGTATGCCGCGACCCGCGCCCGCAACGATCCGTTCCTCAAGGGCGATCATTTCCGCGCCCTGATGCCGGTCTACCCCGCCGCCTGGGCCTATAACCGCCTGCCGGGCTTCGAGTTCGGCGACCTCGTCGATGCGCCGATCCTGCTGATCACCGGCGCGCTGGATCAGTACGACAACGATCCCGAAATCTCCGCCAAGCTGCTCGCCGGCCTTGCGCCGGAAGATCGCGCCCGCATCACGCTCCGCGTCATGCCGGACAGCCATCACGGTTTCGACATGCCCGGCGTCGACATGCAGGTGACCGATCCCTTCGCCAACCAGGGCAAGGGCGGCACCGCGATCATGCGCTATAATCCGCAGACCACGCCGGTGGCGCACCGTCTGGCGGTGGAGTTCTTCTCCGCGGCGCTGAAATAGGAGGTCCTGATGTCGACGCGCCTCACCGTTTCACCCGCCGGCGGCTCGGCCGGCGCCTTCGTCACGGGCGTCGATCTGTCGAAGCCGAACGACGCGGACGAGATCGCCGGCATCCGCCGCGCCCTGCTCGCGCACCAGGTCGTCGCCCTGCCCGACCAGACCCTCACGCTCGACGATCTCGAACGCTTCACCGACGCGCTCGGCGGCCGCGACATCACGCCGTTCGTCACGCCGGTCGAAGGTCGGCCCTACGTCATCCGCATCCTCAAAGAGCCGCACGAGAAACTGAACTTCGCCAATGCCTGGCACACGGACCTCTCCTATCTCGAAGCGCCGCCCAGCTTCACGGTTCTCTACTGCCTCGAAACGCCGCCGGCCGGCGGCGACACGGTGTGGGCCAACCAGTACATGGCGTTCGAGACGCTGTCGGCCGGCTTGCGCGAGACGCTGCTCGGCCTCAGCGCGGTGCATTCGGCCGGCCCCGCCTACGGCACCGGCGGCTATCTCGACGGCGTCAAGGACAAGATGTCGACCAAGATCGCGCCCTCGCCGCAGGCCTACAAGGAACAGACCCATCCCGCCGTCATCGCGCATGCCGAGACCGGGCGCCCCGCGCTCTATCTCAATCCCGTCTACACCCAGCGCATCGCGGGCTGGAGCAAGGCGGAATCCGACGGCCTGCTCGGCCACGTATTCCGCCATGCGGTGAACGAGAACTTCACCTGGCGCCTGCGCTGGGCCAAAGGCACGCTCGCCATCTGGGACAACCGCTGCACCCAGCATTTCGCGCTCAACGACTATCACGGCCACCGCCGCGAAATGGTAAGAACCAGCGTCAAAGGCACCAAACCGAAAGCGGCACGGGCATGAAACTGGCGACCTTCAAGGCGGCGAACGAGCTGGAACGCACCGGCATCGTGGTCGGCGACGGCATCATCGAGCTGACCGACATCGCGCCGACGATGATCGACCTGATCGCCAATTGGGCGGAGCTCGAAAAGCCGATTGCCGGCCGCGCCGCCGACGAAGGCATGCACTACAAGCTCAAGGAGGTGCATCTGTGCGCCCCGGTGCCGCGCCCCCAGAAGGTCATGGCTATCGGCCTCAACTATGCCGACCACATCGCCGAGAGCGGCGCCGCGACGCCGGAAAAGCAGATCTGGTTCGCCAAGCTCGGCAACGCGATCAACGGCCCCTACGATCCGATCCAGATCCCGAAAGTCTCCAAGGCCATCGACTGGGAAGCCGAGATGGTCTTCGTCATCGGCAAGCGCTGCCGCCATGTGCCGAAGGAGAAAGCCCATGAGGTGATCTTCGGCTATGCCTGCGGCAACGACATCTCGGTGCGCGACTGGCAGTTCCACACCGCGCAATGGCTGGTGGGAAAGTCCTTCGACACCCACGCCCCCATCGGCCCGTGGATCGTCACCGCCGACGAGATCGGCGACCCGCACGCGCTCGGCATCCGCTGCCTCGTCAACGGCCAGACGAAGCAGAGCTCGAACACGAAGAACCTGGTGTTCAACTGCTTCGACCAGATCGCCTATCTCAGCCAGGCGATGACGCTGGAGCCCGGCGACATGGTATTCACCGGCACGCCCGGCGGCGTCGGCCAGTCGATGAAGCCGCCGCAATTCCTCAAAGCCGGCGACACGGTCCGCATCGAGATCGACAAGATCGGCGCCATCGAGGCGAAGATGGTAGCGGAAAGCTAGGCTCACCCATCAACCACACGCACCATGGCCGGGCTTGACCCGGCCACCCAGCCGGCGCGCAAGCGCCGCACAAAGACTCTTAGGCGCGCAGACGCGCGCCACTGGGTGGCCGCCTCGAGGGCGGCCATGGTGAGTTGTGGTGTTAAGCGGCTTAAGGCGCCGCACCCCGCGACACCGTCCTGAACCCCAGATGGCTCGCTGCCAAATCCGCCTCCTGCCCCTCGCGCGACCCGGAGCGATACCGCATGCAATAATTCGGCGCGCAGAGGAACGAGCCGCCCTTGATCACATAGCGCCGCGTCTCGCCCATCATCGGCATCGCGTCGGGCGCGGGCGCCTCGCCATGACGCGGCCGGTAGATATCGTTCGTCAGCTCCCACACATTGCCGAGCATGTCGTAGAGCCCGAACGCGTTCGCCGCGTAGCATCCCGCCGGCGCCAGCCCGACATAACCGTCCGCGCCGCTGTTGAGCACCGGAAAAATCCCCTGCCAGGTGTTGGCGCTCTTGGGCTGGTCGTGGTCGTCGCCGGCCCTGGCATCGCCGGCCCGCGCCGCCCACTCCCATTCGGCCTCGCTCGGCAGGTCGCGGTGCTTCCAGCGCGCATAGGCCAGCGCATCGTCATGCGTGACTTCGACGACGGGATAATTCTCATGGCCGGCAATCGAGCTTCCCGGCCCCGCCGGATGCCGCCAGTTCGCGCCCGGCGTGAAGCGCCACCATTGCGAGATGTCCTCCGTGCCGTGAACGTCCTTGGGCATGACGAACACCACCGCGCCCGGCGCCAGCATGTCCGGCGGCAGGCCGGCGTGAGTCGCCGGATCGAGCGCGCGCTCGGCCTGCGTGACATAGCCGGTTGCGGCGACGAAGGCGGCGAACGCGCCGTTCGTCACCTCATGCCGGTCCATCCAGAAGCCGTTCACATGCGCCGCCGAGACCGGCCCCTCTTCGGGATAGACGGTGTCGCCTTGCGCAAAGCGGCCGCCGGGAATCCACACCATGCCGTGATGCGGCGCCGGCGCCGAAGGATCGATGCAGTGGCTCGCCGCGCCGAACACGATGCGGACATTCGCCAGATAGAGGCCGCCCAGCCAGACGGAAGCGGCCACCGCCAGGACCGACGCGGCCAGCACGACATACGTCTTCACGTGTGCTTGGCCGGCTTCGCTGCCTCGACGCCGAGGAATGCCAGCGCCATATGCGTCAGCGAATCGAGCACGAAGCCCTCGTCGGCATAAGGCCCGTCATTGAGCAGCCGGTGCACCAGCGCCCCGTCGACCGAGCGCAGCGCGAAGGTGCAGGCCTCCGCCATGTCCGCATGCGCGCCCTCGCCGCGCGCGATGAGAAACTCGGCCAGCAATTCGCCCTGCCGTCCCGTGCCGGCACGCATGCTCGGCCAGTAATCCGCGCCCGCGCCCGCCAGCGAGCGCTGGAACAGGGCGCGGAAGAAGCCGTGATTGCGCTTCATGATATGGGCGGTGTTCTCGATCAGGGTGCGCAGCATGACGGCGCTCGGCTGCTCCCGCCATTCGGGCATGGCGAAGAAGCGCGACGCATTCTCGAGGTTGCGCTCGGTGAAGCGGTGATGCAGCGCCTTGAAGAACGCCTCCTTGTCGCGGAAGCGGCGATAGAAGCTGCCGACCGAGCAATTGGCCGCCAGCGCGATGTCGTTCACATGCGCGGCGTCGTAACCGACCTTGGCGAAGACGCGCTCGCCCGCGGTCAGCAGCCGGTCGCGCGCGTTGCGGCTGCGCGCCTGGTTGACCGGCAGAACGCCGTCGAGTTGATCCACCGAATCCAAGGCCGCGCACGCTCCAGGTCCCTGAGGTTTGCTAACCCAAATCGGGGGATTGCGCTAGCTCCCACCACCGGAACTTGCGGCCACGACATTGTCGTCCGAGTTGCGGTCGATCCACATATTGTAAGGATCGATGCCGCCGAATTTCGGCGCCACGGCGGTGACCAGATGGATCACCTGCGTCCCGCTGACGATCTTCATCGGCGCCAGCTTCAGGATCTTGTCCTTGCCGAAATCGGCGTCGCCGGGCCTCGCCAGGAACAGGCCGATGCCGACCTGTTCGTCCATCTTCGCCTCGGTCTGCTTGCCCTTGCCATCGGCATAGTATTTGTGCGCGTCGACGGTCAGCGTGACGTCGAAGCGGCCGTCGCTGCGCTTGGCCCAGGTGACGCTCTGCGCCTTCAAATCGTAGAGCGTGATCTTGTCGAACAGGTCGGTGATCAGCGCATCGTATTGCGGACCGGCCTCCTGGCGCAGGATCTTGATGAAGTCCTTGGACGCCGGATACGGCGCGGGCTTGAAGGCGTAGAGCGCCAGCATGCGGCGCAGCGCGCGGTCGACCGCCGCTTCGCCGATCGTCTGCTTCAGCCGGTACATGATCACCGCGCCCTTGCGGTAGTGGATGTAGCCTTGGTTCTCCACCCGGTCGAGCGGCAGCTCCTCGATCTCCTCGCTGCCGCGGCTGCGCAGATAATTGTCGAGCTCGTATTTGAGGAATTTGCGCACATGGTCGGGGCCGTAGAGATGCTCGATCACCAGTATCGCGGAATATTGCGCGAAGGTCTCCGACAGCATCGTCATGCCCTGCATGTTGGCGCCGATGATCTGGTGCGCCCACCATTGATGGCCAAGCTCGTGCGCCCCGACGAAGGTGACGAGATCGATCTTGTCGCTGTCGGCGCGGATGGCACGGTCGTCCTGGATGAAGCCGATGCCTTCCGACCACGGAACGGTGTTGGCGAAGGATTCGGCGAAGGATTCGTAGCCGGGGAATTCGATGATCCGCGCCTGGCGGAACTGATAGGGGCTGAAGGCCTTGCTGAAGACGTCGAGCGACACCTGCATCGTCTTCAGCATGCGGTCGACTTCGTAAGGGTGATGCGGATCGTAATAGACCGCCAGCTCGACGTCGTGCCATTTGGCGCGCCGGACCGCGTAGGCGGCCGACTGCATGGAGAAGAAATACAGGATCGGCGCGTCGGACTTGAAGCGCACGGTGCGGCGGCCGTCCCGCACGGTCTCCGCCACGCGATAGCCGGGCGCGATCGGCGTCTGGTCGGCGACCGTCGACACCGTGATGTCCGAATTGACCCAGTCGGCATCGTCGGCGAGATAGGAGCTGATCCGCGCCGAATCGTCCTCCAGCTTGGCGGGGCGCAGTTGCGCCGGCAGGTGGTATTTGCGCCGCTTCACCGGATCGCTCAGCAGCAGGCCCGGATCCATGCCCAGCACGGGCGTGACTTCGCGGTTGTTGATGAAGGTGCCGTTGTCGACGATGCGGAAGAGGTTGGCGCGGTTCTTGAAGCCCTTTTGCTCCCACACCGTGCGGAAGGTGATGCTGCGCGTCTCGCCCGGCTGCATGGGCGTGTCGAAGGCGTAGATCAGGTAGTTGAAGCGGTCGAAGCGCCGCGCGATGTGCGCGCCCTGCACCACGGGATCGTCGACCTTGAGCTCGCGTCCCCAGCGCACATGGACTTCGCTGACCGGCTTGCCCGTCTTGTTCTGCACCGTGTAGCGCCCGGTGGTGACGACGCGCGGCTCGTGCGGATAGATGGCGACGTTCAGGACGACGTCGGTGATGCGCGGCGGCAGGATCGTCCGGTATTTCAGCAGCGTCTTCTCATAGTCGGCGCGCCATTCGTCCTCCGCGATGCTGGTGCGGTAGTCGTTGAGGACGTTGGTGTTGTAATAGATGTAGGCGCCGCTGCCCGCCCAGACGGCGACCGCGAACAGC
>OLLF01000070.1_pt1 | contig 14126 bp, 10 predicted proteins | sample 1604471 | NCBI WGS metagenome assembly OLLF01 (sample SAMEA104055714, study PRJEB20765) | soil metagenome | isolation source: soil
CGGGCGCCTCGTCGGCGGCGGCCACGGCGTCGTCTTCTTCGTCGAGTTCTTCCTCCTCGGCGATGTCGAGGTCTTCCTCCTCCATCACCGGCTCGGTGACGGCGGCCATCGCCGGACGCGGGAAGTCTTCGGGATTGCGGTGGCCGACGCGGTCGATCTCGAACTGCCCGGTCATCAGCTCGGCCTTGGGCTCGAAATTGATGGTGATCGCGTATTCGCTTTCCAGGCGCGACAGCTCGCGGCGCTTCTGGTTCAGCGTATAGATCGCGACGTCGCTGGCGACCCGCACGGTGAGGCCCTCGGCGCGCTGCTTCTGCGCTTCCTCCTCCAGGCCGCGCAGCACGCGCAACGAGGTGGATTCCACCGAGCGCACGATGCCCTGGCCGCCGCAATGGGGGCAGGGCACGGTCGAGCCCGCGATGACGCCGGCGCGCAGGCGCTGGCGCGACATTTCAAGCAGGCCGAACTGGCTGATCTTGCCGATCTGGATGCGGGCGCGGTCGTTCTTCACCGCGTCGCGGATGCGCTTTTCGACGTCGCGGTCGTTGCGCCCGTCTTCCATGTCGATGAAGTCGATGACGATGAGGCCGGCGAGATCGCGCAGGCGCAGCTGGCGGCCGACTTCCTCGGCGGCTTCCAAATTGGTCTTGCGCGCCGTCTCCTCGATCGAGTGCTCGCGCGTGGCGCGGCCCGAGTTCACGTCGATCGAGACCAGCGCTTCGGTCTGGTTGATGACGATATAGCCGCCGGATTTCAGCGTCACGGTCGGCGAGAACATGGCGTCGAGCTGCGCCTCGATGTGGTAGCGCTGGAACAGCGGCACCGCCTCGTGGAACGGCTTGACGTTCTTGGCATGCGTCGGCATCAGCATGCGCATGAAGTCCTTGGCGTTGCGGTAGCCCGCCTCGCCCTCGACCATGATCTCGGCGACGTCCTTGTTGTAGAGGTCGCGGATGGCGCGCTTGATGATGTCGCCTTCCTCATAGACGTTGGCCGGCGCGATGGAGTTCAGCGTCGTCTCGCGGATCGTGTCCCACATGCGCAGGAGATATTCGTAGTCGCGCTTGATCTCGACCTTGGTGCGGTTCTCGCCCGCGGTGCGGATGATCAGGCCCATGCCCTCGGGCAGTTCCAGCGCCTGCGCCGCGCTCTTCAGGCGCTTGCGGTCGGCGAGGTTGGTGATCTTGCGCGAGATGCCGCCGCCGCGTGGCGTGTTGGGCATCAGCACGCAATAGCGCCCGGCGAGCGACAAATACGTCGTCAGCGCCGCGCCCTTGTTGCCGCGCTCCTCTTTCACCACCTGCACCAGGATGATCTGGCGGCGCTTGATGACTTCCTGGATCTTGTAGTGACGCTTGCGCACCCAGCGCTGCGACGGCTTCTGCGCCTGGGCCGGCTGCGCCTCGCCGTGATGCTCGCTCGGCTGCTCGCCATTCGCTGCGCCGTCGAGCGGCTGCTCGGACGCGGTCTGGATGTCGGGGGTGTTATCGGTGACTTCAGGCATCGGCGTATCGACGTGGACGTCGCCGTCGGCCGGAACATGCGAGGCCGCGGCGGCGACGGTCTGCTCGTCCACCACGCCCGCGGCGGTCTCGGCCTCGGCGACGGCGTCGATCTCTTCGTCCGCGGAACTGTGATGGACATGGTCGTGCGAATGCACGCCAGCATCGTCGTGCGAATGCACGCCAGCATCGTCGTGCGAATGCACGCCAGCATCATCCGGCGCCGGCTCTTCGATATCGTCGTCTTCGTCGTCGTCCTCGTCGGACGCGACGCCGCGATGCTCGAAGACCTCTTCATGGCCGTCGCCGTTGCCGGCTTCGAGCGGGAAGGGAACTTCGGGGCCGTCCTCGGTCGGCAGGCCCTCGGCGGCCGGCGCTGCTTCGGCGGTCTCGGGGACGTCTTCGCTCTCCTCCTCGTCGTCGCCGATCTGCGGCTTGGGGCCGGAGGAGATTTCGAACGACTCGATGTCGTCCTCCGACCTGCGGCGTGCCTCTGCCTCTTGTTCGGCGATCAGCGCCTGACGGTCGGCGATCGGGATCTGGTAGTAGTCGGGATGGATTTCCGCGAAAGCCAGGAAGCCCTGACGGTTGCCGCCATACTCGACGAAGGCGGCCTGCAGCGACGGCTCCACGCGCGTCACCTTGGCGAGATAGATGTTGCCTTTGAGGGGCCGTTTGGTCGCGGCCTCGAAATCGAATTCTTCGACCTTGTTACCGTCGAGAACGACGACCCTTGTCTCCTCCGGGTGACTGGAATCGATAAGCATGCGCTTGGGCATTGTATTCTCCGGGCGGGCCGCATCGTTCTGCCGCGCGTCTTGGCGCTGGGCGAAGGGCGAACCGCGTTGTTGGGGACACGCGCCGCCACGCCGCCGCCTGCAGAGTTTCTGCGGGGTCGGGGGAAAGGGCTCGCGCGGTGTCGGTCATCACAAAAGTATTCTTCATGCCGGCCGGGCCGGCGGCGGGATGCTGCTGCAATGGAAGGATTTCCTGCGCCCGGGCGCCGAATCGAAGCGATTCAGCCTTCCGGCGCGATCTCCGGACCACCGCACCGAACGACCCGATCACCCCTGTGACCGGCCGGCGCAGCATGAACATGTTGTAGGGTGGCCCTGTCTCAACGGCAAGAGGAACCCTTGGATTTCATTGTAAAGGCCCAGTCGCTAAGGATTCGGTAATGGTTTACGGCCAGTTTCTTCAAGGTCTGCGCGGGCGATGTCGATGAAGAGCCGTTTGGCCGTCATTTTGGGTCTGGTGGCCGCGGCGGGCCTTGCCGGGGCCGCCCTGGCCGCCGCGTCGGCCACCGACGCCACCGACGACCTGATCGCCAAGCTGCTCAGGGACAAGCCCCCGGCCCAGTCGCCGACGGCCAGACCCACGCCCAAGCCCGTCTCGGGTCCCGCCCCCATCGTCATGGGCGCCCGCATCGCCGAGCACGACGACCGCACCCGTTTCGTGGTCGAGCTCTCCGATCCCGTCGCCATGCGCGTCTTCACCCTCGCCAGCCCCGACCGGGTGGTGATCGACATGCCGGCGGTGCAGTGGCACCTCGACGGCGCCCCGCGCCCCACCGGCAACGGCGCCGTGAAGAGCTACCGCTACGGCCTGTTCCGCCCCGGCAACTCGCGCTTCGTGATCGACCTCAACAGGCCGATGACGGTGAGCGAGCCGCGCGTCCTGCCGCCCAGCGGCGGCTTCGGCTACCGCGTCGTCATCGACCTGTTCCCGGCCACCGCCGACCAGTTCGACCGCAGCTCCGGCTGGCCCGCCGATCTCAAGGCCCGCGAGGCCGCCGCCGAGCAGCTCGCCGCCCTGCCGCCGGCCGCGCCCGCGGCGCCGGAAAAGCGCGTCATTGTGATCGATGCCGGCCACGGCGGAATCGACTCCGGCACCAGCGGCGTCAATGGCTTGATGGAGAAAGATCTCGTACTGGATGAAGCGCTGCGCCTGGGGCGCGAGCTCGTCCGCCGCGCCAACTACACCGTCCACCTGACCCGCGACAGCGACGTCTACATCCCGCTGACCGAGCGCACCCGCATCGCGCGCTCCTGGCACGCCGACCTCTTCATTTCGCTGCACGCCGATTCGAACCCCGACGCGTCGGTCAGCGGCTCGTCGATCTACACCTTGTCGGAGCGCGGCTCGGACCGCGAGGCGGCCGCCCTGGCCCGCAAGGAGAACCAGTCCGACGTCATCGCCGGCGTCGACCTCGGCGGCGGGAACTCGTCCGTCGCCCCGATCCTGATCGACCTCGCCCAGCGCGACACCCTGAACCGCTCGTCCCGCTTCGCCGAGGGAACCGTGACCCTGCTGTCCGCCGCGACGGACATTTTGCCGCGCCAGCCGCACCGCTCCGCCGCCTTCGTGGTCCTGAAGGCCCCGGATGTCCCGTCCGTCCTGATCGAGCTGGGCTATCTGTCCAACGCCGACGACGCCGACCGGATGAACGCGGTGCGCTGGCGGGGCGGCGTCGCCAAGGCCATCGCCGGCGCCGTAGACCGCTTTTTCTCAAATAACCTACCCTCCCCTTGAGGGGTCCGTAGCGACAGCGTACGGACGCGAAGCGAAGCGGAGCAGGGGTCGAAGGCGATCGATTGGCCGCCGTCCATACGCTGACGCTATGGACCCCCGAAAAATTCTCCGCTGCGCTGCGAATTTTTCGACCCTCCCTCAAGGGGAGGGTAACTTATGGGCTACCTTCCCTCCGCCACATTCGGCCGATAAGAAGGCGCCTCAAGAGGGCTTTGCATGCGCAGACTGCGCCGCATTCTACTTTACGTCGGGCTGACGCTGGGCGTCGTGGTCGCCGGCGGCGTGCTTGCCGCGGTGATCTTCATCGTCTCGGTGACCCGTGACCTGCCGAGCGTCGAGACGCTGCGCGACTACCAGCCGGCCGTCACCACCCGCGTCTATGCCGGCGACGGCTCGCTGCTCGGCGAATACGCCCGCGAGCGCCGCATCTTCGTGCCGATCACCTTCGTGCCCAAGCTGATCACTGAGGCGTTCACCTCGGCTGAGGACAAGAATTTCTACAACCATCCCGGCATCGATCCGTCCGGCATCATGCGCGCCGCGATCAAGGACGTCTTCAACGTCTTCCAGCACAAGCGCCTCGAAGGCGCCTCGACCATCACCCAGCAGGTCGCCAAGAACTTCCTGCTCACCGCCGACCAGAACTTCACGCGCAAGGTCAAGGAGGCGATCCTCGCCATCCGAATCGACGCGACCTATTCCAAGGACAAGATCCTGGAGCTCTATCTCAACGAGATCTATCTCGGCGAGAACTCTTATGGTGTTGCCGCCGCGGCGCTGAACTATTTCGGCAAGTCGCTCGACCAGCTCGACATCGCCGAGGTCGCCTTCCTCGCGGCGCTGCCCAAGGCGCCGTCGGCCTATGATCCGGTGCGCAATCACAAGACCGCCTTCGACCGGCGCAACTGGGTCATCGGCCAGATGCGCGAGAACGGCTACATCACCGCCGAGCAGGCCGAGGCCGCCATCGCCGAGCCGCTCGTCACCCAGACCCGCGCCGTCGGCTCGCAGACCCAGGACGCCGACTATTTCGTCGAGGAAGTGCGCCGCGAACTCTACGCCCGCTACGGCGAGCAGGCGCTCTATGACGGCGGCCTCCAGGTCCGTTCCACGCTCGACACCACGCTGCAGAATTACGCCGTGAACGCCTTGCGCGCCGGGCTGGTGCGTTACGACCGCCGCCATGGCTGGCGCGGCGCCATGAGCAACATCAACGTCGAAGGCAATTGGAAGGACACGCTGAAGGCGGTCGAGAACCAGTCGGGCATCGACAGCTGGCGCGTCGCCACCATCCTGAACATCGACGGCAATTCCACCCAGATCGGCCTCGCCGACGGCACCACCGCGAACATCCCGTGGAGCGAACTCACCTGGGCCAAGCGCCAGACCAAGAACACGCCCTATGCCGGCCCGTCGCCGAGCCGCCCCGGCGACGTCTTCAAGGTCGGCGACGTCGTCTATGTCGAGCCGATCGACAACAAAGGCAATTACGGCCTGCGCCAGGTGCCCGAGATCAACGGCGGCATCGTCGCCATGGACCCGCATACCGGGCGCGTGCTGGCGCTCTCCGGCGGCTTCTCCTACGCGTCGAGCCAGTTCGACCGCGCCTTCCAGGCGATGCGCCAGACGGGCTCGTCGTTCAAGCCTTACGTCTACGCCGCCGCGCTCGACAACGGCTACACGCCGGTCAGCAAGGTGCTCGACGCGCCGTTCGAGATGAACGACGGCTCGGGCCATATCTGGCGGCCGAAGAATTTCGAGCGCCACTTCCTCGGCATGGCGACGCTCAGGCGCGGCATCGAGCTGTCGCGCAACCTGATGACCATCCGCCTGGCGCAGGCCGTCGGCATGGACAAGGTGGTGCAATATCCGCTGCGCTTCGGCGCCTACGACCACCTCGCGCCGCTGCTGTCGAACTCCATCGGCTCGGGCGAGACCACGCTGCTGAAGCAGGTCACCGGCTATGCGGTGTTCGTCAATGGCGGCAAGAAGGTGATCCCCTCGCTGATCGACCGCATCCAGGACCGCAACGGCAGGACCATCTGGCGCCATGACGGCCGCAGCTGCGACGGCTGCAATCCGGCCGACTATGCCGGCCAGGCCGAGCCGCTGCTGGAAGACACGCGCGAGCAGGTGCTCGATCCCCAGACCGCCTACCAGATCGTTTCGCTGCTCGAAGGCGTGGTGCAGCACGGCACCGGCGTCTCGGTCCTGGCCGTCGGCAAGCCGCTGGCCGGCAAGACCGGCACCTCGAACGACTCCAAGGACGTCTGGTTCGTCGGCTTCTCGCCCGATCTCGTCTGCGGCGTCTATGCCGGCATGGACAATCCGCGCACGCTGGGCGGCAGCGAGCAGGGCGCCTCGGTCTCGGCGCCGATCTTCCGCGACTTCATGAAGGGCGCGCTCTCCAACACGCCGGGCATCCCCTTCCGCCCCGCGCCCGGCATCGAAGTCGTGAACATCGACCGCAAGAGCGGCGCGCTCGGCGGCAACTTCCCGGAAGTCTTCAAGCCCAACACCGCCCCCGGCGAGCCCGACGCGCCCAACAACGACGTCAGCGGCTACTCCCCCTTCGCCGGCCCCGCCACCGACGCCACCGAAGGCGCCGCCACGGTCGACCCCGGCAATGGCGGGCTGTACTGACCTTTTTCACCCTCCCCTTGAGGGAGGGTCGAAAAATCCGAAGGATTTTTCGGGGAGGGGTCCGACGGAGGGACTCGGCGCCAGACCCCTCCCCGAAATTTGCGAAGGGCAAATTTCGACCCTCCCTCAAGGGGAGGGTAAGAAACCACCGAACTTTACGAACGCCCCTCGCGCACCTATATCAGCGCCCGGAGAATCCCCATGCGCCCCGAAATCGCCCGCACCGCCGAAGAGATCCAGCAGGCCCTCGCCCTGCTGAGGAGGCATCTTTGACTGGGACAACGCGCTGCGCCGCCTCGACGAGCTGAACGCCAAGGCCGAAGACCCCGCCATCTGGAACAACCCGCAAGGCGCCCAGAAGATGATGCGCGAGCGTCAGAAGCTGGACGCCTCGCTGTCCTCCGTCCGCGCCCTGGAGAACGAGCTCGCCGACGGTCTGGGCCTGCTCGAAATGGCCGAAGCCGAAAACGACGCCGCCATGACCACGGACGCGGAAGTCTCGCTCACCCGCCTGCACGGCCGCGCCGAGCAGCAGCGCCTGCAATCGATGCTCTCGGGCGAAGCCGACGGCAACGACACGTATCTCGAGATCCACGCCGGCGCCGGCGGCACCGAGAGCCAGGACTGGGCCTCGATGCTGCTGCGCATGTACACGCGCTGGGCCGAGAAGCACGACTACAAGGTCGACTTCCTGGAAGAGAGCGAAGGCGAGGGCGCCGGCATCAAGTCGGCGACACTGATGATCAAGGGCGACAACGCCTATGGCTGGCTGAAGAGCGAGCAGGGCGTGCACCGCCTGGTGCGCATCTCGCCCTTCGACTCCGCCGCGCGGCGCCACACCAGCTTTTCGTCCGTCACCGTCTATCCCGTGATCGACCAGTCGATCGAGATCGACGTGCCGGAGAAGGAGGTGCGCATCGACGTCTACCGCGCCTCCGGCGCCGGCGGCCAGCACGTCAACAAGACCGAGAGCGCGGTGCGCATTACGCATCTGCCCACCGGCATCGCGGTGGCCTGCCAGACCGAGCGCAGCCAGCACCAGAACCGCGCCAATTGCTGGGAGATGCTCAAGTCGCGGCTCTACGAGATCGAGCTGAAGAAGAAGCAGGACGAGACCGGCGCCTTCATCGGCGAGAAATCCGAGATCGGCTGGGGCCACCAGATCCGCTCTTATGTCTTGCAGCCGTACCAGCTGGTGAAGGACCTGCGCACCGGCGTCGAAAGCCGCAGCCCCGACGACGTCCTCGACGGCGACATCGACCCCTTCATGGCGGCGGCGCTTGCGCAAGCTGTCGGCGGCAAGAAGGCCGAAGCGATCGAGGATTTGGAATAGCGCGGGGAGCTGGTGCCATCACATCCTTCGACAAGCTCAGGATGAGGACCCAATCTCGACCCTCATCCTGAGCTTGTCGAAGGATGGAAGGAGAGCGACGCACCCACCTTCCTGGGTACCCCCGCCTGCAACCCAATTCCTCCAAACGGCGATGTTACCTTTGCCGTACCCATGCCCATACCTAGAACCGAAAGCCCGGGATGAAATCCTGGGTCAATGCGTCCGCGACCTCGTGCATTTTCGGCGCGGAGATTTTTCGGTCGCCTTCTTCTTCGGTGAAGAACCCAGCCGCAGCAACCAGCAAAATGTAGCTTGCCGTTTGATCCTTCGGCCTCGTTTTGTCGCGCGCTAATTCAATCCTCAGTTTCTTCAGCAATGGGGCTAATTCGGTGGCAAGCATTTCCGCTCTCTTAATCGCGGCGTCAACTCTTTGCAGCGGATCAACGGTCTTTTTCGCCATGGCTAGTCCTTCGTTACCTATAGCTGGCTGTGAATCTTCTCGTACTCGGCCAACGCTTCGTCATGTGCCTTAGTTTGCTCGCGGCGCAGGGGGTCGGTGGCTGGACGACCTTGTTCAATAGAGGCTGCTAGAGCCTTGCGTCGGAATTCCAGCTTATTCCAAGCCTTCCCCCACTCTTCCTCTAAGGTCATCGCGTCTCTCCCATCATCGTTTTGGCAGTTTCGGCGGCACGATCCTGCGGAACGCACGCTCGAACTCTGCGCCGGTCTCATCCGCCTCCGCTTCTTTCGCGGCCTGCACAAATCGGGTGTGCTGTGCCTTCGACGCGGCCTGAGCCTTTGGCGGCTTCCGCTTGGGTTTAGCCGCTACGGGCTTCTTGGTGGCCCTCACTGGACCAAATCCCTGTACATGAGGCGCTTGCCGACAACGCCGTCCAGCGTCCGCAGGGTGCGGGCTTGATCGTCAACGCCGTTGGCGATGCGGTTCGTGTAGCGGAAGTCGAATTCGTCGAGATAGCGGCCCAAGTGCTTCTCTTTGCAGTGCTGGTAGACGCCCTTCATGCCGCGCTTGAAGATGCTGAAAAAGCCTTCCGCCGAATTGGTGTAGGCATCGCCCCGGACGTATTCGTCAATGCTGTGGTTCACCGATTGGTGGTCGGCCATTTCGCGGCCAATGTCGCCGTAGTACGGCGCTTGGTCTGTCATCAGCCGCGCCTTCTTGGAGACGTTCGCGGCGACCACCCGCCCAACCGACACAGCGTTGACCTTCTGCATCACCGTGCTGCGCGCCGTGCCGGTCTCGCGGTCGATCAGCGTCAGGACTTTCATCTTGTGCTGAAAGCCGCGCTCGTCGTCGCCCTTGCGGCGGCGGCGACCGATATATGTTTCGTCGGCCTCAACAGGCGTGCCGCCCGAACCGAACGGCGTAACCGAACCATCCGCCATCGCTTCGCGGATGCGGTGGGCCATAAACCAAGCCGACTTGAGCGTCACACCCAAGATGCGGTGAAGCTGGTTGGCGCTCATGCCTTTCTTGCTGGAGCAGAGCAGAAACATCGCCTGTAGCCAGACATGCATCGGGATATGACTGGACTCGAAAATCGTCCCCACCTTGACCGTGAACGGTTTGCGGCAGGCGTAGCACTTGTAGACGCCAACGCGGGTCGATTTGCCCTTGAGCGGGCCGCTCTTCTCGACAACGCCGCAATGGGGACAAATCCGGCCTTCCGGCCAAACCCGCGCCTCTACAAAGGCATAGGCGGCCACTTCGTCCTTAAAATGCTTGGCGTTCAAAACCGACATTTTCGATCCCTTTTGCATACCCAAGAGATAGGCGCTTCAATGGGTATGTCAAGTATCCGGGCCTCCATAAAGCAGGTTTTTCAGTGCTTTTGTGTGCTTGTCGATGATGTTGCTCGCCTCATCCGGTATGCCCTCTTTTCGGGCGGCTTCCCAGACGGCCCGTAGCTCACCTATGGCGCTTGTGGGCAGGTGTGTCGTGGTCCCGTTGGACGCATGGATTTCGACCGTGGTTGCCCTGCCGACGCCGCTGGCGGTCTCTGCCGCAAATTTTGCCTCCAAGGCGCGGTACACCGCATCGTCGAAGTCCGCAAAGCCCCCGCCGCGAATCATGAGCGATGAAAGAGCGAGCGACCCGCCCGTTCCGATCACGCCATAACCTTCCAGGTTATGATCGAAACTGATGCCGGGATTTCTTACTTCAAAAATGTGGAGGAACGACTCGAAAGGCGGCGGTGAAAAACCATGCACCAGAAGTTGGACGCCCAAATCAAAACTGCCGATTTCCCCCATGATTTGGCCGAACATTTCCGGCCCAAATTCGGCAAGTCCGGTCTTGCGAAACTCGGCAACGCTGTGGATGCCAAAACGCAAGAGGTAGCGATCAACCGCCGCCTTTTGCTGCGCCTCGTTATAGGCAGCGCAAACGATCTCTTGAACGAGGCTCCGGTCGGCGTTCGGCTTGTCGTGTAGCCTGTAGTGAATCTCCCTTAGAAGCTCGTTCACGGGGCTAACATCGTCGGCGGACCATAGAATGCCCCACCGCCTACCTATTTGGTGGGCCTTCGTCGCGGCATTGTCTGCCGCCCCTAGTTCGTCGCCGTAGGACAACCGCTTGTCGGACACCGTGATGATGCAATGGTCCATGCGGGCTTTGACCGCGATGCAGACGGTCACAGATGACCCCATTTTCCGGTAAAGGCTAACCCGGTCGGGCAGGCGCTTTGGCGGCGGTGGAAATGGCTTTCGGGCTGGCTTTTTCTCAACCTTGGGTAGCCTTCTTAGGGGGTACATCTATACCCCCAAGCCGTGGTAGTGGGTACGGCAAAGGTAACATCGCCCTCCAAACAATGATCAAGCGCTAGCGGTTTTGCCGCCAGCGCCTGCCATATCTGGAATCAGAACCGCACCGCCTCCACCCGCGTACCCGGCAGGATGCCCATTTCGCGGTCGTCCTCCCAGCGCGCCGAGATCGCGGCGGCGACCGCGATCGCAGCGCCGAACAGGAGCGCCAGCGCCATCCACAGGCTGGCATAGGCCGCAGTCTTGCGCGCGGTTTCCGCCGCCGTCACTTCGTCCTGGTGGATGCGGTTTTCGACGTCGCTGACGCGGCGCTGCGCATCGCCGAGCGTGATGCCGGTATCCTGCGAGACCAGCCGCGCCAGCTGCGTGTGATCGGCCGGCGACAGGCGGCCGCCATTGGCCATGCCGACGGTCAGGATGCGTCCCGCTTCGGCCTTGTCCGCGCCGACGCTGCGCGTCGTGGGCGCCGCGGTCGTCGGCGTCGAGGCGGTGATCGCCGGCCCGGTCGGCGCATTGTTCAAGAAGACGGTGGAGCCGCCCGGCGCGTGCGCCACCGGCTCGGCCGTCGGCGCCATGGTGTCACTCTCGCCCGGCGTGATCGTCGACGGTTCGCCGGCCGGTGCGGGAGCCGCATCCGTCGCCGTGCCGGTGTCGGCCTGGGCATATTGCCGCCAGGCGAGCGCGGCCTGCACCGAACTGTCGGGACCGCGGAACAGCGTATCGACCCAATAGGCCGTCGCGACATTCGCGGTATCGCCGCCGCGCGTGGCGCTCGGCGTCGCGGATGCGAGTGCGCCGTTGATCGCACCGTTCGCGCCCGCCGATCCGGCCACCAGCACCGACAGCGCCACCAGCGTCGCGGTGGCGACCACGGCCAGCGCCCAGGCGACGAGGCCATGCGTGCCGGCGCGGAATTCCTCCTCGCGGTCGGTTTCGAGCGCCGGGCCGATCAGCCGGCCGACGATGTGCCCGCCGGCGGCGAAACCGAACGCCTGCGCCACCAGGAAATAGATCGCGCCGAGCGTGAAGAAGGTCGTCGTGCCGCCGCTGGTCGCATGGCGCACGCTGACGAGCGACAAGCCGACGCCGGAACCGAGGGTCATGAGAAAGAGGGTGACCGCCGTCGCGACGAAGGCGCCGGCGAAGGCCGCGCTCCACGAGAAGCGGCGCGGCGAGTCGTTGTCTTCGCTGACGATGGTCGAGCCTTGCGGGCCTTCATTGACGACGGTCACGGGCATGGAATTTCCCCCACGAGAATATGAGCACCCGGGCAATTGGGCTGACCGTCAAACGTTTGGCTATGCGAGTTGTTCCGTCGCGGGCGCCGCGCCGCGCAAAACAGGAGCGGCGGGAACTATTCGCGCGCTCTGCGAATTACCACGCCGACTTCAACATGGGGATTTGCATGCGCTCCGCACTTCTTTGGCTGATCGGCATCCCGATCCCGATCATCATCATCCTCTGGCTGGTCATCGGCTACGCCTGAGTTTGTCCCTTACTCACCATGGCCGGCTTGCCCGCCGCGCCGAAGCGCAGCGAAGGCGGGACCCGGCCACCCAGCCGGCGCGGCCCCCAACTCACCATGGCCGGGCTTGACCCGGCCACCCAGTCGGCGCGCCAGCGCCGAGCAAAGACTCTTTAGGCGCAGATGCGCGCCGCTGGTTGGCCGCCTCGAGGGCGGCCATGGTGAATTGGTAGTGTTGGTAATTCGGCCAAACAAAAGCCCCGCTTCGGTCACCCGAAGCGGGGCTTGTTTATGCGCGGATAGGCCGTTCAGGCGTTCGACTTCAGCGGCGCGAAGCCGGCGGCGACCGGCGGACGGCCGGGATCGGTCGCCAGCGGGCGCGCCACCATCGAGATCGAAGACGGCGTGTTCGACGGGGCGCTCGGCGCCGGTGCCGGCGGTGCGGCGGGCGTCGCGCGCATCTCGCTCGTCTTCTTGCCCAGGTCCTCGGCCAGCGGATTGTCGGCGTGGCGGCAATTGCCCTCGAAGAAGGCGCCGGTCTCCACCGCGAAGGCCTCGTGCAGGATGTTGCCTTCGACATGGCTGGTCGAGCAGAGCAGGACCTTGCGCGCGCGGATGCTGCCGTGGACGCGGCCGCGGATGGTGACTTCCTCCGCCAGGATCTCGCCGTTGATATAGGCCTTGTCGCCGATGACGAGGCCGGCGCTGTGCACGTCGCCTTCGACGCGGCCGTCGATCTGGATGTCGCCGGTCGAGGTCAGCGTGCCGGTGACGATCAGGTCGGCGCTGATGATGGAGGGGGCCGAAGAGCGCGCCGCGCGCTTGGCGGGCGGGGCGGCGGAGGGCGGGGGAGCTGTGTCTTTCTTACTCGAAAACATGTCGGCCAGCCTCGATAAACGGGTTCGGATTTCTCACGACGTCGTCGTACCAGACCTCGTAATGCACGTGCGGTCCGGTGCTGCGCCCCGTCGATCCGAGCCTTCCGATGGGCGAGCCTTTGCCCACCTTAGCGCCGACGTGAACAAGAATCGATGACATATGCCCGTAGCGGGTATGAATTCCAAAACCATGGTCAATTTCGACCATATTGCCGTAGCCGCCGCGGTCGCCCGCGAACACCACCGTGCCGGGCGCCGTGGCCGAGATCGTCGAACCCCAGGGACCGGCGAAATCGATGCCCGGATGGAAGGAATAGCGTCCCGTAAAGGGATCGATGCGGGCGCCGAAGCCGCTGGTGCGCTCGAAGGCGGAGCCCCAGACCGGCGTCGTCAGCGGAATATGGCGCATCGCCGACAGCAGCGAATTCATCTGGTCGAGCACGGCGGAGGCGCGCAGATAGGCGCTGGAGAACGCCGCGTCCGCGATGCCCTCGATGCGGACGGACTGGATCGGCCATTCCGGCCCGCCGACGCCTTCGACCTGGCCGAGGCGGCGGGTGTAGTCGTCGGGATTGATGCCGGTATGGCGGATGACGTTCTGGATCTTGGCGACGCCGTCGGCGACCTCGAACTGGGTCCGTGCCATCAGCTGCGTCTCGATGGTGCCGATCCTGGCGACGCGCACGGTCTGCTCGGCCAGGACCCGCAGGGCCGGGTTCTGGGCGAAATTGCTGCTGGCGGCGGGGGCGGCGCTATGCGGGGCGCCGAACAGCAGGCCGGTGAGATGGCTGAACGTGCCGCCGAAATCCAGGAAGCTCGCCTTGGTCGGCTTGGCGGTGCGCGGCTGCGGCGCCGGCGGCTGCGGCATGATCGAGAGTTCGGACGAGCCGGAGGCGTCGATCGGCGCCGTGCCAGCGACCGGCGGGGCGCCTTCGATGCTGTCGCTGGGCGCGCCGCCATCGCCGACTTCGGTCGGCGGGGCGCCGCCGCCG
>OLLF01000175.1_pt1 | contig 14044 bp, 15 predicted proteins | sample 1604471 | NCBI WGS metagenome assembly OLLF01 (sample SAMEA104055714, study PRJEB20765) | soil metagenome | isolation source: soil
GACCCCTCCCCGAAAAATCTTCGCTGCGCTGCGATTTTTCGACCCTCCCTCAAGGGGAGGGTAGCTTATTGAAGCGCTCGCACCTCTGTTTCACGGCGTGCCAGATGTTTTCCAGCACCACATCGCGGTCTTGCAAAAACTCATGATTGGTAATTCGAATGACGCGGTATCCGCGCTCATTCAGAAACCGCGTCCGCTCTTCGTCATATTCCAGATTGCGCGTCTCGCTATGCTGCGTGCCGTCGAGTTCGACGATCAGCTTCGCTCGCGAGCAATAGAAATCGACGACGTACGGGCCGATAGGCTGCTGGCGTCGAAATCGCGTGCCGCCAGCTTCTTGGCCCGCAGCAGTGACCACAGCACGCGTTCGGTGCCGGTCGCCTGCGCACGCAATTGTTTGGCGAAGGGTTTTTTGTGTTCTTTTCGCCGGGTGTGATTGGCATTCCGGCGCTCTGTTGTGCGCGCCGGCGTCATGAGTTCTATGGTGCGCACTTCCAGTTCGAGTTCGCCGCGCTTCCAGGCGAGCGCCTCGCGCAGACCCTGCTCAAGCCGCAATCCTAGTTTCGTTCTCTTGCCCTTCATCGGCGCGTGCAGATTGGCTGCGTCGCAGTTCATACGCCGTCGGCGAATTTTCCGTCAGTCACGGTCAAGTTGAATCTCTGCCCGTTCTGGTTGCCCATCGGCGCCGCGCGCCGCCGCTCACGCCAGCGCCGCGGCGCAATAGTCGTCCGGCTGGCCCGAATACCGGCTCTGTCCCGGCGCAGCGATCTCCAGCGGGTGCGGCCGCCAGTTGGTGTGCGTGAGATATTGCCGGGCACCGTTTTCCTGCGCACCGAAGAACGGCAGCTGGATGGTCTCGGCGCTTTCGGTTTCGAGCGTCACCGCCGAGCGGTAGCGCGTGCGCGACAGGGCCACGCCGCCATCGGCCACGGCGCCCAGCCGCGCCGCGCGCGTCCGGCGCTCGTCGCCGCCGACCAGGGTGACGAGATCGACCCCACGCAGCGGCCCGCCGAACGCCGCATCGATGATGCCGCCGGACAGCCGGCACACCGCCTCGCCGCTGCCATGCCATTCGACGAGCGCGATGGCGGGCAGCAGATCCCTGACGCGGGCGGGATTGAAATCGGCGCGGCGGGGCGGCTCGCCGTCGCGCCATAGCGACAGCCAGTAGACCGCCAGCGCCGCGTTCGGCCCGGTCAGCGCGAACGCCTCGAACGCCGCCAGCGCCTTCGACCGATCCCACGCACCCATGACGCCGCTCCGCAACCGATCCCGATGTTTACGGGGAAAAGCTTGCCAACTCGTTGTCCGGCCGGCGCAAAATATTTCTGGTTGCACCCCTTGACAGCCAGGAATTAATACCCATGTGCCTGCTATGACAGAGAAAACGCCGGATCCGGCGGCCAAACCCGCCGACGCCGCCACCACGCTCCGCCAGGGCGCGGCGGAGCAATTGTCGGCCCAGCTCCAGCTCGGCACCGCGCTGATCGCGCAGTGCGACGCCTGGGCCAAGGCCGGCAAGCCCGGCCGCCTGGCCTCGGTCGCGACGGCGGCGCGCGTCATGCTGGCCAGCGCCGGCGTCGCCCGCGCCCTGACGCTGGCGGCGCTGGGCGAGACCCGGCACCGCTCGATCAACGAGGCGCCGTCGCCGGTCGATCGGGCGCGGGAACAGCGGCGAGACTTCTATCAGGGCAATCTCGACAAGGCGAAAAAGGCCGAAGGCATTTATGAACGGCTGAACGAACTGGTGGAGAACTCGGTGCGCGCGCGCATGGGGGAGCCGGACGCGGAAGACCGCATCAAGCGCAATCTGGATCACAGCCGCGAAAACGCCGAACGCCTGACAAAGATCCTGGCCGAGGATGACTAGCGAGTTCGCGCTGCGGCTGCGAGATCGCCTCGCCTCCGGCGCGGTTTCGCGCGAAAGCCTATCGACCGTGATTGCCCAATTCCGTCAGGCCTTTGCGCGCGACCCGCGGCATTGGAACCGCGCTTTTGCAGAGCCCCGCCGCCGCGGCGCCCAGCCCGGCAACCGCAACCGTCTCGTGCACGGCTTCCATGCCAGGGAGGCAAAAGAATTCCGCGCCACGATGCGCGCGGGCTTGCGCGATATGCGCCGGTGGACGCGATGGGGCAGGGCGGTCGTCAAGATCGAGCGGCTCGCGGCCAGACTCGGCGCCCTCGAAACCGGGCTAGAGATCGCGCGCAAAGCGCGTGACGCCGGGGATGCCCAAAGCCGCCGCGAAATCGGGCGCCGTCTTTTCTTCCGCGAAGGCGAAGCCGGCCTTGGCGTAGGAGCGCTCGGCCGGCGTGTTGCCCATGAAGAAGCTGACCTGCGCCCGTTTGAATCCCTTGGCCCGCGCCACCTCCAGCTCCGCCGCCATCAACGCGGTCGCGACGCCCCGATTGCGGAAGCGCGGCTTGGTCGCGACGTTCTCGATCGTCCAGGCGCCGTCCTCGCTCGTCGCCGGCGAGATGATGAAGGCGCCGCGCGTCCAGAACTGCGCCTGCTCGTCTTGGGGAATTCCCATCCGGCCGCCGGCCTCCGCCATCGCCGCGGTGGAATTGCGATAGACGCTGTCGTCGCCGAAGCCGCACATCGCCGCCGCCGGCTCGCCGCCCACCTCCGCCACCAGGAACAGCGACCAGTGCCACCACGACACCGCCTCGGCGATGGTGAGATATTTGGCGAATTCGAAACAGAACGCGTCGTCGCGGCGCAGCACGATCTCGAACCAGCCGCGCGCCAGCTGGCTGCGCGAGGCCATCACGCTGGCCCAGCCGAGGAACGCGGCATCGTCCGGCGTCGCGGGTCGGATGATTGTGCTCATGATCCAACTATATCTTTTACCCTCCCCTTGAGGGAGGGTCGAAATCTGCGAAGCAGATTTCGGGGAGGGGTCGGGCACAGAGCTCGGCGCCGGACCCCTCCCCGAAATTTGCGAAGTGCAAATTTCGACCCTCCCTCAAGGGGAGGGTGGACAAGCATGTTGCGGCCCGCCGCGAACCGGCCTAGCGTCCAGCCGTCTCCAGAAGGTTCGTCCCAAAAATGTTGGCCGGTCGACTGCGTTAACTCCCGTCCCGGTGCCGTGGCCCTCCTTGCCCGCCCGGACGATGACGCATGTCGACTCCGAACCAACTTTTTTCCGCGCGGGACTCCCATGGCCTTCTTCCACAATCGCACGATCAATCTGCTCAACCTGCATTACGTCATCGGCTCCGTCGCCTTCGGCGGCGGCGGCGCCTTTTTCTCGGCCTATCTGCTGCGCTCCGGCCTCAGCGTGCCGGGCGTGCTGCTGGTGCTTGCCCTCATCTTCGCCCTGCGCCTGGTGTTGCGCAGCTTCCTGCTGCTGCTGGCGGTGCGCATCGGCTTGCGCTGGCTGGTCGTGCTCGGCGCCTTCCTGATGGGCGCGTCCTATCCGTTCCTCGCCGCGGTGCAAGGCGTCGGCTCGGGCCTGATCGCGCTGATGGTCGTCGTCTCGGCCGCCGACACGGTGTACTGGCCGAGCTACCACGCCTATTTCGCGGTGCTCGGCGATGCGGAGCATCGCGGCCAGCAGCTCGGCATCCGCGAGGCCGTGGTCGCGATGCTCGGCATCGTCAGCCCGCTGGCGGCCGGCTGGCTGCTGGTCCGCTACGGGCCGCGCGCCGCGTTCTTCGCCACCGGCGCGGTGCAGATGCTGTCGGCGATCCCGCTGCTGTGGACGCCGGATATTCCGGTGGCGCGCAGCGCGCCCGGCGCGTTCCGCGCGGCGCTGTCGAGCGCCATGCTGTTCATCGGCGACGGCTGGGTCGCGGCGGGCTATTTCATTGTCTGGCAGATCGCGCTGTTCCTGGCGCTGGGCCAGAGCTACATGGCCTATGGCGGCGCGCTGGCGGTCGCGGCGCTGGTCGGCGCCGTCGGCGGCCTGGTGCTGGGCCGTCTCATCGACTCGGGCATGGGCACGCGCGCCGTCTGGTACTCGGTCGGCCTCTTGATGCTCGTCATCGTCATGCGCGCCGGCGTGCAGCGCTATCCGGTGCTCGCCATCGCCGCCAATGCGCTGGGCGCGCTGGTCGCCTGCCTCTACGTGCCGACGCTGATGACCGTCGTCTACAACCAGGCCAAGCGCTCGGCCTGCGTGCTGCGCTTCCACATCGCGGCGGAAGGAGGCTGGGATGTCGGCGTCGCGACCGGCCTCAGCTTCGCGGCGGCCGTCACCTGGTTCGGCGGCTCGCTGTCGCTGACGATCCTGATGTCGCTGGTGGGCGCGGCGGCGGTCGCGGTGCTGCTGCTGCGTTACTATGCGGCCAATCCCGCCGAAGGCATCGACGCGTCGCTGACTCAACCCGAGGAGGCGAAAATATAGAGCGCCGTCTCGCCATAGACGCGCGTGTCGCGTAGCGTGAAGCCGTCCGGCGCAAGGACGGTTTCATCCGCCGCCGTCTCGGCGATCGCCAGCGCGCCCGGCGCGAGCCAGCCGCCAGCGGCAAGGCTCGCCAGCGCCCGCTCGGTCAGCCCCTTGCGATAGGGCGCGTCGAGGAAGGCGAGGTCGAACGGTCCGCCCGCGCCGGCGCCGAGCGGTCCCATGTCGGCCGCGTCGCGCCGCCAGATTTTTGTGACGCCGGTGAGGTTCAGCGCCTCGACATTCTTTCGGATCAGCGCCCGGCTCTCGGCGCTGTCGTCGACGAAGAGCGCGAAGGCGGCGCCGCGGCTCAAGGCTTCGAGGCCCAGCGCGCCGGTGCCGGCGAACACGTCAATGACCTTGACGCCTTCGAGTGCGAAGCCGAACGCGTTGTGCGCCAGGATGTTGAAGATCGCCTGCCGCACCTTGTCGGAGGTCGGCCGCACCCGGTTGTCCGGCGGCTCGGCCAGCGCCCGGCCGCGAAACTGTCCGCCGGTGATCCTCACAGGTCCTTCCGCATGAAGTGGCGCTTATGCCGACCGTCCAGCCAGTCCAGTTCGGCGAATTGCGCATAGCCGAGCGTCTCGTAGAACGGCCTGGCCTGGAAGCTCATCGTGTAGAGCCACGCCTCGCGCGCGCCCAGCCGTTTGGCCTCGGCCTCGGCCAGCAGCATCATCAGCGCCTGCAGCACCTCGTCCTTGTCGTCGGTCTCAAGCGCCAGCGTCACGGGCCCTCACAGCGCCTTGATCAGGAAGTAGCGTCGGTGTTCGCCGGCAAACGGCATCTCGCCGAACAGCTTGTAGCCGATCTGTTCGTAGAACGGCCGCGCCTGCCAGCTCAGCGTATAGAGCCAGGATTGCTTGGCGCCCAGCGCCCGCCCTTCGGCTTCCGCCCGCTCCATCATCGCGCGGCCGGCGCCCTGGCCCTGCAGCGAGTCGTCCAGCCAGACGAGGCTGATATAGAGCGTGTCGAAGCTGAAGCTCCCGACCACGCCGCCGACGATTCTGCCGTCGTCATCGCGCACCGAGACGTTGACCGGCACGGACTCGAAGTCGCCGATAACCTTGCGGTTGAAGGCGTTCAACCCGTCCGCGACCGCCTTGGCGACGTCTTCACCGCTATCGCGCGCGATTCGCACTCAGCTCTCCTCGGACACCTGGATCAGCAGCTTGCCGGTGTTGCCGCCGGTGAACAGCATGCCGAGCGCGTCGACCGCGTTCTCCAGGCCCTTCACGATCGTGGTGTCGTATTTGACCTTGCCTTGCGCCACCCATGGACCCATCTCGGCGATGAACTCGCCGAAGCGCGGCAGGTAGTCGATGATGATGAAGCCCTCGATCCGCGCCCGCTTCATCAGGATGTTGGTCAGCGGCGGCCCGGGCGGCGGCACCTCCGCGTTGTACTGGCTGATCATGCCACACAGCACGATGCGCGCCTTGAGGTTGATCTGCTCCAGGATCGCCTCCAGGATATCGCCGCCGGCGTTCTCGAAGTCGACGTCGATGCCGTTGGGGCATTCGCGCTTCAGCGCGGCGCGGACGTCCTCGGTCTTGTAATTGATGCAGGCGTCGAAACCGAAATCCTCGACCAGGTGCCGGCACTTCTCGTCCGTCCCCGCGAGGCCGACGACGCGGCAGCCCTTGAGCTTGGCGATCTGCCCGACGATGGAGCCGACGGCGCCGGCCGCCGCCGACACCACGACGGTCTCCCCCTTCTGCGGCTTGCCGAGATCGAGCAGCCCGAAATAGGCCGTCGCGCCGGTGGCGCCCAGCACGCTCATATAGGCCGGCAGCGGCACGCCCTTGGCCATCTTCTGCGCGCCGTCGGCGACGACATATTCCTGCCAGCCGGTGAAGGTGTTGACGATGTCGCCGGGCGCGTAGTCGGGATTGTTGGACTGCTCCACCACGCCCAGCGTGCCGCCGCGCATCACGTCGCCGATGTTCACCGGCGGCATGTACTGGTCCATGTCGCTCATCCAGATGCGGTTGGTGGGGTCGAGCGAGAGGTACAGCGTCCGCACCAATATCTGGTTCGGCCCCGGCACCGGGATCGGCTGTTCCACCAGTTCCAGGTCGCCGGGCGCGATGTCGCCGACGGGGCGCTTCTTCAGGATCCATTGCCGGTTGCTGTTGCGCATGCTCGTTCTCCAATAGCGGGCGCGGAGACTAACGCCGCGATCACGGATAGGCGAGGGCGCTGGCGGGAAAGCGCCGCGAACGCTATAGCCGGAGCCATGAAATGGCTGGCCGCCCTTGCCCTCGTTCTTGCCGCTACGATACCGGCGCAGGCGCAGATCGACGGCGCGCCGAAAGTGCATGCGCGGCTGATCGCCGAGCATGAGGCCATCGCGCCCGGCGGCACGGTGACCGTCGCCTTCGAGCAGGTCATTCGCCCCGGCTGGCACACCTATTGGCGCAATCCCGGCGATGTCGGCCAGCCGACGACGCTGGCCTGGACTCTGCCGGCAGGCTGGCAAGGCGGCGCCTTGCAATGGCCGTATCCGATCCGCTTGCCGGTCGGGCCGTTCATGGATTTCGGCTATGAGGGCAAGGCCTGGATCCTGACCAGCGTCACCGCGCCGGCCGATGCCAGGCCCGGCAACACGGTGACGCTGAAAGCCGCGGTCGGCTGGCTCGTCTGCAAGGAGGTCTGCGTTCCCGAGGACGCGACGCTGACGCTGCCGCTGCGCATCGGTGCGCCCGGCCCGCCGCTGATGCCTGCCGCGTTCGCGGCGGCGCGGGCGCGCGTTCCGGCGCCGTCGCCCTGGGCCGCGCGCTATCGCCTCGGCGAGGCGCTCAATCTCTTTGTCGCCGCCAAGCCGCTGGCCGAGGCGCATCCGCTGAGCGCCGATTTCTTTCCCTTTGGCGACGGCATGGTCAAAGGCCCCGCGCCGCAGACCATGGGCTTTGCCCGCGACGGCCTCGTGCTGCGCCTGACGCCGGGCAAGGCGCTTATAAAGAAGGGCGGCGCGCTGGAAGGCGTGCTGGTGCTGGCCTCCGCTGACGGCTCGACCCAGGCCCTGGAGATCAAGGCGTTGCCGGGACCGGTGCCGGAGGCCGATTTCTCGGCGAGCGATCTTCCGTATGGCTTGCCGCCACTTCACATAGGTCCACCCAGCGCCACGGCGAGTTTCCTGTCCGCGTTGCTGCTCGCCTTCCTCGGCGGCCTGATCCTCAACCTGATGCCCTGCGTGCTGCCGATCCTTGCGATGAAGGCCTTCGCGCTGTCCTCGCAGGCCGGCCGCGACCGGCGCGAGGCGGTGCGCGAGAGCTTCGCCTACGGCATCGGCGCGATCCTCAGTTTCGTCGGTTTGGGCGCGCTGCTGATCGCCTTGCGTGCCGGCGGGCAGGCGATCGGCTGGGGCTTCCAGTTGCAGGAGCCGATCATCGTCGCGGGCTTCGCGCTTCTGATGTTCGGCGTCGGCCTCAATCTCTCCGGCGTGTTCGAGGTCGCCGGCTTCGGCGGCGGCGACAGCCTGACGCGGCGCGGCGGCGAGGCCGGCTCGTTCTTCACCGGCATCCTTGCGGTCGCGGTCGCAGCGCCCTGCACTGCGCCGTTCATGGCGGCGGCGCTCGGCTATGCGCTGACCGAGCCGGCGCTCCTCGCGCTCGGCATCTTCCTCGCCCTCGGCATCGGCTTTGCCGCGCCCTTCGTGGCTGTAGGCATCTCGCCGGCGGTGATGCGGGCCTTGCCCAAGCCTGGCGCCTGGATGATCCGTTTCAAGCAGGCGCTGGCCTTCGCGATGTACGGCACGGCGGCGTGGCTCGTCTGGGTGCTGGCGCAGCAGGCCGGCGCCAATGCCGTCGCGTCGGTGCTGGCCGCGATGGTGACGACCGGGTTCGCCGCCTGGATATGGGGCGTCAGCCGCTTCTACGGCCCGCGCGGCCGCGGCATCGGCGCGCTCGTCACGCTGATCGCGCTGCTGGCGGCGCTGTCGTGCCTCGCGGTCCTCAAATCTGCACCGGCGCAGGCCGGCAGCGTCAACGTCACCGGCCTCCCGTCCGAGCCGTATTCGGCGGCGCGCCTTGCGGCGCTGCGCGGCGAGGACCGCGCGGTGTTCGTGAATGCCACGGCCGCGTGGTGCATTACGTGTCTGGTCAACGACGAGGTCGCGCTGTCGAGCGCACGGGTGAAGGACGCCTTCGCACAGCATCACGTGGCCTATGTCGTCGCCGACTGGACGCGGCGCGATCCGGAGATCACCGCGCTGCTCAGCGCCCATGGCCGCTCCGGCGTGCCGCTTTATCTGTATTACGCACCGGGCGCCTCCGAGCCGCGCGTCCTGCCGCAGATCCTCACCGAAGGCGAAGTCCTCGCCGCGCTGACGCCGTGACGGTAACGCTCTTCGCGTTCACTTGCGGCCACGTCACCAGTGCGCGGGCGGCGTTCCTCGAAGGCGAGAGCGGCCAATTCACCGTGCCGGTTCCGGCCTATCTGATCGTGCACGAACAGGGCAACGTCGTGTTCGACACCGGCCTCAACCTCGCGATCCGCCAGGAGAAGGCGCGCCTGCTCGGCCCGGCGGCGGACGACTGGGAGATCGATTTTCCCTACGGCGCCGACATCGCGTCGCAACTTGCCGGTCTCGGCATCACGCCGGGCGATATTCGCTACGTCGTCAACTCGCACCTGCATTTCGACCATTGCGGCGGCAACGCGCATTTTCCCAAGGCGACTTTGATCGTGCATGCCAAGGAGTGGCGCGCGGCGCAGCGGCCGACGCTGCACGCGGCGGGCATCTACCATCCCGACGATTTCGATCACATAGCGACGGTGCGCGAGGTCGCCGGCGAGCTCGACCTGTTCGGCGACGGCAGCGTCGTGGTGTTTCCGACGCCCGGCCACACGCCGGGACATCAGTCGTTGCGCCTGCAGCTCGCCAGCGGCACGGTCGTGCTGGCGGCCGATTGCTGCTACCTCAAGCAGACGCTCGATACGCTGCATTTGCCGCGCTCGGTCTACAATCGCGAGCAGATGCTGGCGAGCCTGGGCGCGATACGGCAGCTGCAAAGCGACGGCGCCCGCATCTTCTTCGGCCATGATCCGGCGTTCTGGAAGACCGTGCCGCAGGCGCCCGAGCCCATCGCCTAATGCGCGACCTTCACCTGGTCGGCGGAGTTTATGACGATCTCCGGCTTGCCGTAATAGATCTTGATCTGGCCGGTGATGGCGATGGTCTTGCCGACCAGCGCCGAGAAGTCGGGCGGATTGTGCATGGTCTTGCCGAAGATCACGCCGGAGAAGACGTTGTCCGGATAGACGCCGCCGAGGTCGAGAAAGATGTTCTTGTTGGCGTTGCTGTGCACGTTGCTGAGCACGCCGATCACGGTCGCGGTCTCGCCGGCATGAGACGCGGCCTGCGCCGCGGGAATATCGGCGGCGGAAGCGGGCGCGGCGGCGAGCGCCAGGAGGGTCAAGGCCAGGAAACTTACGCGCATCGGAATCGTCCTCGGGTTCGGTGGTATTCTTGCGAACAAACAGCCGCTGCGACCGTTCCGCAGTCAAGCGACTTATCGCCAGAATGCCATATTTTGATCCCTTGTATTCGCGCCCGGCCGCTCCGATATTTGGGCCTGTCGGATACAGGACGAGCGAACCGCCTCGAACCCCCAGTTGAGAATCGAAATGCGCGCCCGCGCATTGCTCCGCGCCCGTTCGCCAGCGGGCGGCTCCTGACGGCATTGCCCAACAAGGAAAGGTCACGGTTATGGACCAGTACATCCAACTCGTAAGAGACTTCGCGACGTCGTGGCTGCTGCTCGCGGCGGTGGCGTTCGTGCTGGTGGTCATCGCCCTGCGCTCCGTGCGCACCATCGGCCCGACCGAAGTCGGCCTGGTGCGCAAGCGCTTCGGCGCCAAGAAGCTCGGCGCCGGCAACGCCATCGCCTTCAACGGCGAGGCGGGCTACCAGGCGCGGCTGATGATGCCGGGCATCCAGTTCAAGCTCTGGCCGCTCTACGACGTGACGCGCCACCCGATGGTGCAGATCCCGGCCGGCCAGATCGGCGTCGTCATCGCACAGGTCGGCATGCCGCTGCCGGTCGGCGCCAAGTCCGGCGTCTTCAAGCCGCAGTTCGGCAATTTCCAGGACCTCGCCACCTTCGTGGACGGCGGCGGCGAGAAGGGCGTGCAGCGCCTCGTGCTGCCGCCGGGCACCGTCGTGCCGATCCATCCGGTCGGCTTCCTCGTCATCACCAAGGGCACGGTCTACGGCGTGCCGGTCGACGAGGCCTATGCCGCGCTGGAACGCGCCGGCCGCCTCAAGCCGGAATCGTTCGGCCTCGAACCCGTCCAGCTCGACGTCGTGCGCATCGAGCCGCGCTTCTTCCAGGACGGCAAGGTCGTGGACATGATCGGCATCGTCACGACCTATGAAGGCCCGCCGCTGCCCAAGGGCGCCATCGCCAACCGCATCGGCGACTTCATCGACCTGGAAGCGATCGAGAAGGATCCCGCGACCAAGGACAGCGACCTGGTCGAGGCGATCCTGTCGGTGAAGAACGAGGATCACAACAACTACCAGGACTTCCAGGCCTTCATCGACCGCGGCGGCCGCATCGGGTTGCAGCACGACCCGTTGATGTACGGCGCCTACAACCTCAACCCGTTCCTGGTCTCGGTCGAGATGGTGCCGATGCTGGTGGTCAACCAGGGCGAGGTCGCGGTGCTGAAGGCCTATGTCGGCCTCGCGACCGAGGACACCTCGGGCGCCGACTTCAAGTTCGGCAGCCTGGTGCGCCCCGGCCATCGCGGCATCTGGCAGGAGCCGCTGCGCACCGGCAAATACGCCATCAATCCGCGCTGCTATGCGGCCGAGATCGTGCCGACTTTCATCTTGACCTTGAACTGGGCCGACGCCTCGTCGACGGCGCACAATCTCGACAAGGGCCTCAAGCAGATCACGGCCAAGTCGAAGGAAGGCTTCGTATTCAACATCGATTTGCAGGTGCAGATCCATGTGCCCGACACCGAGGCGCCCAAGGTGATCTCCATCGTCGGCACCATGCTGAACCTCGTCACCGAGGTGCTGCAGGCCGCGGTCGGCAATCACTTCCGCGACAAGCTGCAATCCATGCCGGCGATCGACTTCATCCAGAAGCGCCAGGACGTGCAGGCCGAGGCCCAGGCGCACATCAGCGAGAAGCTCAAGGAATACCGCATCGAGACGCGCGGCGTGTACATCCAGGACGTGATCTTCCCGCAGCAGTTGGTGGACGTGCTGACGACGCGCGAAATCGCCAACCAGCAGCAGGAGACCTACAAGGCCGAGGAGCGGGCGCAGGGCCAGCGCCTGGAGCTCGAACAGGCGCGCGGCAAGGCGGACATGCAGCAGGACCTGGCGCGCTCGTCGATCGGCATCGACATCGCCAAGAACAAGGCGCAGGGCGTGCAGGCCGAGGCCGACGGCGAATCCTACCGCCTCGAAAAGGTCGGCCGCGCCAGCGCGGTGAAGACCGAAGCGGACGGCCTCGCCATCGCCAAGGGCCTGGAGGCGCAGCAGCAGGCCGTCGGCAAGGACCAGACCGCGCTGATCAACGCCGTGCGCGCGCTGGCCGACGGCACGCAGCGCTTCATGCCGGAAAACCTGGCGCTGACGGTCGGCGGCGACGCCGGCCTCGGCGGCGGGCTCAACGCCCTGGTGCCGCTCATCATGCGCCGGCTGCAGGGCGATAGCACGCCGGTCAAGAGCGAGACCTCCGCGCTGCCCGCACCCAAGGGCAACGGCGCCGACACCTCCGGCGCGCCGCCGCGCTGAGCGCGGTGCGCTGACGGGCATCTCCTCACGGCCATCGACCGGCGCATCCGGGCGGTGGCCGTGAAGCGTTAGAGCGGCACGGTCGCGGTCCATCTGCGCCAATGCCGCGCGCAGCCGCAATTCGCAGCGCGCCAGGGCGAGGACACGGCGGTTCTCCTTCCGCCAGGCCCAGATGCGGCGGCGCATCTCGCGCATGAAACAGGTGTCGCGGCCGTGCTTGCGCGCGTTGCTGTTACCCGGTTGTCCACCGCGCCGGCGCTTTGCGGGCGCGGGTTCTCCAGGAATTGCGCCATTTATTCGTTTTCGACTTTCCGCCACCCCCTCCCCCCTCCCGGGTGAGGACGTGTGGGCGAATGCCGGCATGTCATTGCTGCGCACAACTTCCTCCAGGCTCGACCGCGCATCATGCGCCCGGTCAGCAGGGTGGTGGATAAGAAAAATGCAAAAGCCTTGCGGGGCGCGGGAAAAGTGGGCGCGGGGTGGGTGGTTATCAACCGGGGGTCTTAGGATGTTTGGCGCGGACACGATTTTCACGCAGCTACGGGCATGCGAGCCGCGGCACCAATGTAAGTCTCTATGAGAGGTTGCTCGGCGGCTAGAAATTCGCTGGCTAGTTCATTGAATCGTCACAGCAGCCATTGCTCGCATGTCGAGAAGCCATGCAACAAAAGCCGGCGTTCTGCTGGTGATGTTTGACCATGTCGCCAAGTCGGTCGGGTGACGAAGGGAAGGGCCGAAATAGTATGCCTTGAGCCGCCTAACCTCGGCAGCATTGTCGGGATTAATATGCGCCGCTGCATTTCGAACTGTCTGGAGATGGTTTGGTCCAGCAAGGCCACTACCAAAACCTCCTAGAAGCTGAACAGAGTTCGCCGGTTGAAGTTTTCCGACGACCACGACCAATTTGCCCACATCTCCCCAGGTGTGTTCTTTGCGTCTGGAAATTATTTTCCCGGGCTTAGGAGTGTTATTCCAAATGGCGCAGTGAGCTTCATAACAAACACGTTGCTCGGTGGTCCAACCCGGATTGGCTCGTAAAATTGCTCTCCCTCCCAACGCTACCGTACCGAGACAAGACTCGACCACCACGGATCTGCAGAACTCCCCCCAACTCTGCCAAGCCTGAGAAAGTAATCCCTCGAGTCGATACCATCGCTCGTAGTGACTCATTTGGCTCCCGGCATATCGAAGAAAATCACCTTCGAGCCGCGTCAGTCGCCTCTCAAACTTTGCGTTATGAGCTTCCAACGACATCGTCAGCGCTTACAAATGGCCGTTTAATGCACGCAGAAGCCAATTCGCCCGGGTTTGCCTCTGGGCCACACGATGTGTGGTGCTTAAGCACGCCACAACATATTCAGCATATGGCCCGTTAATGTCTTGAGTCTCATGGGCATCGCATAGCGCGTTCAGACCCGTTCTTGCCGCTTCGACATCCTCCCAAAAATGACCCGACGATGGTTGGTCGTTATCCGCCCAAGTTGGAGCGCCCCATCTGTTGTACATCAGCGCTGCACAGAGCGAATAAAGAACGTAAGATTTGAATAGAAACCCACCTGCAAAATCGCCGAGGTTGCCTCGGATAAAATCCAACACGCTGTGCATTCGGGCGGTGCATTCGTCCTTCATCGCAAATGTAATGTCATTGTCTTTGTAAAGATTTTTGAGGGTGGGTTCGCTTTTGTTTACGATTCCTGAAATTAGTAATTGCGTAATCTCTGTCAGCAAATCAGAGTCACCCATGCGCACGACTTGCTTTTGGGTCAGTGCCCCAAAGCTCACGAGCATGGGCGAATATTCATCAGCTAGGGCCTGTCCTCAATTAGAGGATTCCCAAGTAGATTATCGCGTGATTCATATGCAGTCAGCTGATTCGGAGCTGACGGATGCGCCGCTACGC
>OLLF01000312.1_pt1 | contig 14039 bp, 13 predicted proteins | sample 1604471 | NCBI WGS metagenome assembly OLLF01 (sample SAMEA104055714, study PRJEB20765) | soil metagenome | isolation source: soil
GTGGCAAGCGTCGCGGCCAGAAGTGTTGCCGATAGTGTCGTGAGGCTCTCACGCACTCGCCTTTTGTTGGTCTTCCGCTTCAGTTGCAACCGCAACCTCCACCGGCAAAGCCGCGCCCGCCACTCGAAGCTTCCTTGCTGAAATAGATGTGATCTTCGGCGGCGGTCAGAAGTGGATGCGTATCGACCTGCATTTCCTTGCGCGCCATCAGATCCTTTTCCCAGGGCTGGGGACCGATCGACGTGCACGCCGCACCGATCAATGCAAGGGACGAGATCAATGCCGCAATGGAAACGCGCCGAATAAGCCAACCGTCAGTGCGAGAGGTCATACCTAAGGTGCCTTCTGGTTGAGAAGCGTGAGAATGTCTGCGGCATAGGCGCTCTCCTTTGCCGGGAAGAACCCGTCATGCGTGAAGTGCACCTTGCCGTCGCGCCCGATCAGCACCGATGTCGGCATGTCGCGGAAATTGTACTGGCTGGCGATGGCGCCGTTGGGGTCGTAGACGATCTTGAAGTCAGGACTGCTGGCGCGGAGGAATTCGTCGGCAAGGGCCCGGTCGTGGTCGACATTGACGCCGATCACCACCAGCCCGCTTCGGCCGTATGATTGCTGAATTTCGTTCATCCATGGAAACGACAGGCGGCAAGGCGTGCACCAAGATGCCCAAAAGTCGAGGTAAACAACCTTTCCTCGATAGGCGCTGAGATCGAGGTCGGCGGCCGTCGCGGCCCCGCCCAATGGCATCAGCAGGCCAAACAACGCGAAAACAATGCGTTTCGTCACGCAGCGCAAATTCATGATCGGCAGCTTTCCTGGCGCGCACATGGCCCCCGCCATAGCCAGCAGATGCCCATATTCGAAGTTCGCTAAGAGTGGAGCGAACATGACAATTCGGTCGGACTCCAAATAGGCGCGACAGTTAAGCTTAGTGCCCGCATCTGCCAAAAGCCGGCGCGCATTTGTTTCTATACAAATTCCCAATCTAGCCCGTTCTCGGGCTGCTGGCGGTTTTTAAATATCTCCTAAAGCGAACGCGATACGCAGGAGGCCTGCCAGCTCATGAGATTCTGGCAATTGACAGTTGCCGCTGGCACGACGGGCACCAAGATCGAGAAGGCAGGTACAATCGTCGCGATCGCCTTGGCTTTCACAGCAGGGGGATTTCGCTCCTCATCGCCACGACTGGGACGGGATTGCCGAACTGGCCACTTCGACGGCATTAACGGTCGGTACGGCGCTTGTTCTCAAGCAGGTGATGCACGAACAGCGGCCCGATCATTCGGACTTTCAGTCCTTTCGGTCCGATACTGCGGCGCTGGCCTATTTGTCTGCCGACTATCTGTGGGATCGTTATGGCTGGGTATATGGGGTGCCGGCCTATGCCGCGGCAAGACGTCCGGCGAGGATTATGTGAGCCTCGGCCTTGCCGATCCGGCGTTCGGTTCCAAGAAGGTCTATGCCAATCTGGGCCGCGCCGCCGGTCAGGACGACGAGAACGTGTTCGCCGTCATCTGGAATCCCACCGACTGACCCGCCGCCGGAGGCCCCGCGCGCGGGGCAGGCGCTTCTCACGCCGACCTACGCTCCAACGCCATGGCGAATCGGCACGACTCGCGTTTTCGCCCGCTCCGCCCCCGACCCTGTTGCGCTTAACCTCGCCGATGGGGGCACGATGATCCCCCATCGTTCCCTCGCAGTGGAACCAGCGAGGTCACATGGCAAACGAGTCCCTTCACGCAGACAGCATTCCCCCGCATCTCGAGGCGTCGGCGGCGCGCGCCGCCGACGCCAGGCATCACAGCCCGTTTCTGAGTACCGCGCAGGCCGCGCACTATGTGAGCCTGTCGCGCCGGACGCTGGAAAAGATGCGGTCCAACGGCAACTGCCCGGAATACCGCAAGCACCCCACGGCGGGCGCCTGACCGTGTCGCTGGCAGCGACACGGCCTCGCCGGTGTGTGCGCGGACACCCGTTCACTCCGGAGAAATAATGCGCCATCAAAGCCTGGTATCAAACATCTAGGCGGCACGGGCTAGTTCAGTTGCGCCGCCGGAGCTAAGGCGTGTTGCGTCGTCGAACTCGCCGTCTAGAACTCGGCTCAGGAAGGTTTCCCAAATGGCCATCGCTGCGCGCTTTTCCCGCATATAGCTCCAGCGATCATAGTACTTGGTGCCAACGTCGGTCTGCGCGTGGTTTTGAATTCTGTCTCGGTCCTCTTTCGGAATTTCGGCTTGCGCTCCTAATGTCTTCCAAGTCCGTCGAATGTCCCGCGCGACGAATGGAGCGGTGTCAGTTTCCTCCAGATACTCATGGATGAGTGATGACACGGCGCGGTATGTCAAAGGCATTGTCGGGTCGAAGCGTGAGGGGAAGAACAGCCCCTCTTTGTTCGGATGCAATGCGTCGAGAATTTCGACGGCCTGCTTCGGCAATGGGATCGCGTGAGCCTTTTCATTCTTTGTCTTCCCCCAGCTGACTATGCCCTCGGAGCGGTCGTAACCGACTTCAGTGATCCGCAATACTTCCGTGACGCGTTGCCCAGTGGCCAGCAAAAGGCGAACCGCAGGCGCGGCATTGGTCACCTTGTCCTTCATCAGCGTCCAGTTCCAGAACGCCCCGAGTTCGCCGGGTTGCAAATAGCGCTGTCCTGCGATTTGTGCATTGCGATCGCGGTAGGTCCCCAAAATGGGGTTGACGGTGATGCCCCATTTCGCGGCTGCTGCACGGCTTGTGTAGTTGCCTCGTGACTTCATGGCGAACGCGTAGGCCGCGCCGATATAGCTACGCGTCATATCGGCCATGCGAATAGACCCACGGTCGTAGATTTCTTCCAGGTACGGCGTGATGTCATCAACGCCGACTTCGTTGGCCAGTTTCGACGCGCCGATCGCTTTAGCCGCCCCGCCGTTGCCTTTGGAACCCAGCAGGATGCGCTCCACTTCGCGCACGCTTACCGCCTTGGCGATACGAAGGTCATCGACGTAGGTCTCGAACAGGTCCCTGACCGTGATGCCGGTCTTGTCCTTCCGCGCTTGCGGCCCGGTCGGATTTCCGCCTGTTCTGATCGTTGGCGCAATGGTCTCCCGGAACTTGTTCCGGGCTTCGCTCAGTGTGAGAGCCGGATAACTACCGAGTTTCGTTTTTCGCCTCTTTCCGTCTCGATACCAAGCAGCGTACCACTCGGAGATAAGACGGTTCGACGCGACCCGCACGCGAAGTGCCAGGCGCCCAGATCCGCGCGCGCCGCCATCGGGATCGCGCAGCTCAAGCGACTTCTTTCCGCTCGTCGGGCCAGATTTGAGGAGCGATTTTATGCCCGCTTCGGTGATCACTAAGTGTCCTCGCCCGATTTTGTTAAAGGTCGCTTGGTGGCTGTTTTGGTGGCGGTTAGCCCACCGACAAATTCGCCAGCCGTCACGCCGCGACAATGGCGTCAAACGCTGTAATAGCAAGCGTTTCTGCGCCGTATCGGTATTCAGTTATGCTGGCCGGTATCGGCCGGTATCGGATAATTTCTGATTACAAATCAGGTGCTCTACCAACTGAGCTAAGCCGGCTTGCCTGGGTTTTTGCGCAACTGCGTCTGCCTTGCCTCGGCATCGTCTCGCCCGGGCAGGGCCTTCGTAGCGCAGGGCGGACTCGCGGGCAATAACTTGGCGCGGGCAGGGCATGCGTCGGCGCTATCTCCGGCCCTGTCGCAGCGCCGCCAACAACGCCGCGCGCGGGATTCGCATGACGTTGGTCGATGGCCCGTGCCCGTATTCCGGCGCGTCCGGCTCCAGCCTCAGGCAGATGTCCTCGGGCGATTTCACCAGATCGTAGCGGCTGAACCCCGCGATGTCCGAGGACTGCAAGGCGACATAGACATGATAGTCCGGCGGCCCGGCGCCGCCGGGATGCCGATCGCCGAAACTGATCCGCCCCGACCGGCCGAACACCAGATTGAAGCCTTCGGAGATCGTCTTTCCGCTGCCGCAGAGCGAAGCCCGAGCGTACAGGCCGCGATACCAGAAATCATGGCCGAGAGCCGCGAGGTCGCCGGCGGTGGCAAACCGGACGACGGCCAGCAGCTTGTCCGGTTCGGCTGGACTTGCAGGCCCGTCCGCCGCCGTCATCTGCGACCAGCGCACGACCTGGACGGACTCGACCGTCAAATCCTGCGGCGGCCGCAGCCAGATGACCGCGGCGAGCACGGCCCCCAGCAGCAATATCGCGGCCACTCCAATCGCCTTCCACATCACCGGGGCCTGTGTTTACGAGGGCAGTACATCCTACTTGCTTTTGTGTGGCCGGCAGGGGCATCCATGCCAAGCGGACAAGACGCCAGTTCTACACGCCGGCTGCCTTGCGCGCCTTGGCCAGGCAATCGCTTGAAAACCGGCGGCGGGCGCGAACCGTCGTTGCTGGCGGCCTTGGCTGAATGACCTCCGCCGCCAACGAAATCCCGGCAACAATCATTCCCTGATGTCCGCAAGATGGCTACGGCGAATCGTGCGGGGGACGGCATTGCGCGATGTTTCGGACATCGCGCAGAATTCCCAAATTGTTCCCGCCGTGACCAAAATACGTCCCGTCGAACACGCCCACCACGGTTACGCATACGCCGCGGTGCAATTGCCCCGCAATATCGGACGACAGGTCGCCGTCTATGCGCAGGCCTTCGAGCGGCGCGTCCGCGGAATAGCTCTCGCGCGTCGCATACAAGGTCGGGCGGCCCTCTTCGCTGCCCAATATTCCCGTGACTTCGATGAGCTTTTTCTGAAAGCGCTCCGGCGCGGCCAGCAAGCGCACGAACGGAACCACGCAAAGCGTCTCGTTCGTTCCACCGCCCCACAACCGGCAAGCCGTTCCGAAACGCCCGTCCGGCGTTGCCTCCGGCAGGGTGGGCATGCCCCGGCTTGCCGCGTGCGCGCCCGCGCCCGACAGCATCAGTGCCAACAACAAGGCAGAGGCATTTGACAAGGTGCCAGTCATCTTACGGAGTAGGGATTGTCATCGAAATTGTACAACGCATTCAAACCCCAGATCTGACCATTGGGCAATGAAACAAAAGCGGTCCCAAACCCGTTGCCCAGCCACATATTCCGCGCGGCCTGCCAATCGCCTGGGCTAAAGCAGCATAGGTTGTTGGGATGGGTGTGGATATAACCCCATTCAAAGCCGCCGGCGACCTGGCCGCCGAAGGGGCTGACACCGCACCTCATGCCGGTCGAACAGCGTTCGCCATCGCTATACGCGCTTCCGACCTGCCATCCATCCATCATCGCATAGATATCCGACAAAAGCTCCGTATCGTATTTCTTTGCGATCGGCTGGACGGTATCGGACCACAGCCCGAGCAAATGATCCAAGTCGGGATCCGTCTTTCCGAGTATCCCATTCTTTTGCAGAGCGGCATTTGCCGCGTTCATCGCCGCCACAGCCAACGCCCGATCCGACGGCGCCTCTATGTTTTGAAATCCTACGGCATTCGCACGTCCGACGCCCGCAGGCCCCGTCACGACCACGCTTAAGCGGTGCAGCCAATCGCTGCGCGCCGCCTGTCCCGCGGCCAGGTCGAACCCGGCCGTGAATTGCATCCCGGACGCGAAGCGCGCGTCCCAAAATGGCCCACTCCAGCCACCTTCGGCATGCACGTAATTCATGAAGGCCATGATGTTCAAATTGGCACTCAGCTGGGTCTGGCGCGCCGGGCTCAATTTCATGTCTTCGCTGCAGCTGCCGGAGCCGCCTATGGACGGCCCGCAGAAATTGCCGCTGAGATCGGTTCCCGACAGCGGCCCGTTTTCGACATAGGAATATCGGTTAAGCGACTGGCCGGCGAACGCATCGCGAATGAAAGAATCCGCCGTCATGAACCGGCCCAGCGTCGGATCGTAGATGCGCGCATTGGCGTTGATCTCGCACAGCGCCGGCATGTGCTCATGGCCGGTGAAGCCGCGCGTCGTCAGCGAGGTCAGCGTGCAGGCCGTGTCGTCCGTGCCGTTGAGGTTGCGCCGCTTGCCCCAGGGATCGTAGGCGTCGCGTTCCACCACCGTCCCGGCGCTGTTGGTCGCCGAGGCGACCGAGCCCAGATGATCGGTGACGAAGTAGGTCCACGTCACGGTGCCGGTGCAGGGCGCCGTGCTGCTGCTGCCGGCGCAGGCCCGTTCGGCCGCGAATTTGCCGTCGAGCAGCACATAGTCGTGCCAGTTGTTGCCCACGACCTCCTCCATGGCGCCGCTGATCGGGTCGTTCAGGTAGAGCGTCGAGCTGCCACCCGTGGTGGTCTGGGCGACACGGCTATGTTCGGAATTGTAGAACAGGCTCACCGTCGTGCTGCCCTGGACGATGCTCGCCGCCATGTTGAACGTGTTGGGGGTGACGGTGCGCCCGGCGCCGGCGGTCAGGTTGCCGTTGGCGTCGTAGGTGTAGGTCGGGTTGGTGACGCCGTTGACCGTGCCGGTGATCGACGACACCGCATGCGGCCGCGCCGAACCGGGCGTGGGATAGGCATAGGTGCCGACGCCGGTCTTCGAGGTGATGTTGCCGACGCCGTCATAGCCGACCGTCCGGTACCCCGACGTGGTGCAGGACGAGACCGAAGTGCCGATCGAATACTGCGTCAGCCGGTTGAGGGCGTCGTAGCAGTAATACTCGAACACGCCCTGAAAATTGTCGGAGCGGTAGCTCAGGTTGCCGACCGGATCGTACGTGTAGTCGAACGCCGCGACGATATCGCCGGGACCGCTGCGGACGTTCTTGAGCTGGCCGGTATAGCCGTTGAACGTATCGGTGGTGACGATGGAATTGCCGGCCGTCTGCTGCGCCAGGTGCAGCTCCGCATCGCGCGTATTGACGGTTTCCAGCACGGCGCCGCTGCCATTGTCCTTGATCTGCGACAGGTAGAGCGGCGTGTAGAGGTATTTGGCGACGAAGCCGGAGGGATAGCTGACGGTATCGATCTGGCCGTCGCTGTTATAGGCCGTGGCATAGGGGTAGCTGGTCGTCCCGGCGGTGTCGGAGACCGTCGCGCCGGTGGGACGCGAGTAGATGTCGTAGGTCATCGTGCGCTTGTAGCCGCCCGTCGGCCCGGCGGTGCCCGTGGCCGCCGCCACCGCCAGATAGCCGATGCCGTGTGTCGCCGTATCCCAGGTCCAGGTGCTGGTGAGGTCCGCCTCGACGCGCTGGGTGACGCGCCTGAGCTTGTCGTAGGTCAGCGTCGTCGTCTGGCTCTTGGCGTCGGTCTGCGTGATCAACTCGCCCAGCGAATCGTAGGCATAGGTCCAATGACCCATATCCGGGTCCGTCGACGAGGTTTTGTTGCTTCGCAAGTCGAAAATGTTGGTGGTGACGTTGCTGACATAGTCGGTCGCCGTCAGCAGGTTGTCGAACGCGTCATAGACATAGGTCGTCGTATGGCTGAGTGCGTCGGTGACGCTCGCGTTCTGGCCCTGCGCGTTCCTGACGACCGTCGTGGTCTGGAAGTTGGGATTTGTTATCGACGAGGTAAGGCCCTGATAGGTGTAGGTCGTCGTGGCGTTCGTCGAAGACGTCAGCTGCATGACGGCCTGCGTCATCCGTCCCTGCGCGTCGTAGCTGTAGGTCGTATAGGCGGGCGTGTTCCCGACGAAATATGGCCGCGTCGTCTGATAGATGTTGCCGCTCGTATCATAGGTGGTCGAGGTGCGTATCCACCCCGTGCCGTTGAACGCCTGCACGTCGCTGGCGATGACCCGATTAAGACTGTCGTAGTAGACGATCGTCTGCGGCCGGTTCTGCGGCGACAGGGCGCCGGGGCCGCGCTTGGACGCCAGAATAAAGGCATAGGCACCGTTGGTCGGACAGGCCGTGAACCCGCCGAAGACGCCGCTGCAGTATACGTAGCTGTAATTGCTGAAATTGCTGTTCGGCCGCGTCTCCTTGCTCAGCCGGCCGAAGCTGTCGTAGAGCCAGGACGTGGTGACGCTGTTGCCCGTCGTATGGCTGGTCGGGACGCCGAAGGCGGCGCTGTAGGCCCAGGTCTCCGTGTGCAACAGCGCGTCTGTGGTCGTGGTCGCGAACATGCCGAGGCTGTCGAAAGTCAAGCTTTTGGTCCGCGTCGTGATGCCGTACACCGCGCCGCCGCCGGCGCCCGACGTCGTCGCCGCGGTCCGGTTGCCGTAGGCGTCCAGCGTGTAATCGGTCTGCAGCGCCCAGTTCGTGCCGGGCTCCGCCGTCTGCCGGATGAGCGCGCCGCAGGTGCCGTCATACACATAGGAGGTGGAGTGGGTGATGTTCGACGAGCCGACGATCCGGTTGACGGCGGTCGTGGCCAGCCGGCCGAGCATCCACCCGGTCGTGTTGTTGCAGAACGTGTTGGTGATCGTCTTCGACGAGCCGTCCGAAACGTTCGCGGTGATGGTGAGAGCATTGCCATAGGCATCGTAGGTATAGGTCGTGGTCGTGGTCGGCAGCGCATAGGGGCCGACGTCGTTGCCCGACCAGACGTTCTGCTGCAGGGCGACGACATAGGGTGCGCTGCCCGACGCGGTGTAGGTGTTCACGGACGACGACAGCGTCACGCCGCTCAGCGTTCGCGTCTGCGAGGCGATCAGGCCGGTGTAGGGGAAATCGGTGCGGTAGTTCGTCGTCTGGACGATACCGGTCTGCAGATTGGTTGCCGCGATCGTCGAAAAGCCCTGAAAGCCACGGCCGGCGAGATCGGCCTTGCCGCCGCTATAGGCGTAGGTCGCGCTGAAATTGCCGCCCATGCCGTTGCTGGAGTCGATGCGCGACACGACATAGGAGGGACCGTCCAGGTCCTGCGTCGGATAGCTGGCGCCGCTGCCCTTGGTGTAGAGCGAGCCGTTCTTGTTGAGCCGGTCATAGGTGATCGTGGTGGTGGCGCCGATGCCGTTCGACACCGCGGTCATCAGTTCGGGGCTGAAATTGGAAAGAAAGATCTCGTAGCTGGTGGGCGTGTAGAGGTCGCCGACCCACAAATCCGCGGCGCCGTCGCCGTTCCAGTCGCCGACCGCATAGGCGACGTAGCAGGACGGGTTCGCGATCGTCGCCGAATTGATCAGGCTGGTGCCGCTCGAAAGATAGATATAGAAATTGCAGCCCGAGGGCACGACCGCGTCGGTCTTGCCGTCGCCGTCGAAGTCGCCGACGAATTGCGGGCTGGCCGGCGTCGTGCCCATCGCGGTGAAGCCGGTGCCGGTCGACAAATAGCCGTAGATGTCCATCTTGCCGTCGCCGTTGAAGTCGCCGATCGTCGCGCTCGACGGCGCGGCCGGCACCGCAACGCTCGCCACGGCCGGGTTGCAGCGATAGGTGACGGTCGTCGTGCTGGCGAGATCGCTGCAGCCGTCGCCGTCGAAATCCGCGGCCACCGTCGCGGTGATGCTGAGCGCCTGCGAGGTGAACGTTCCGTTGCCGTTGCTGATATACATCGGGCCAAAGGTGCCCAAGCTGGCGATGTAGAAATCGCTGCGCCCGTCGCCGTCGAAATCGCCGATGAGCGGCTGGGAGGCGGCGAAGGTCGGCCCGACCAGCGTGAAGGACGTGCCGGTGCTGTGGTAGAACGTGATCGCGCCGGGGCCGAAGACCGTATAGTCCGCGGCGAAATCCGTCAGGCCGTCGCCGTCGAAATCCATCGCCTGGAACGTGTAGCCGTAAAATCCCGAATAGCAGAAGGCGCCGAGCATGGAGCCGGTGAAGGCGCCGGTCGCCGAGCCCGTGTAGAGCGCGTACTGGCCGCCGCAGGAGCCCCAATCTCCGCCGGTCAGCAGGTCGGGAAGTCCGTCGCCATTATAATCGCCGTTCGTGAAGTGCGGCCCGACGCCCGCACTATAGGTATAAGGGGAGGTCGTGACGGTGGTGAAGGTGGGCGTGCCGGTGCCGCCCTGCCAGGTGAACGTCGTCGGCGGCAGGCAGTTTGCGCTGGCGTCGCACAGCGAGACCGAGGTCAGCCGGCTGCGCACGGTGCTGGTGCCCGCGCGATAGGCCAATTGGTAGTCCGATACCAGCGTGGCGCCGGTATAGGTCTTGATGTCCGTCAGCACGACGGTGATCTGCTCGCGCGAGCCGGCCTGATAGGTCGGCACGACGTCGACGCGCGAGGTGTTGTAGGTGAACTGGATGGAATTGTGCGTCGCCAGGCCCGCCGCCGCATTGCCGGTATAGTCGATCCGCGTCGGATAGTACTGGCCGTTGACGGTGTCGTTCGTATAGCTGGCGGTCCAGTAATTGCCTTTGATGTCCGTCAGCTTGTCGATGGCCCAGACGCGCGCCGTCGTCGTGCCGACCGCCAGAACGCGCGAGTCGGTGGTGTTTCCGAACTCGCCGGTGTCGCCCGCCTTGGAGTGGACCTCGAACCAGGACGGGCCGTTGCCCGCCGTGCCGTGCGCGATGACGCGCGTGAAGCCCTCGATCTCGGTGCGGTACTCCGAGCCGCTCGCGCCATAGGTGCCGCTGATCAGCACGAGCCGCTGGCCGCCCATGCAGAAGCGGTCGTTCATGTCGTAATTGACGCCGCCATGGACGCCGTCCTGGGCGAGGGTGCGTGGACAGCGGTTGATCGAAGGCAGTCCGCCGAGCAGCCATTGCAGGCCGACGATGCCGTTGCCGGACTGGCTTGAATAATTGAGCGATAGCGAAGGCGTCATCCCCGCGGTGCCGGGCGGCGTCGCGATCGGGATCGCGTAGGTCGCCGCGCCCGTCGGCCCGACATCGAGCGCGCCCGGGACCGTCATCATCGGCGGTGCATTGCCGGCCTGGGCCGCGCCGCACGATGCCGCAAGCATGCAGAAAAGCACCGCGCCGAGACGCGTTGTCGCCGCCGAATGCATTCGTTGCCCCCACGAGATGCGCGCAACCCGTTGCAGGCCGCGCACGCCCGCGCATGGCGCGGGCGGTTTTCTGTATTGGACTCGAAACGATTACACGGAAGAGCGCATTGAACGCAGGAGACGCATGCGCGATCGATAACAAACTGTAATCGGATTTCCGGATACAGTTCAATAGAACGCGCGAGCTTTTGCGTGAATAACACGACGCCTCGCCCGCTTTGCGGATTTTTTGACTATGTTTGCAATGTCACGCGGCTGCAGCGTTCGCACGACGTCCAAAACGTCACGCGCAAATCGATGATTTCAAGAATCAAATGAGCTGCAAGTTGTAAGCGCAAAATACTCGCCGCTTGCGCGCGAGAGCGGTTCGTGTCCCCTCGCGCGGCGGCGCACGCGTGCGCGCAAGGGGCCGGCAAGTTTTCTTGCAAATCACCGGCTCTCGACCACGCATTGCCCGGAGTTTTGCCATCTGTCCGAATTGCAACTACATGTCGGAATGGTTCGGCTCTAGCCTGGACGCTCGCCCCGGGAGGTGCGGTTGATGAATATCCGTGGTGGCCTGTTGCTGGGCCTGGTTGCGTTCGGCTTGTCCGGCTGCGCCACCTTCGTGGAAGGGAGCCGGCAGAACATCGCCATCTCCACGCCGCCGACCCAATCGGCCTATTGCGTGCTGACCAGGCCCGGCGGGCGCTGGAGCGTCACCACGCCCGGCGTCGTGCGGATCGACAAGTCGATGGACGACCTCGCCATCCACTGCACGCGGGCCGGCTATCGGGATGTCGACGCCACGATCCCGTCGGAGATCGAGGGTTGGACACTCGGCAACCTCGCATTCGGCGTCGTCCCGGCCGGCATCGACGCGGCGACCGGCGCGATGTTCCGCTATCCCGACGCGTTCGAAATGCCGATGTCGCCGGGCCGCGGACCGGCGGAGGGGCCGCTGGTGGGAACTGGCGCGACGGCGCTGCCTTATGTTGCACCGACCCCGCTTCCGTCGTTGTCGCCGCCGCCGCAACAACCCTCGCCCCCCGCAACACCGAAGCCGACACAGCCTTTGCCCGGAACACTGCCCGACAATTTCTAGGGCGGTGCTGCTACTCGTCGAAGGGTGGCGGCAGGCGGCCGGCTTTGAAGAGGACGACGGGCTCGTCGTCGAAATCGCCCATGTCCGCGTCGCCGGACGAAGACAGAGCGACGACGCCGAGCCGGGTCGGCGCCATCCGCTCCGCCATCCGGCGCGCCGCATCGGCCGATTTGCAGGGCACGGGCTTTTCCGCCTTCAGCGCATTGCCGCGGCCGGGGCCGTAGACGATGACGAAATGAGCGGTCTCGCGAGCCATGCGGCGCATCCTGTGGCCGGGGGGAAGAATGTGGGCCTCCGCCCGGTGCAACCACCAAGCACGCGGTGCGGGTGGGCGCAATGACGCGGCAAAATGAACGGGAATAAATGTTCGCCGGCTCGCCAAGGCTGTAGCTTGCGGCTGCCGGGCCGTCGGCGATGCCGCGCGCCGGTGCAATCTGTCTGGGGGATTTTGTGAACACTCTGCTTCTGGGCTTGCTGATCGTCGTCGCGCCGGCGGTGGTGTCGGGGCTGTGCGTGCTCCTGGCGCGCCGTTTCCTGCATGAACGCGTGCGCGAGGGGCACAACGACGTGCTGGTGCCGCTGTTCCTGACGGCCGGCACCATCTATGCCGTGATGCTCGGCTTCCTGGTCGTGGTGGTGTGGGAAGCCTATGGCGACGCCAAGGGCAATGTCGCGGTCGAGGCTTCGACGCTGACGACCATGTACCGCCAGACCAACGGCATGGACGGCGAGGAACTCAAGGCGATGCGCGAGCATATCCGCGCCTACACCGAAGCCGTGGTCGGCAAGGAGTGGGAGATCCAGGCCAAGACCGGCGGCGCCGCGCCCGAGGCGCGCCGCCAGATCGCCGCCATCTATCGCGAATACGCGCATATGCCGGCGGACACCGGCAACTCGGCCATCAACCGCGAATTCCTGCAGCAGATGTCGGTCGTCACCGCGGCGCGCAACAAGCGCACGCTGCAGGCGGGCGAGGCGGTGCCCTGGGTGCTGTGGCTTGGGCTGATCGGCGGCGCCACCATCGTCATCGCGATGAGCTGCATTCTCTATATGGATACCTGGTGGCCGCATATGATCATGTCGGGCGTGCTGACGCTGATGATCGGCATGCTGCTGTTCATCACGGTCATCCTGTCGAAGCCGTTCCAGGGCGCGCTGGCGCTGGAGCCTGGGCCGTTCGAACACTCGCTGTCGGTCTACAAGGCCGTCGACGGCGGAAATTAGGAGAGCCGCCATGCACGCAAGCACGCTGCCCATGCTCGGCGCCGGCGAAAGCGAAATCGGGGTCGTCTACGCCTCGGTCGAGGGCGTCAACGAGAAGTCCTATGACGAGTGCCTGCACGAATTGAAGGAGAAGGCGAAAGCGCTCGGCGCCACGCGCCTCGCGGGCATGCAGCTGGTGCAGAGCCAGTTCCAATGGAACCAGCGCACCAGCCTGCTGGCGACGGCGGTGAAGGCGGGCTGAACCTATAGCTGTTCGGCGAGCAGGGCGCCGCCGCGGCCGAGCGCGGCGCGCAGCGCGAGATAGAGCAATAGCCCGATCGGGCCGGCGAACAGCGTCACCAGCAGGCACGGGATCACGGCCCAGTGCGAGACGCCGCGGCGCTGTGCGTCGCGCGATTCCCACGCGCCGATGAACAGGTCGAAGATCAGGTAGTGAATCCAACCCAGCGTCGCGGCGAGCGGCGAGGCGAACAGCGCCATCACGCCGGCCAGCGAGCCGAAGCCCGCGCCATGCGGCCCCTCGCCACCGAGCGTCACGCGCCACAGAAGCCACGCATAGGTCAGGCCGAGCAGCAGCGGGACCGCGGCGGAGTGGACGGCATATTTCGTCACGCTCCAGCGCGGCGCCACGATCAGCAGCAGCCAGAACGGCAGGATGGCGTTGTTCGCGATGGCGAAGATGAGGGCGGGGGTGAGGGGCATGGAGAACCTCCGACAGGCCGGACATCGGTTGCACAATCAAATTAATCGTCATCGCCGGCCTTGTGCCGGCGACCCATGAAAACCGCCGTTGAAAATTTTCACCGACTGTTTCCATGGGTGGCCGGGACGAGCCCACTGCTGTCCGGTTTAAATTCTAGGCCCATAGCAGCTCGATTTGGTTTGGATTTCTGCGGTTTGGCGCCTCGGGTTCG
>OLLF01000165.1_pt1 | contig 13883 bp, 13 predicted proteins | sample 1604471 | NCBI WGS metagenome assembly OLLF01 (sample SAMEA104055714, study PRJEB20765) | soil metagenome | isolation source: soil
GCGGGCGATCCACCTCCCCCGTAACAACGGGGGAGGAAAAGAGATCGCGCTTCGCTACTTTCTTCGTCGCCATTCGCACCGCTTTACGCGCCGTCATTTTTGCCAGAGGGGCCCTCTCGCCCCTACTGTGCCCCAAAGATACCGGGAGGAACAGATCATGTACAATTTGATGCTCAAGGACGGCATTCTCAAGGGCAAGCGCATCCTGGTCACCGGCGGCGGCACCGGCCTCGGCGAGGTCATGAGCGAGGCCTACGCCCAGCTCGGCGCCACGGTCTATATCTGCGGCCGGCGCAAGGCGGTGCTGGACGAGACGGCGAAGAAGATCGCGGGCGACACCGGTTCCATGGTCAGGGGCATCGCCTGCGACATCCGCGTCGCCGAAGCGGTCGAGGACATGATCGCCCAGATCTGGGCCGACGGCGGGACGCTGACGGGCCTCGTGAACAATGCCGCCGGCAATTTCATCAGCCGGACGAAGGACCTCAGTCCGAAAGGTTTCAACGCCATCGCCGATATCGTGTTCCGCGGCTCGTTCTACGTCACGCTGGCCTGCGGCAAGCGCTGGATCGAGGCCGGCGACAAGGGCAGCGTGATCTCCATCCTCACCACCTGGATCTGGAACGGCGGGCCGTTCACGGTGCCGAGCGCGATGTCCAAAGCCGGCCTCAACATCATGACCAAGTCGCTGGCCACCGAATGGGGGCCGCACGGCATCCGCTTGAATGCGATTGCGCCGGGGCCGTTCCCGACCAAGGGCGCGTGGGAGCGGCTCAACCCGGCCGCGTCGGGCAACACCGAAGCGTCGGCGCGGATGACCGCCGGCATGGCGCGCAACGGCGAGATGGTGGAGCTCGCCAACCTCGCCGCCTTCCTGATGGCGGATGGCTGCGACTATCTCACCGGGCAGACGATTGCGATCGACGGCGGCATGCACCTGGCGGCGGGCGGCAATTTCGCGCGGCTGGCGGCGCTGGGCGACAGCGAATGGGAAGCGATCCGCGGCCAGGTCAAATCCGCCAACGACAAGGACAAGGCGCAGCGCAGCGTGTGAGCGCAATCGGGTGAAGCGTATTTCAGCTTCACCCGCAAATTGCGCGACAATCAAAGAGTCTGGCGCGCCATCGCCCTGTGTTCGGCGTGCGCACGCACCGAGGCCAGCACGCGGGCGTTGTTCTGGTGGATGATCCAGCGCGCCAGCGGCAGCCAATAGAGGATCGGATCCAGCCTGAGCGCGTGGACCGTGTGCTCGCTGAGCCGGCTGCGGCCGCCCGCCAAGCCAACGATCTCGAAGCGCGTCGAGACGGTGCGGAAATAGCCCTGCACGTGCGGCGCGTTGACATGGGCGTAGGGGCTCATCTCGTGCATCGCCGGCGGATCGCTCAGCACCACGAAGCCCAGGACGCGGTCCGCCTGCCACTCCGTCACCCGCTCCAGCGCGATGCCGGTCGAGAACACGCCCGTGCGGATGGCGCCGACGCCGCTGCCGGCGATCTCGCCGCGCAAGGGATACGCCACGCCCAGGCGGAACGGCAGCGACGGCGGGCCATCGATCCGGTCCATGCGGATCAGCGCCCGCCACACCGCATCGGGCGGGGCGGCGATGTCGATGCTCTCGTCCGTCGCGAAGGTCGTGGTGGCGGGAAACGCCTGCTCGCTGGCGAACATCGCGGGCAGGATGGCGAACGCCGTCAGCGTGCTGCGCCCGCGCCGGCCCGGGCGCTGCGCCGCCGCCCGGCCCAGAAGGGCGCCGACCAGCGCCGTGCCATAGGCCAGCGGCGCGGCCAGGACGATGCAGACGAGACCTTCGAGCGCGACCAGGACCAGCGCGGTGCCGCCAAGCGTCAGCGCCAGCGCCGTCAGATGATGCGTCTGGCGCCAGCCGATGTCGCGCACGCGGTTGGCCAGGAACGCCGTCGCAACGCCGATCACGAAGGGCGTCAACACGAAGATGCCGAAGCCGTAGCTGCCGAAGACAAGCGCGCCGGCCGCGACGCCGAACAGCGTCAGGGCCATGCCGGTCAGCACGCCCTGCGCGGCGCTGCGCCATTCCATCCGTCCGTCCGGTATCGCGTCGGCCGTCGGCGCCGGCTGCGGCCGCCGCGGCAGGAACGACAGGTACAGGATCGCCGGGATCTGAAATCCCGGCGCCACCACCAGCGCCGCGATCCAGCCATCGGCCGCCGCGTCGGCGGCGCGCCGGAACGCGAGCGCCGCCAGCGCCCAATAGACGACGAGCAGCGCCAGAAACGCGAGCGGCAGCGTGAACAGGGGCAGGTGCTCGAGCTCGCCCAGCGCGAACAGCGGCACGGTCGAGGACCGCCACGTCGCCGCCCAAGGCTGGTGCAAGGCAGCGAAGACCAGCCGGACGGCGGCGTAGGGCAACGCGACGATGGCGAGCGACGACAGCGCATAGGGCAGCCGCCCGATCGTGCCTTCGAAGGCGAAGAATTTGCGCATCAGCGCACCGCCAGTCGCGGCGCACGGGCGCGCGCCGGGCGCGGCCGATAAAGCCGGCGCAGCGCCGGCCGCGGCGGCAGCGTTTCCGGCGTGACGATCGCGCTGGCCAGGCCGCACGCCGCGAAGAGCTGGATCAAGCGCCAGCCGAGATCGGCCTGTCCGGGAAACAGGCCCAGCTTCGCCGAACCGGGAAACGCGTGATGATTGTTGTGCCAGCTCTCGCCCATGCTGATGAGGCCGGCGATGCCGACGTCATAGCCTTGCGCCGCCGCGCCCTCGACGATCCAGCTCTGCCCGCCGGCGCGATGCGCGTAGTGCCCGACCAGCCAGTGCCCCGTGACGCACACCGCGACGCGGGCGCAGATGCCCCACACCACCCAGCCGACACCGCCGCCCGCGAACAGCAGCAGCGCCAGCGGCAGCTGCTGCCACATCCAGCTGCGTTCGACGACGGCGTAGAAGCGGTCCGCCGCGACGCGCGGCTCCAGGCGGAATTGCGGCGGCCGCGACAGCACGAGCTCGCAATGCAGCTGCCACCAGGCATCGTGCAACAGGGTGCGGCGATGGCAGAAATAATCGTGGCAGCGCGGCTGGCGCTGCGCCCAGTCGCGCAGGTCGTGGATGCGGATCATGCCGATAGGCCCCGCCATGCCCACCAGCACGCCGAGATAGACGCAAAGATGCTCCAGCCACAGCGGACAGGCGAAGCTGCCGTGAATGAGCCGGCGGTGCATGCCGACCGAATGGCCGAAGCACAGCGTGACGCCGCAGCCGATGAGAAAGACGGCGAAGGCGCTCCAGGAGACGGTGAGCGGGCCGAGGAGCAGCGCCGCCGCCGTCATGCCGCCGATCCACAGGGATTTGACCGGCGCCCATCGCACCCGCCCCTCCACGGGGCTGCAATCGGCATCACCCAGAATGCGCTCCGAACCCGGCACCAACGGCATGGCGGCCCCCTTGTCTGGACGGCGACTCTATTTGGCCGGTCGCGTGCGCCTGAGGCGCGCACTCTCTTTTTTCAACGGCCGCGAAACGGGACAGACGTTCTGCACGAAGCTGGTCAGCGTGTTGGCGAGGTTCTCGCGCACCAGCGAATAGAGGATGAACTGGCCGCGTTTCTCGCCCCGCACCAGGCCGGCGTTCTCCAGGATCTGCAGATGCTTGGAAATCGCGGGCTTGGTCATCGCGAAGCGCGAGGCGATCTCGCCGGCCGTCAGGTCCACCTCGGAGAGATAGGCCAGGATCTTGCGCCGCGGAGTCGATGCCAGGGCTTCGAAAATCTTTTCCATGTCCCCGCGATATCATTTAACTATATAGTGAATTACTATATTAGTGAAATGCTTGTCAAGCGCGCCGGAGTTCCCGGAACTGTCCCGGCCCGACGGATGGCATTATTCCGTATACGGATCATTTATGCCCTTATTGACTCGCGCCCGCCGCGGGCGGAGGATTTGCACGACCGCAACGCGGACGCGGCGCAACGGCACGGGCCGTAATGCGACACGGCGGAACCCGCGAACGGCCCCACGCAACGGCTAGCAGGAGGTTCCATATGGAAGCTACTCCACCGGGCATAGAACCGGGGCTCCGCCCTCGCGCGGAGCCACGGCCGGTCACGACAAATGCCGGCCGCCAGCAACACATCGAATAGGACTTCGCGGGCGCAAGCCCGCCCGACAAAGCCCGCTCTTGCGGGAATGGAAAAGCCCCGGACACGCGCCGGGGCTTTTCGATGTTTGGGGGATGGGGTTCGAATAGCTCCCGCATCCCACTCACCATGGCCGGGCTTTGACCCAGCCACCCAGCAGGCGCGCGTCTGCGCGCCAAATATGATTCACGCGGAGACGCGGAGGATCAAGTTTCGACTCCGCGTCTCCGCGTGAAAGAGTCTTGTTGGCGCTTCGCGCCGCTGGGTGGCCGGGTCAAAGCCCGGCCATGGTGAGAGTAGGTGATTCAATACAATCCAAATCCGCTCTAAACGTGCCACGCAACCCGTTTGGTCGGATCGTATTCCGGCAAATCGAAATTCGGCTCGGCCGGCTCGGCGGCGAATTTTATCGCCGGGCCGATATGCGGATTGCCCTTTTCGTCGTGCAGCAGGATTCCCCGCGCCGTCGCGTTGGCGTCTCCCAACCCATCCTTGAGCGAGCGCACCGGCGCCCAGCACAGGTCGATCAGTTCGAGAAATGCCTCCCATTCGGCGCGCGTCTTCGTCTTGAAGAGGCTCTCGAAAAACTCGATCAGCGGCGCTTGCGCCGGTCCGGGCTCGCCCTTGGCGATGTCGAGGAAATCCAGGCGCCCCAGTGCGCGCAGCAGATTTTCGCTGAACTTGGCTTCCGAGCCCGCGAGCACGATGAACCGGCCGTCGGCCGTCTCGTAGATGCGGTTCATCGCCTGGCCGCCATAGTTGCGCATGGCGAGCGGCTCGGGCGCCTTGCCTTCGCCCAGCACGCTGCCCGAAACGTTCGGCGTCCAGGCGAGCAGCGCGTCGTACATCGCGATGTCGATGTAGTCGCCGCGCCCCGTCCTCTCGCGCGCCAGAAGCGCCATCAGGATTGCCGACAGCGCAGTCAGCGACGAGGCCATGTCGGCGGCGACCAGATTGGGCATGTTGGGCCGGCCGCCCTCCAGGCCGCGCGACAGATCGAGCGTGCCGGCCAGCGCCTGCACGCCGAGGTCGTGGCTCGGCTTGTCGCGCCACGGCCCCTCCTGGCCGAAGGCGCTGATCGAGCAATAGACGATGCGCGGATTGCGCGCGGCCACGGCGTCATAGCCGATGCCCAGCCGCTTCACCACGCCGGGGCGGAACGCCTCGACGATGACGTCGGCCCCCTCGGCGAGCGTCAGGAAGGCCTCGCGGCCGTCCTTGTCCTTCAAGTCCAATGCGAGGCTGCGCTTGCCGCGCGCGATGTTGCGGAACCAGACCGCCGTGCCGTCGGCTGCGCGCGTGCCCATGGCGCGCACCGGCTCGCCGGTGCCGTTCCTGGGCTCGACCAGGATCACGTCGGCACCGTGGTCGGCCATGGTCATCGTCAGATGCGGCCCCGGCAGGAATTGCGACAGGTCCAGCACGCGTAGGTTCTCAAGCTTCATCGCCGCACCCGCTCCCGGCCGCATTCAAAAGACGTCGTCCCTGCGATATAGCAGAGCTTCCATTTGGAAAGAAAAATCCCATGTCGTCCGAAGAATTGCACGCCCCGCGCGAACGCCTGAGCCAGGAGACCCTCGCCATGCACCAGGCGATCGTCTCGCTGATGGAGGAGCTGGAGGCCGCCGACTGGTACCGCCAGCGCGCCGACGATTGCGAGGCGCCGGCGCTCAAGGAAATCCTGCTGCACAACATGCGCGAGGAGATCGAACACGCCTGCATGATCCTGGAATGGCTGCGGCGCAACAACCCGCATTTCGCCAAGGAGCTGAAGGAATATCTCTTCACCGACAAGAACATCGTCGAGGTCGAGCACGAGGCGGAGAAGAAGGGCGAGTAACTTCACCTCCCCAGCATGGGGAGGTCGATCCGCGCAGCGGATCGGGTGGGGACGTGTCGTCGCCGGGAGAGACTTCCCCACCCGGCTTCGCTTCGCTCGCCGACCTCCCCATGCTGGGGAGGTGAAGGCTACTAACTAAACGCCTGGATCCCCGTCTGCGCCCGGCCGAGGATCAACGCGTGCACGTCATGCGTGCCTTCATAGGTGTTGACCGCTTCCAGGTTCAGCACGTGGCGGATGACGCCGTATTCGTCCGAGACGCCGTTGCCGCCATGCATGTCGCGCGCCTCGCGCGCGATGGCCAGCGCCTTGCCGCAATTGTTGCGCTTGAGCAGCGAGATCGCCGGCACCGCCGCCTCGCCGGCATCGATCAGCCGCCCCAGGCGCAGCGCGCCGAGCAGGCCCAGCGTGATCTCCGTCTGCATGTCGGCGAGCTTTTTCTGGATCAGCTGCGTCGCGGCCAGCGGGCGGCCGAACTGCTTGCGGTCGAGCGTGTATTGCCGCGCCGCGTGCCAGCACGCTTCCGCCGCCCCCATTGCGCCCCAGGCGATGCCGTAGCGCGCCCGGTTGAGGCAGCCGAACGGCCCGCCGAGGCCGCGTGCGCCCGGCAAGAGGTTCGCTTCCGGCACAGCCACGTCCTCCAGCACGATCTCGCCGGTGACGCTGGCGCGCAGCGAGAACTTGCCTTCGATCTTGGGCGTCGAGAATCCCTTCATGCCGCGCTCGACCACGAAGCCGCGGATGACGCCGTCGAGCTTGGCCCAGACCACCGCCACGTCGGCGATCGGCGCGTTGGTGATCCACATCTTGGCGCCGTTGAGGCGGTAGCCGCCCGCCTCCTTCACCGCGCGCGTCGTCATGCCGCCCGGATCGGAGCCGTGATCGGGCTCGGTCAGCCCGAAGCAGCCGACGAATTCGCCGGAGGCGAGCTTGGGCAGGTATTTGCGCCGCGTCTCTTCGCTGCCATAGGCGTAGATCGGATGCATGACGAGCGAGGACTGCACGCTCATCGCCGAGCGGTAGCCGGAGTCGACGCGCTCGACCTCGCGCGCCACCAGGCCATAGCAGACATAGCTGAGCCCGGCGCAGCCATAGTCCTCCGGGAGCGTCGGCCCGAGCATGCCGAGCGCGCCCATCTCGGTCATGATGGCGCGGTCGAAGATCTCGTTGCGAAAGCCAAGCTTGACGCGGGACGCGAGCTTGTCCTGGCAATAGGCGCGCGCGCTACGCTGCACCATGCGCTCGTCGTCGCTGAGGTCGCGGTCGATCAGCAAGGGATCGGCCCAGTCGAAGCGGTTGGTCTCCAGCTTCGCGGACGGCTTGGCGGCCTTGTCCTCGGCGGCGCTCATGGTGTCGTTCTCTTTAGACTCAATCCGGTTTGAAATTACCCTATTCGTCATTGCCCGGCTCGTCCGGGCAACCTATTTTTCTTTCTGCCCGAAACAAATTGGGTCGCCCGGACAAGCCGGGCGATGACGGATTGAGGGGTGGTTCTACTCGAATCAAAAACGTCCTAATGCGTAGCCGCCGGCGTTGCAGGTGCCGGCGGCGGCGCGGGCGCGTCGGCCGGCGTCACGTACAGCTTGTTCTCCTTGTAGGAGATGAAGATGTGAAAATGGCGCAGGATGTTCATGCCGAGCAGCATGCTGGCGTCGTTTTCCCTGGCCTCGGTCGGGCGCAGATGGCTTCCCATGGCGGGCGCCGCGGCGCGAAGATCGTGCGTCAGGTCGGGAATGATCTCGACATGCGGATTGTTGACCGTGATGCCCTCGAAGGTCAGCGTCGAGAAGTTGTGGCTGTAGGTGGTCGAGGCGGCGCGGCCCTGCAGGGCGCCCGATTCCGGCGTGTCGGGTGCGCCCATCTTGAGGCCGTAATTGCTTTCGGCGATGCGCCGCGACAGCGTCGTGTTCCAGGCGCCGGTGTCCAGCGTCGCCAGGACTTCGCGCCCGTCGAGCTGCACGGGCACGACGATATGGCCGGAATCGTAAACCCGCATCGGCACGACCGCGACGGCCGTCGCCGGCCAATAGATCACCCGGCCCTCGCAATGATCCTGCGAAAAGATGCTGAGCTTGTTGGCGCCGAAATCGATGTCGATGTCGTAGTTCTTGAACAGGTCGGGGCCGAGAATCCCCACGATGCGCGGATCGTCCGACATCCTGGCGCTGTCGGTGACGACGAACGGCATGCGGTCCATCTTGAGGCGGCCGAGCGCGAAGGTGGTGGCCGCATACTGGTTCGATTTGTGGCCGGAGACGTCGAAAATCTCGACATTGCCGGTATCCAGCTCCAGTCCCATGTCCGTCGCGGCATCGTGCGTGAGCATCGCAAACACGGCGCCGGTGTCGAGCAGCAGGAACTTGTCCTTGCCCGCGATCGTCACCGGCACGAATTCCTGCCGCTTGTCCTCGCTGGGCAAGAGGTCGACCTGGACCAGGCGCGTCAGCGGCTTGCAATCCTCGGCCTGCGCCGGAAACAGCGAAAAACCGGCAAGCGTAAGCGCTGCGCCCGCCACGCCACTCTTAACCAAATGCATGTACGCCCCACCGATACGCGTTTTCGGCGCGACCTTAGCCGACCGCCCAGGGGACGCAAAGGCGCGCGCCTGGCGGCATATCGCGCCCGCTCAGGCTTTGAGAAAATCCAGCACCGCCTGCTTGTAAACCTTGTCGCCCACCGCGCTCATGTGATCGCGGCCGGGAACCGTGACGGCGCGGCCGTCGGCGAACGCCGCGGCCAGCCCGTCCGGCGCGCCAGTGAGATCGTCCTTCTCGCCGCAGACCACGAGCACGGGCCGCGCCGCGCGCGCCAGGACCTCGCGCGGCAGGTTCATGGTCGGGGCGCTCATGCAGGCCGCGAGCGCGAGGCGGTCCTTGCCCGGCTGGTCGGCGAAGGCGCGGAACGCCCGCGCCGTGGGATTGACGATTGTCGCCGGGTCCGGCGCCAGCAGGGCGGCGGTGATCTCGGCGCGCACCTTGGGATCGGCGACGCGGTCGCGCAGATTCTGCGGCGAGTCGAGATAGGATTCGCCGACGCCGCCGACGATGAGTTTCGTCACGCGCTCGGGATGGCGGAGCAGCAGATGGATCGCGATGAATCCGCCCATCGAATAGCCCATCACATAAGCGGCCTCGATGTCGGCGTCGTCCAGGACCGCGAGCACGTCGCCCGCCATCTCGTCATGACCGTAGCCCGGCGTGGTGTGCGGCTTGTCGCTCTCGCCATGGCCGCGGCAGTCCATCGCGACGACGCGAGTGCCCGCGCCGGTCAGCGTGTCGTACCAGCCCGGCGCCTTCCAGTTCTGCACCCGGCTGGAGCCGAAGCCGTGCACCAGCAGAATCGTCTCGGCGCCGTCGCCGACGATGTCGTAGGCGAGGCGGACGCCGTCTTTTGCCGTCGCGAAGGTGGTCATGCGCGGACCTTCGCAAAGGGCGCGCAGACTGTCTATGATGGCCGGGCCGCCCGGAAGGTATGCTCTATGTCATTGGAATTATTGAAAAAAGACGTCTGCGCCGCGGTCGATGCGATGCGCGACGAACTCCTGTCGCTCAGCCACGCCATCCATGGCGAACCGGAGCTGGCGCTGGAGGAATTCAAGGCCGCCGAGCGGCTCACCGGCGCGGTCGAGGGCCACGGCCTGACGGTGCAACGCGGTGCCTTCAGCCTGCCGACCGGCTATGCCGCCGAGTTCGGCAAGGCCGGTGGACCCACCATCGCGATCCTGTCGGAATACGACGCCCTGCCCGGCATCGGCCATGCCTGCGGCCACAACATCATCGCCACCAGCGGCTATGGCGCGGCCATCGCGCTGTCGAAGCTGAACGGCCGCCTGCCGGGGCGCGTGCGCTATCTGGGCACGCCGGCGGAGGAGCGTTTCGGCGGCAAGGAGATCATGGCGCGCGTCGGCGCCTTCGACCGCGTCGACGCGGCGATGATGATCCATCCCTCGAACGAGAACCTCGTCACCATGCCGTGCATCGCCATCGCGGAGGTCGAGGCGATCTATCACGGCCGCTCGGCGCATGCCTCGGCGATGCCCTATCGCGGGCTGAACGCACTCGACGCCGTCGTCACGGCCTACCAGTCCATCGCGCAATTGCGCCAGCACATCCGCAACTCCGACCGCATCCACGGCATCATCACCGAGGGCGGGCTCGCGCCCAACATCGTGCCGGAGCGCGCCGCCTGCCGCTTCTACGTCCGCGCCGCCGATGCGCATGAGCTGGCGCCGCTGAAGGCGCGGGTGCAGAAATGCTTCGAGGCCGGGGCGCTGGCGACCGGCTGCCGCCTGGAGGCGAATTGGGGCGACACCGACTATCTCGACATGAAGACCAACTGGCCGATGGCCGGGATGTATGAGGCCAACACCATCGCGCTGGGGCGCGAATTCTTCCCGGTGAAAGACCTGCCGCCCGGCTATGCCGGCTCGACCGACATGGGCAATGTCAGCCACCGCGTGCCGTCGATCCATCCCATGCTCGGCATCGCGCCGGCCGGCGTCGTCATCCACAATCCCGAATTCACCCGCTACGCCGCTTCCGCCATGGGCGACGCCGCGGTGATCGACGGCGCCAAGTCGATGGCGATGACGGCGCTCGATTTGATGGCGGACGCAGGCAAGATGGCCGCGGTGCGCGGCGACTTCGCGGCGACCGCCGAGCTCTCCCAGAACGCCATCGCCAAATCGCGCGAGCCGCTCAAGCACGACCATCATGGTCATGGTCATTCAAGTTCGGGCGGCTGCGGCTGCGCATGAACGCCTGGCTGCTGATCGCGGCGGTCAACGGCTTTCTTGCCGTTGCGTCAGGCGCCTTCGCGGCGCATGGCCTGCAGGGCCGGCTCGACGCGCATGCGCTGCAGGTTTTCCAGACGGGCGCGCAGTATCACATGTATCACGCGCTAGCGATCGGCTTGGCTGCTTTCGCGATACGTGACGCGGCGGCAGGTGCCGCAACGGTAGCGTGCGGATTTTTCCTCGCCGGGATATTGCTGTTTTCGGGTTCGCTCTATCTTCTGGCGCTGACGGGCGCGCGGGGCTTCGCGTTCGTCACGCCTATCGGGGGCTTGAGTTTTCTCATCGGCTGGGGCGCGCTGGCGCTGGCCGCAACGCGGTTGAAGATCTGATGCGTAGCGACGAACACGTCCTCATCGCCGGCAGCGGCATCGCCGGGCTCGGCGCCGCGCTCGCCTTCGGCGGCGGCACGCGCCGCGTCACCATCCTGGACCGCGACCCGCCGCCGCCCGCCGGCTCGGCGGAAGAGGCGTTCTACAATTGGGAGCGCCGCGGCGCGACGCAATTGCGCCACAGCCACGCTTTCCTCGGCCGCCTCACTTCGCTGATCCGCGACCGCTATCCCGAGTTGATGAAAGAACTGCTCGCCGAAGGCACGCGCCTGTTCGGCTTCGAGGATGGGCTGACGCCGCCGCAGATGAGCCAGTACGCGCCGGCGCAAGGCGACGAAGACCTCAAGCTGCTGTTCAGCCGCCGCACCACGCTGGAGCTGGTCATGCGGCGCTACGCGGCGAAGCTCCCCGGCATCACCTTCGTCAACGACGCCGGCGTGCGCGGGCTGATCGCGCGGCGCGAGGGCGGCAAGCTCGTCGTCGAAGGCCTCAAGGTCGAACGCGATGGTGTCACCGAGGAGATGCGCGCCGACGTCGTGGTCGACGCCACCGGCCGCAACACCAATTTCCCGGAGTGGCTGCGCGCCGAAGGCCTCACGGTGCGCGAGGAATCGAGTCCTTGCGGCATCCTTTACTACACGCGCCATTACAAGCTGCGCGACGGCCAGGACGAGCCGCCGCGCGACGCCAAGGCGGCGGCCGGCGGCGCCGATCTCGGCTACATCAAGTTCGGCGTCTTCATCGCCGACAACCGGCATTTCTCGGTGACGCTGGCGACGCCGGAGATCGAGACCGAGATGCGCGCCGCCGTCATGAAGCCGGAGAATTTCGACGCCATCTGTATGTCGTTGCCCGGCGCCGCGCGCTGGATGAACCCGGAGCGCTCCGAGCCCGTCTCCAAGGTCTATGCCATGGGCGAGCTGCACAATGTCTGGCGGCACTACATGACGGACGGCGAGCCGCAGGTGCTGAACTTCTTTCCGCTCGGCGACGCGGCGATCCGCACCAATCCGCTCTACGGCCGCGGCTGTTCCTCGGGCGTGGTCGAGGCGCACCTGCTGCGCGGCGCGCTGGACGCGACGGACGATCCTGTGGAACGCGCGAAAATCTACGAGCGTGAGCTCAAGGCGCAGATCCGGCCCTATTTCGACTCGATGGTGGCGCTCGATCTCAACGCGATCCGACGCGCCGAGCATGAGCGCAATCCCAACTACAAGCCGAGCCTGCGCGCGAAGCTGACCAAGAGCTTCACCGAGGATGGGTTGATGCCGGCGCAGCGCGGCGACGTCGAAGTCAGCCGCGCCCTCTCCCGCGTCTTCCACATGCTGGACGAGCCGACCGCCTTCCTGAAGCGCCCCGCCATCGTGGCGCGCATTCTCGCCATGTGGGCGACATCGACGGCGAGCAAGAAGGACCGCGGCCTCTACCCGCCCAAGGCCGGCCCCGACCGCGCCGAGATGCTGGCGCTGCTGAATATCGCGGCGTAGACGATGCGGGACTTCCATCCTTCGATCCTTCGACAGGCTCAGGACTCAGGATGAGGTTTCAGCCAAGACCCTCATCCTGAGCTTGTCGAAGGATGCAGGGGCGTCGAGATGCCCCACAATTTCGCCCTGAAGGAGAACACCATGACCGCCTTTCCCGAACCGACGATGGTCAAGACCAACGGCATCGACATGGCCGTCTATGAGATGGGCCCGAAGGACGGCGTGCCGGTCGTGCTGTGCCACGGCTTTCCGGAGCTGGCCTATTCCTGGCGCCACCAATTGCCGGCGCTGGCCGCCGCCGGCTTCCGCGCCATCGCGCCCGACCAGCGCGGCTATGGCCGCACCTCGCGCCCCGAAGCCGTCGCCGATTACGACATGGCGCATCTGACCGGCGACCTTGCCGGGCTGCTCGATGCGCTCGCCATCAAGGATGCGATCTTCTGCGGCCATGACTGGGGCGGCCTCGTCGTCTGGCAGATGCCGCTGTTCCACAAGGACCGCGTGCGCGGCGTCATCGGCGTCAACACGCCGTTCCTGGCGCGCGCACCCGTCGATCCCATCGTCGCGATGCGCGCGGTGTTCGGCGAGGACATGTACATCGTCTATTTCCAGAAACCCGGCGCCGCCGATGCGGTACTCGCCAAGGACGTCGGCAAGTCGATGCGCTTCTTCATGCGCAAGTCCGGCATGAAGGCGGCGGACTATGCCAAGCTGCCGGCCGAGCAGCGCAACCTCGCCCTCGTCAAGGCGCTGGAGGCCGACGAGGCGAGCTGGGGCGGCCAGGGCGCGCCGCTGCTGAACGCGCAGGAGCTGAAATATTTCGTCGACAGCTTCACGCGCACCGGCTTCACCGGCGGCATCAACTGGTATCGCAATTTCAGCCGCAACTGGGAGATGAGCGCGGGCGTCGAGCAGAAAGTGCACGTTCCGGGCCTGATGATCATGGCCGAGGACGACATCGTGCTCTCCCCCGCCATGGCCGACGGCATGGAACAGTTCGTGCCCGACCTGGAGAAGGCGCTGATCCGGGACTGCGGCCACTGGACCCAGCAGGAACATCCGGAGCAGGTGAACGCGATCATGGTGGACTGGCTGAAGAGAAGGTTTGTCTGACCCTTTCACCTCCCCAGCATGGGGAGGTCGATCCGCGAAGCGGATCGGGTGGGGAATTCTCTCCCGGCTGAGATACTTCCCCACCCGGCTTCGCTTCGCTCGCCGACCTCCCCATGCTGGCAGGGCTATCGCATATGTCGGATTAGGTCGAAGAGGAAGGCTTCATCCCATCCTGCGCGTTTAAGTTTGAGGCGCATCGAAGTCTTTTTGT
>OLLF01000276.1_pt1 | contig 13856 bp, 8 predicted proteins | sample 1604471 | NCBI WGS metagenome assembly OLLF01 (sample SAMEA104055714, study PRJEB20765) | soil metagenome | isolation source: soil
AGGCGGGTCGTCGCCAAGCCGGTAGGCGCCGCGCACGCCGCCTACCGCGACGCTTTCCGTGCCGATGACTTTGCGCATCGGATAGTCGTGCCTGTCGTCGGCATAGAAGGTTTCCCGCCGGTCGCGCCAACGATCGACGTAGTTATAGCCAACGACATCCAGCTTCTCGAGAAATTGGGGCAAGGCCGGATGGGGCTCCGCCACGATATTGTCGCAGGCGACCGTAACCGGCCGCGCCGGGTCCATCTTGTGGAAGACGTCCAGCAGCCGCTGCAGGGTCTGCGGTCCCTCCGCGACCGTCTGATCGGGAACCTCGTTGCCCGCGCTCCAGATGACGATCGAGGGATGGTTGCGGTCGCGCGCGATCATATCCGCCAGATCGCGTTCCGCCCATTCGTCGAAATATTTGTGATAGCCATATTGCGGCGTTTGCAGCTTCGGCTGCCGCCATTCGTCGAACGCCTCGGCCATGACGAGGAACCCCATCTCATCGCACAGGTCCAGGAATTCAGGGGCCGGGGGATTGTGGCTGAGCCGGATGGCGTTGCAGCCCATCTCCTTCAGAAGCGCAAGCCGCCGCGTCCACATCCGTTCCGGCACTGCGGCGCCGACGGCGCCGCAGTCGTGATGCAGGCAGACCCCGTTCAGCTTGACCCCCTCGCCGTTCAGCAGAAAGCCGCGATCGGCATCGAAGCGCGCGTCGCGAATTCCGAACCGCGTCGATAGCGGGCCGGAGTCCGCGCCACCCGCATGCAACGTCGTTTCCAGCGTATAGAGATTGGGCGACGGGACGGACCACAATCGGGGCGACGCAATAGGCAGGCGCTGGACAAATTCGCGTTCGCCTTTGGCGTCAATGGCGCCGCTCACCGAAGCGGCCGCGACGGCGTTGCCGTCCTGGTCCACGATGCGAAAGTCGAGGGTGCACGGCATCCGAGCGCCGGTGTCGCTTGCAACCTTTGCCGCGACGACAATCGTCGCGCCGTCCTTCGAGACGTCCGAGGTCGTCACAGCGATGCCCCAAGGCGCGATATGCACGGGATCGGCGACTGAGAGCCAGGTGTGCCGGTAAATCCCCGATCCCGAATACCAACGGGAATTCGGCTGCAGCGAATTGTCGACCCGCACCGCGATGATGTTTGGGGCGGCGAAATTCAGGTGAGGCGTCACGTCATAGACGAGCGAGATATAGCCGTTGGGCCGCAAGCCCAACGCGTGTCCGTTGATCCAGACCTCGCTGCGCTGATAGATGCCGTCGAACTGGATGCGAACGTGCTTGCCCGCCGCGGCGGCCGGCAACGCGAACGTCTTGCGGTACCAGCCGATGCCCGTGGGCAGATAGCCGCCCGATCCGCCGCTCGGTTCGTTCTCGTCATAGGGGCCGGCAATGCTCCAATCATGCGGCAGGTCCAGGGCCGTCCAATCCTCGTCGGGGAATTCGGCTGTCTGCGCGCCCGGGAAATCACCTCGGGAAAAGCGCCACCCGCCGTCGAAGCTTTCCTTACCCTGGCGCGTTGCGCGCGCCATTGGCGACGCTCGCGAGACGACGTCCATCTGCGTCGCAAGGCCCGCCAGTGCCGCGTTGTTCAGAAACGAACGCCGCGTGAAGCGATTGGGCATCGTTGATCTCCGCGAGTTGGGGTCATCGCTTATCAGGCGCGTAGGAAAGCCATAGGGACTGGATGTCGACTCCCTGGCCGTCGTCCGCGGCCGTTTCGCCGGCATTCGGCCGAACGGAAAGCTGGAGTCTTTCCACCTTGCCCAGACGGATATGATCCCCGGCCAGCCCCCGGCCCGCAGGTATGGGGCGCCAGTAATTCCAAAGCCCGGGGAAAGGCGTTGGGATATGGATGCTGCGCGCGATATGCAGGGCGGAGAGCGGGATCGCGACATCCGCCCAGTCGCCGTTCGCGGTGACGGACGCGGTCCACGCGGCTCCGTCGGTCTCGATGAGGGCGATGTCCAAGGTCTTCCGCCCGCCATTCCAGCTCTTGAGTTTCACATTGAGTGCCGCGCCGTTGGCTGCGTCCGCGGCGCGCGCCGCCATGACGTCGCCGACCGGCAGGACGGCGGCATAGCGCGCCGGCGTGTCTTTGCCCAGGTCAGGCAAGATAAGGCGAAGCGCGGACTCATCGTCCGTCGCTCCGGGATCGATGTGGAAAAACGCGTTGCGGTATTGCTCCTCGGGCCGCACGAAAGACAAGGCGCCAAAATCGCGCTTGGGATCGAGGATGCGCAGCGCCGTACCGCCGCTCACAACACGAAACGTCCAGAACGTGTCGCTGTGGAACGGCCAGGTGGTCGGCTGTTGCGGGACCCCGCCCGGAAAAGTTGTCTCGCGGCTGCCGGTCACGGTGCTTACGGCATATTCATATAGACCCGGTGAGAGCTGACCGCGGGGCAGGACGACGGCATAGTCATTGTCCGCAACGCGTTTCATCGGTGCCGGCATGCCAAAGGCGCGTGTGCCCGCCGGCCGCACCCAGAGGTTGACGGCCTCGGGCGGAATTGTATTGGCGACGCGGACGCGAATTTCGATGGCATCCTCCGCGCGGAATTCACCCGGTGCGAGCGTGAGCACGAGATCGGGGTAGGATATCGGGGCATTGACGTGATACTCCGCCAACCCGACGCGGTTCACGCGCGCCGGCAAGGTCTTTGGGTCGACGGACCCACCTACGCTGAGAACCCATACCCCCGGTTCAACCTGGATGCGCGCATTGTCTGCGGTCCGTGCGCCGACGCCGGTTCGGTGCGGAACGTTGATGGGCTGAGCGACGAACCGGGCGCCCAAATCCGGCAAGTGAATATCCATCGGCAAGTTGCGGTAAAGCAGGCGCGAGACCGTTTTGTCGGGCCGCGGCTGCTCGAACGGATCGCGCACCAGGATTTCGTCGGGATAGATCTCCAGGCGCCAGACGCCATCGCGGATCTTGTCGAGGAAATAGGCGCCGCTGCCCTCATAGCCGATCACCGGCGACGCTCCGACGCCGGCGATCCGCGTCAGGGCCCTGGCATCGCGCGGCGGCGTGTCGCTGGGACCCGCATTCATATAGGCGTCGGTCGAGACCAGTTCGCTCGCATCGCGCTCATAATTCACGCGGAAGTCGCCAAACGCCGTATTGGCCGGATATCCGCCATAAGACGCGAACCGCGGCAGCCGGCGCATGGCTTCGGCGGCGATCACCGCGCTCATCGCTTTCCTGGGCGAATGAACCAGATTGAGAAAATGCGTCTGCCAGCCGAGATTGTACGGCGCCGTCTCCAGCATGTCATAGGCGAACATCGAGGCGAATTGGGCGCCGACGGAGCGGTAGGTGCGCGCCATGGCCGGGTACATATAGCCGGTGTTCAAGTCGGCGCTGTCGAACTCGTACACGATGCGCGGCTTGCCATTGAGTTCGGGCCGCAGCATGTCGGGATAGGCATCGACGGCCGGCAGGAAATTGCCCTTCACAGTATGTCCGGCGACCAGGCCGGACGGATACCAGCCGAAGCTCACGCCATCGGCATTCGATCGGCGGATCGCCTCGGCGATGCGGAAATCCTGCGACACGTTGAAGAACGTGATTTTTTTGCAACCGGTATCGCGCACGGCCTTTATAAGCGTGTTGATATAGGCAACCGACCCGGGCAGATCCTCCGGATGGTGCACGGGCTCGTTGATTACCTCGATGAACAGCAGCGCCGGCTCGTTCTTGAGCGCGACCTTGGTGTAGCGATTGACGTGATTGAGCAGCTGCCCGATGTAATTCGCCTGCGCCGCGATGGATTTCGCGTTTGTGCCCATTTCGGGGCGCTCATAATACCGTGAGAAGCCGACATTCTGATCCGGCTTTCCCATCCGATCCGCGAAGGCGGGATTATACGTGTGGATCGGCGTCAGCAGGATGTAGATGCCGCGTTCGCGCGCCTTGGCGATAACATAATCCATAAGATCGACATGGTCGTTGACGACGAGATTTCCGTCGCGATCGGAGTTTTCCCAATCGCCCCACGAGCACAGCCGCAGCGCCGTCCACCCCATGCGGGCGAAATGCGCCATGTCCTCGTCGACCATTTTCTTGCGATCGACGCCGACCAGGCCCGACATCCGATAGTCGGAGCCGGACATGATGCAATAATTGGCGCCGAACAACGTCACTTCTTCGTTGTTATCGCTCCACCGCACGACACCGGACTTGTCCAGATAAGCGGCACGCGTCGCAGCTTCGCTGCTGGTGTTCTTGGCTGCCACGGTCCCAGTCGTGAACAGAAGCACGACAAGGATCAAAAACAAACGCATCGCATGCCCCAGGCTCCAGCCGCGCCAGTCGCCGCGCGGCCATTTAATCATATCAATCATACAATTTCTTCGGGACATCTCCAAGGGCTCTCACGGCGCACCGGCGGGGAAAGGCGCTGCCGCACTGCAGCGAGGTTCAGCGACCAATGTTGGTTCGGCCCTTGCGGCTACGAACCGAACACGACTTTCAACGAGCAGATAATTGCCAGTTATCGCTGCTGGGCGTCGAAAGCAGATGGCTCAGTATCGACTGGAGCAATTTTGGTTTGAGATTACGCATAGCCGGCATGGCTGAAGAAGTTTGCGCATTCGGTTGGTGAGAAGGTGTCGAGGATCGCGCCGATGCGATCCCAGAGCGTCGGCATGGAGCGCTCTGCGGCTTTGCGCAGATGGGCCTTGAGCTTGGCGAAGGCCATCTCGATCGGGTTCAGATCGGGCGAGTAAGGCGGCAGGTAAAGGAGCCTGGCGCCGGCTGTCTCGATGATCTGGCGCACGTCGTCGCTCTTGTGCGACGACAGATTGTCCATCACGACGACGTCGCCTGGCTTGAGGGTCGGCACGAGACACTGCTCCAGATAGGCTTTGAAGATCGCGCTGTTCATCGGCTGGTCGATGACGAAGGGCGCGGTGATCGCGTCGCATCGCAGCCCGGCAACGAAGGTGGTGATTTTCCAGTGACCGTGAGGAACCGCCGGGCTTCGGTGCCCAAAGAGAAGGAGAGGGTTCGATGAATAGCCGGCTTTTGCTTCGGCCGTGTGCCGACCTCGTGAGGTAATCAATCGCCGGCGCATGGCCTGGAAGCCGTTGCCGGCAGCGGTCTCACCGAACGGCCGAGACGGGTGGTGAGGGGACCCAGAGCCCTAAATTCCGGAAAGCTCAGGGAGAGGTGATCTGTCGGGCAATTTCAGGCATGACCACGTCCAGAAGTGCCAAGCAGTTCCTATATCCCTGCAGTCCATGGTCATAGGGATCGGGAATGCCGCCGCTCTCCGCGTTGGCAACAAGAATGGTTGCCGATGCATCGCCGATGGCCGCGCGGACATTCTCGGCCTCATCCGGGCCGACGCAGATGATCCAAGAGTACTGGCTTAGATCAAGTTCGCCGATATAGCGCCTCGTGTGGCCGGTCAGGTCGATGCCACGCTCGTTCATGCACAGGATGGACCTTTGGTTCGCGCCAAGCCCCGCCCCCTCCTTGCGAACGCCAGCACTCTCGACCTGAAAGGCCCCGCCTAGGTGCTGTTGCAGAACAGCCTGCATCATCGGGCTGCGGCTGGTATTGGCCAGACAGACACACAAGATCTTTTCCATCAACGAAATTTCACCCCAACATCCGACGTCGTCAATATCTAAGACGGCTCGGAAGCGGTCAAAACCCGGGGCAGACTTTCCAACCTCGGCCGTCCTGGTTTTTCAACAACCTGCCAGCGCACGTTAGAGGCGAACGCTTCTGATAGTAACCAGTACGCTGCTGAGTGGCGTCAAAAGCTGGCGCTCAGGTTGTCTAGCTGCCTGCGTGCAACGCCACTGGCAAGCGGACCCGCATGAGTATGCGGGAGGCTAGGCCCGCGTTCGGTGTCGTGAAGGGAGGAAAGAAGTGACTGTCTATTTCGACAAGGTCCGCAGCCGTTGGCGGTATGATTTCGTCCTAGGCGGCGTTCGGCATGTTGGGCCTTGCGTCCATCACGCGACCCAGCAGAAGGCGGCAGATGTTGGAGCCGCGCGCGAGATCGAGGCCTTGATTCGCTCCAAGATACCAGCCCCAGCGGCGCGCCGGCGCAATGTGATGACTGCTATGGGCTGGATCTACTTCGTCGCCACCGCGGATGGCCGCCATGTGAAGATCGGGTGGACTAAGAAGTTGCGGTCTCGGATGGCTGATCTCCAAGTCGCGAACCACCAGGATCTCAAAATCCTTGGCAAACGGCGCGGCACAATGGAGGACGAGTTCGCCATTCACAGGTCGCTGCGGGATCATAACGTGCGCGGCGAGTGGTTCGCTCTTTCGCCCATGGTCAGCGCCGTGATCGACCGCGAGACCGGGCATCAGCGGGCAATGGGGAATCTGCAGCGAGTCGGACTTTTGAGACATGAAGTCCCACCAGGAGTTCCACCCGAACTTTCCGATGGAATCGGACGATAGAACTAAGACATTGAAGTGACTGGTACAGTTGGGTGGGTTCGAACCACCGACCTCCGGATCCACAATCCGGCGCTCTAACCAACTGAGCTACAACTGCACGTCTCCAAAAGGAGGGCCGGAAACTATGGCCCGCATCTCATAAAAGCAAGGTTGCTCCAGGGACTTATGGAGATATCGCCCCGGTACCGCGCCGCGGCCGCCGATCGATTGCCGAAATGACCGTCTAACTCGACAACTCGTTGATGACAATCGCTTTTTCGGCAGCGGGCCGGGCGTCTAGCCGTCCGCGCCGGGCGCGCTAGGATCGCCGCCCATGAATCGCAGGCTTCTTTACGGATTGATCGGCGGTGCCGTGACGCTGCTCGTTGCCATCGCCGTGGCCGTACCCCTGCTGGTGCCGACCACCAGCGTGCGCGGTGAGATCGAACGCCGGGTCGCCGAAGCCACCGGCCGCGCCTTCAAGATCAACGGCGCCCTCACCGTCTCGCTTTTCCCCAGTCTCGGACTGGACGCGCGGGACGTGACGCTCGCCAACGGGCCGGGCGGCCACGCGCGCGACATGGTGCGGATGGACCGCATGCGCATCGCGGTGAAGCTGTGGCCGCTGTTCTCGGGCCGGATCGAGGCGCGCCAGATCGTGCTCGAAAAGCCCGTCATCGCGTTGGAAGTCTCACGCGACGGCAAGGCGAACTGGGAACTGGTGCGAGCGCAGACCCAGCGCAGCGGCCTGCGCCTGCCGCCCAGCACCGTCTTCGCCGGGGTGACCGTCCAGGACGGCGCGGTCTCCTACGACAACGACAAGCTCGACATCCATCGCGCCATTTCGGACCTCGACGCGGATGTTGCGATTACCCGGCTGGGCCTGCCTATCGCTGCCAGCGGCAGCTTCGCGCATCGCGGCCGGCGCCTGGACTACACCGCGAAGATCGCGACGCCGGATTCGCTCTTGGCCGGCCGGGCGACGAATGTCGACATCGCCCTGAAAGCCGATTTCCTGCACGCCGCCTTCCTGGGCTTCGTCTCCAGCGACGGCACGGCCAAGGGCAGCGGCACGTTGAACACCGCCTCGCTGAAGGATCTGGCGGCCTGGCTCGGCCACCCGCTGTCCGCCGGCAGCGGGCTCGGCCCGCTCACCGCGCTCGCCACCGTCGCCGCCAAGGATCACCGGATCGTACTGACCGGCGTTCAGGCCAAGCTGGACGGCATGGCGATCTTCGGCGTGATCACCGCCGATACGCATGGCACGATCCCCATCGTGACCGCCGCGCTGACGCTCGACCGTCTCGATCTCAACACCTACCTGCAGCTCGGCAGCGGCGGCGTGGCGAAGCCCGTCGGCCAACGTCCCATGGGCCCGCCCAGCGGCGGCTGGAGCAAGACGCCGGTCAAGCTCGACCTGATCAGGCTTCTCAACGGCCACCTGACGCTGAACATCGGGGCGCTGAGCGTGCTGCATCTGAAGACCGGCGTTACGAGCATCGCCGTGACGCTGCAGGACGGCCTGATGAGCGCGCATCTGGGGCCGATGCAGCTCTACGGCGGCACGGGCATCGCCGATCTGACCGTCGACGGCCGCGGCGCCGTGCCGGCCGTGGCCAACAAGCTGTCCTTCACCGGCATCGCCATGCGCCCGTTCCTGACCGACACGATCGGCGTCGACAAGCTCGACGGCCGCGGCAACATCGTGCTGGACGTGCGCGCGCAAGGCGCTTCGCCGGACGCGATCATGCGCGCGCTGTCGGGCAAGGGCGCGGTCGTCCTCGGGCGCGGCAGCGTCCGCGGCGTCGACATGGGCCAGGTGGCGCGCACCGTCCAGACCCTCCTCAGCGCCGGCGCCACCGGCCAGAGTGCGACCACGGCGTTCGACCGCTTCGGCGGCAGCTTTTCCATTTCAAACGGCATGCTGTGGAACGGCGATCTCAGGCTGGACAGCGCCTTCCTGCACATGACCGGCGCCGGTCACCTGGACCTCGGCAACCAGACCATCGCCTACCGCATCGAGCCCAAGGCCGCGATCGGCGGCCGCCTGAACCTGCTGGATGTCGGCGTACCCTTCGCGATCACCGGCCCCTGGAGCCATGTCCATTATACCCCGGACCTCGCCGGCGCCGTGACGGGGCTGGTCGGCAGTGTGATAAACAGGGGCACGGCGCCGATCACGGGCCTGTTGGGCGGCCTGCTTGGCGGCAAGCCCACCAAACCGCCGCCAGCTAAGAAAAATAAAGGTCCCGGCGCTACGCTGAAGAGCATTTTCGGGCTTCACTGAGCCTGCAACGCCAATCGAGGACGGCATGTCGAGACGCTTGACGATCATCCTGGGCGCCGCCGGCGCGGTGCTCATCGTCCTTGTGGGCGCCTATCTGTGGTTCTCGCGGACGCTGCCGGTCCTGACGGTGGCGACCTGGTCCGGCGCCTATAGCCGCGCCCAGGCCAACGCCATGTTCCGCACCTATGGCGATGCGAAGTCCTATGACGTGCGCATCGCGCTCTATGACGGCGGCCTGACCGAGCTGCAGCAGATGGTCGGCAACCGGCGCTACGACTGGGACGTGGTAGATCTCGAACTGCCCGACGCCATCGCCGCCTGCCGCCTCGGCCTGCTCGAACCCATCGATGCGGCCACGCTGCCGCCCGGCGCCGACGGCACGCCGGCGGCGAAAGATTTCGTGCCGAACGCCATCGGTCCCTGCTGGGTGGGCAGCGTCGTCTACAGCCAGGTCATCGCCTATGCGCCCACCCGCTTCGGCGCCGCACGGCCGCAGACGGCGGCGGATTTTTTCGACCTCGCCCGCTTCCCCGGCCCCCGCGCCCTGCGCCGCACCAGCGCCAAGTTCAACCTGGAGCTCGCCCTGCTCGCCGACGGCATGAAGCCGGCCGACGTCTACGACGCGCTTCTGACGCCGGTCGGTATCGACCGCGCCCTGACCAAGCTGGCGACGCTGAAAGGCTCGCTGGTGTGGTGGACCAATTCGGCGGACGCCATCGCCATGCTGAACGACGGCCGCGCCGCCTTCGCCACCGCGCTCGACGGCGACGTCTACGATGCCGCCCAGCATCACCGCGGCGTCGGCGTCATCTGGGACCGCCAGCTCTACGAGCTCGACGTCTTCGGCGTGCCCAAGGGCAGCCCGAAGAAAGAGACCGCGCTGGATTTCGTGCGCTTCGCGACGGCCTCGCAAGGCTTGGCGGGCGTGGCGAGCTGGGTGCCTTACGGGCCGGCGCGGCGCTCGGCGCTGCCGCTGGTGGGCAGGAACCCGGAACTCGGCACCGACATGACGCCTTACCTTCCGACAACCCCCAGTCATTTCGCGACCGCCTTCGCCATCGACGACGAATGGTGGGCGCTGCACGGCGCCGATATCGAGCCGCGTTGGCAGGTCTGGCTGGCGGCGCAATAACGGGCGCTTTTGCGATTATTTCGTAAGCGGACGATTCGGTGAAATCTTACGCGAGCGTCATATCGGCGCGCGCATGGGCGCATTGACATCGCCTTAACCCTAACCGAGCTTCAGTATCGCCGAACCACCGCGCGCGGGACCAGCACCAAACCGATGTTCAGTTATGCAATCCGGCGACTGCTGGGCGCCATCCCCACATTGTTCATCATCATCACGCTCGCATTCTTCATGATGCGCATCGCGCCGGGCGGGCCGTTCGACAGCCAGCGCCGCCTGCCGCCCGAGATCGAGCACAACATCAAGGCCGCCTACGACCTCGATAAGCCGGTCTACCAGCAATACTTCATCTATCTGGGCAAGCTCGCGCACGGCGATTTCGGGCCCTCCTACAAGAACAAGGATTTCACCGTCACCGAGCTGATCGCCGACGGATTGCCGGTCAGCGCCCGTCTCGGCCTCTCGGCGATGACGCTGGCGGTGCTGATCGGCATGGCGCTCGGCACCATCGCGGCGCTGCGCCAGAACAAATGGGTGGACTACACCGTGATGTCCGGCGCGATGATCGGTATCACCATCCCGACCTTCGTCATGGCGCCGATCCTGACCCTGGTCTTCGGCGTCTATGGCGTCAGCCTGTTCGGCTATGACATCTCGCTGCCGGTGGGGGGGTGGAACGGCGGCGCGCTGCGCAACATGATCCTGCCGGTCTTCGTCCTATCGCTGGGACCCATCGCCTATATCGCCCGCATCACGCGCGGCAGCATGGTGGAGGTGCTGCACTCCAACTATGTGCGCACCGCCCGCGCCAAGGGCCTGTCGAGCCTCATGGTGGTGTGGCGCCACGCCCTGCGCGCCGCGGTGCTGCCGCTGGTGTCCTATCTCGGTCCCGCCATCGCCGGCATCCTGACCGGCTCGCTGATCGTGGAGCAGATCTTCGGCATACCGGGCATCGGCCGCTACTTCGTCAACGCCGCCCTCAACCGCGACTACACGCTGATGATGGGCGTGCTGATCTATTACGCGACCTTCGTCATCCTGCTGAACCTGGCGGCCGACCTGCTTTACGCGGTGCTCGATCCGCGCGTGAGGTACGCCAGATGAGCGTGCCCTTCTCGCAAGACCGCATCGCAGACGTCATGGAGCGCGCCGTCGACGTCAAAGGCCGCAGCCTGTGGGAGGACGCGCGCCGCCGCCTGTTCCGCAACCGCGCCGCCGTCGTCAGCATCGTCACGCTCGGCCTCATCGCGCTGGCCGCCGTGGTCGGGCCGTTCTTCCTCGCCTATGCCTACGACCAGATCGACTATTCGGTGGTCTCCTGCGCGCCAGACTGGTGGCCGGACACCGGCGTCCTGTGCAATGCGGGCGGCAGCCACTGGTTCGGCACCGACTCCGTCGGCCGCGACCTCCTGGTCCGCACGCTCTACGGCGCCCGCGTCAGCCTCGCCGTCGGCCTGACCGCAACCCTGGTCAGCCTGGTGATCGGCGTCGCCTATGGCGCAACCGCGGGTTACCTCGGCGGCCGCATCGACGAACTGATGATGCGCTTCGTCGACGTGCTCTATTCGATCCCGTACATCTTCCTCGTCATCATCCTGATGGTGATCTTCAACCGCAATTTCTTCCTGCTCTTCGTCGCCATCGGCGCCGTCGAGTGGCTGACCATGGCGCGCATCGTGCGCGGCCAGACGCTGTCGCTCAAGCAAAAGGAGTTCATCGAGGCGGCGCGCGCCGGCGGCGTCGGCGCCTTCGGCATCGTCACCCGCCACATCATCCCCAACGTCTTCGGCCCCGTCATCGTCTACGTGACGCTGACCGTGCCGGCCTCGATCCTGGCGGAGAGCTTCCTCTCCTTCCTCGGCCTGGGCATCCAGGAGCCGCTGACCTCCTGGGGCGTCCTGATCTCCGAAGGCGCCAACCAGATGGAGACCGCGCCCTGGATGCTGATTTTCCCGGCGACCTTCATGGCGATCACGCTGTTCTGCTTCAACTTCATCGGCGACGGCCTGCGCGACGCCCTCGACCCCAAGGATCGTTGAGCGATGGCCGCGCCCATTCTCGAAGTCACCAATCTGGACGTGCGGTTCTCGACGCCGGACGGCGAGGTCCATGCCGTCAAGAACGCCAATTTCGTCATCAACGAGAGCGAATGCCTCGGCGTGGTCGGTGAATCTGGCTCGGGCAAGAGCCAGATGTTCATGGCGACGATCGGCCTCCTATCCGCCAACGGCAAGGCGACCGGCAGCGTCAAATATCGCGGCCAGGAAATCCTGGGGATCACTCAGCCTCGCCTGAACAAGCTGCGCGGCTCCAAGATCACCATGATCTTCCAGGACCCTTTGACCTCGCTGACGCCGCACATGACGGCCGGCGCCCAGATCATTGAGGCGCTGCGCGTCCATTCCGGCCTGCCGCGCGACGAAGCCGAGAAGCGCGCCATCGAAGTGCTCGAGCTGGTGCGCATCCCCGAAGCCAAACGCCGCATGAAGCAATATCCGCACGAGCTCTCCGGCGGCATGCGCCAGCGCGTCATGATCGCGATGGCGACCGCCTGCGGCCCCGACCTCCTGATCGCCGATGAGCCCACCACGGCGCTCGACGTCACGGTGCAGGCGCAAATTCTCGAAATCATGCGCGACCTCAAGGTCGAGCTGAAGACCGCCATCGTCCTCGTCAGCCACGACATGGGCGTGATCGCCGGCGTCGCCGACCGCGTCGCCGTGATGCGTCACGGCGAGATCGTGGAGTCGGGTCCGGTCGACGACATCTTCTACAAGCCGCGCCACGACTACACCAAGATGCTGCTGGATTCGATGCCGCGCCTCGACCGCCCGGACCGCGAAGGCCACGCGCACGTCCCGGCGCTCAAGAACGACAAGCCGCTGCTCGAAGTCGACGACCTCAAAGTCTATTTCCCGGTGCGCGGCACCGGCCTGTTCGCCAAGTCCAAGCCGCTGCGCGCCGTGGACGGCGTCAGCTTCACATTGCGCGAGGGCGAGACGCTCGGCATCGTCGGCGAATCCGGCTGCGGGAAATCGACCCTGGCCCGCGCCGTGCTCAAGCTGCTGCCGAAGACCGAAGGCACCGTGGTGTGGATGACGCGCGACCTCGGCAAGATCTCACCGCGCGAGCAGCGCCATCTGCGCAAGGAATTGCAGATCGTCTTCCAGGACCCGCTCGCCAGCCTCGACCCGCGCATGACCATCGGCGAATCCATCGCCGAGCCGCTGAAGACGCTGCAGTCAGAGCTCTCGCGCGACGAGATCATGCGCCGGGTGCGCAAGATCATGGAGCAGGTCGGGCTCGAACCCGGCTGGATCAACCGCTATCCGCACGAATTCTCCGGCGGCCAGAACCAGCGCGTCGGCATCGCCCGCGCCATGATCGTGGAGCCCCGGCTCGTCATCTGCGACGAGGCGGTGAGCGCGCTCGACGTCTCGATCCAGGCGCAGATCATCGATCTGATCGTCAAGCTGCAGACCGATTTCGGCATGTCTATGATCTTCATCAGCCACGACCTGTCGGTGGTGCGCCAGATCAGCCATCGCGTCATGGTGCTGTATCTCGGCCGCGTCGTGGAGTTCGCCGATCGCGAGACCATCTACAAGGACGCGCGCCACCCCTACACCAAGGCGCTGATCTCGGCCGTGCCGATCCCCGACCCCAAGCTGGAGCGCGCCAAGACGCGCGTGAAGCTGTCGGGCGACCTGCCCTCGCCGCTCGACACGCGGGCGCAGCTCAACTTTCTCAAGTCAAAGCTGGTCGACGACGCCGACGCCGAGCAATACCGCCCCAAGCTCATCGAAGTGGCGCCGGGCCACCTGGTGGCGGAACACGACGGGATTTGATTCGTCCCGCGCTGAAATCAGAAAATAATCGTCATCGCCCGGCTTGTCCGGGCGACCCATGAAAACCGCCGTCGAAAATTTTCACCAACGGTTTTCATGGATGGCCGGCACAAGGCCACTGCTGTCCGGTTTAAATTCTAGGCCCATAGCAGCTCGATTTGGTTTGGATTTCTGCGGTTTGGCGC
>OLLF01000140.1_pt1 | contig 13709 bp, 11 predicted proteins | sample 1604471 | NCBI WGS metagenome assembly OLLF01 (sample SAMEA104055714, study PRJEB20765) | soil metagenome | isolation source: soil
GGGAGAGACGTCCCCACCCGATCCGCTTCGCGGATCGACCTCCCCATGCTGGGGAGGTGAATAAAGACGCCTACCGCTCCTCGCCCGTCACCGAAGTCCAGCTTGGCGGGTCGCTGGCGGGAAAGCTTTCGCGGGAGGCCTCGTCGACGGCATCGGGCGCGCGGCGCTTCGACACCGATCCCCGAGGCACGGCTTTGGGTTTGGGTGTTTCGTGGCGCGGGCGCACCGGCTTGCGCGCCTTGGGCTTGGGCCGGACCACCGCCTTGGCCTTGGCGCGCGCCTTGGGACGCGGCTTCCCGACCTTCTTCTTCGCCTTTTTCGCGGTGCGTTTCCTGGCGGCCATGGCTGCCTCATGCGTTGACGGGGCAAATGCTATGGTATGAGACAGGCGACAACAACGGCATGCTGTTTCCCATGATCGCCCTTTTTCTCGCGCCCGCGGCCTTCGCCGCCACCATGCTGGGCGGCCTTGTGGCGCTGCGCCTCAAGGACCGGCTGCACCTGATCCTCGGCTTCAGCGCCGGAGCCGTGGTCGGCGTCGCGTTCTTCGACCTGCTGCCCGAAGCGATGCGTTTGGCGCCGGGCGCGCCGTCGACCACCATGCTTTATGTCGCGGGCGGCTTTCTGTTCTACCTGCTGCTGGACCGCCTCGCCTTGCTGCACGCCGCGGGGCACGATCACGAAAACGGCCACGATCACGGCCACAGCCATGCCGCGCCCCGCAGCGGTCTCGGCGCCATCACGCTGGTGGCGCACAGCGTGTTCGACGGCATGGCGATCGGCTTCGCCTTCCAGATCTCGGGCGCCATCGGCGTCGCGGTCGCCATCGCGGTGCTGACGCACGATTTTTCCGACGGCATCAACACCATGAACGTGGTGCTGAAGAACGGCGGCACGCGGCGCGAGGCCTTTCGCTGGCTGCTGGCCGATTCGATCGCGCCGGCCATCGGCATCGCGCTGACCTTCTTCGTGCACCTGCCGGCGGCGGCGTTCGGCACGGTGCTGGCGGTGTTCGCCGGCCTGTTCCTGTATCTGGGCGCCAGCGACCTGGTGCCGGAGAGCCATCACGCCCATCCCAAATTCCTCACCACCGCCATGACGGTGCTGGGCGCGGCGCTGGTCTACGCCGCCAATGCCGTGATGGGCTGAAACGCGGAAGGCCTCAGGGCGCCGCGCCGGCCAGGGCTTCGCGCAGCTTTGCCGCCAGATCGATCTTCCGGAACGGCTTCTGGATGAAATGCACGCCGGGCTCCAGCCGGCCCTGGCGGACGATGGCGTCCTCGGTATAGCCGGACATGTAGAGAATCCGGATGCCCGGCCGTTGGCGCCGGACTTCTTGCGCCAGGCGCCGGCCGTTCATGCTGCCCGCCAGCACGATATCGGTGAGCAACAGCGAAATGTCGCCGCGCGCGGCCGCGATCTCCAGCGCCTTGGCGCCGTTCGCCGCTTCCAGCACGCTGTGCCCGAGCGAACGCAGCATCGTCCCGGCGATAAGCCGCATGTCGGCGTCGTCTTCCACCAGCAGGACCGTCTGGGGCAGCGTCGCAGCCGTGCCTTCCGGAGGCGCCGCCTTTTGCGCCTGCCCGGTCCAGCGCGGCAGATAGAGCCGGACCGTCGTGCCCGTCCCGACCTCGCTCGCAATCACGACATAGCCGCCCGATTGCTTGGCGAAGCCATAGACCATGCTGAGGCCAAGTCCGGTGCCTTCGCCGGCGGCCTTGGTCGTGAAGAACGGCTCGAAGGCACGCTCCACCACGTCCGGCGGCATGCCGAGCCCCGTGTCCGACACGGCCAGGGTGACATAGCGGCCCGGCGACAGCTCCGATTGCGCGGCGGCGTCTTCGCCGATCTGCGCATTGCCGGTTGCGATGGTCAGGCGGCCGCCATCGGGCATCGCGTCGCGCGCATTGACCACGAGGTTGAGCAGCGCGTTCTGCAACTGCCCGGCATCGACCTCGCAGGACCACAGCCCGGCGCCGCCCACGAACGCGATGTCGATGTTCGGCGGCAGCGTCCGGCGCAGCAATTCGGTGGTGTCGCGCGCCAGCGCGTTCAGATCCATGACCTGCGGATGGAGCGGCTGCTGCCGCGCAAAGGAGAGCAGGCTGCGGGTCAGCGTCGAGCCGCGCTCGGCGGCGCGCCGCGCCGGAGCGAGCAGCTTGCGCACCGCCTCGTTGCCGCCGGCCAGGACGTCATCGGCCAGTTCGAGATTGCCCGAAATCACCGCCAGCAGATTGTTGAAATCATGCGCCACGCCGCCGGTGAGCTTTCCGATCGCCTGCAATTTCTGCGACTGGCGCAGCTGCTCCTCGGCGGCCTTGCGCTCGGTGACGTCGCGAATCGTGACGATGGCGAGATCGTCGCCGCCGCTGCTGAAGCGCGAGCCGGTGACTTCGACATGGATGTCGCTGCCGTCACTGCGGTGCAGCGTCAGGGCGACGTCGCGCACCTCGTTGCGCTCGAGGCGGCGGCGCAATTCGTCCAGATCGCCCGGCTCGACGATGATGCCGCTCTCGGCGACGGTTTTGCCGATCAGGCTTTCGCGCGCCAGGCCGAACACTTTCTTCGCCGCCGCATTGGCGTCCAGGATCAGGCCGAAGCCCGGCCTGTCGGCGGGCCGCAACACGATCATCGCATCGGCGCTGGCGTTGAACGCGCCGGCGAATTTGTCGTGCGACGCCTTGAGCGCCGCCTCGACCAGCTTGCGCTCGGAGATGTCGCGCACGACGCCGAAGAAATAGGGCTGGCCGGCCGCCTCGACGCGGGTGAGCGTGACCTCGGCGTCGAACTCGCTGCCGTCCTGGCGCATGTGGCGCCACTCGAAGAACTGGCGTTCGCCGCGCAAGGCAACGACTCTATGTCGCGACGTTCACGATCAGGACGCCGGTTTCCTCGACATACGCGTTCCAATCGGCGATCAGCCCGGCCAGGCGCGCGGGTTCGGCAGCGGCGAGATCGTTGGTCTCGCCGGGATCGCGCGCCAGATCGTAAAGCTGCCACCGGCCCGGGCCGTCCGGCGGCGGCAGGAGCAGCGCCTTCCAATCGCCGCGGCGGATGGCGCAGCGCCCGAACAGCTCCCAGCCCGTCGCCGTCGCGTCGGTGTGCACCACAGCGGCCTCGCCGCGCAGATAGGGCACCAGCGAGCGGCCGCGCATCGGCTCGATCCTGCGGCCGTGCCACGCCGGGGCCGGATGCTCGACGCCGGCCAGCGCCAGCAAGGTCGGCGCCACGTCCATCGCCGTGGCGAACACCTCGCTGATCGCCCCCTGTCGCACAAACTGTCCGCCCGTGAGAAACGCGACGACGCGGATGCCGCCCTCGGAGGTGTGCGTTTTGTAGAGCCGCGACGGCGCCGTCGCGGCCTGCGCCCAGCGCGGCCCGTACCAGACATAGGAGTTCGGCCGGCCGATATTCTCCAGCCGGTTGTCGTAGTGCTCGGCGATGAACTCCATCAGCTTGGGCCCGAACACCGGCACCGCCTCGATCAGGGCGCCCTCGGCGCCGTTGTCGGACAGGAACACGATCACGGTGTCGTCGAGATCGCCCGCCGCCTTCAGATGCGCCACCAGCCGGCCGATATTCTCGTCGATCCGCTCGACCATCGCGGCATAGACTTCCATGGTGCGCGCGGAGACGGCGCGCGCGTCCGCGTCCATCTCGTCCCAGGGCTTGGAGCGCGCCACCACGGGATGGGGCACGATGTCCGGCGCGCACAGGCCCAGCGCAATGAGCCTCTTCAGCCGCGCGGCGCGCAACGCATCGGGGCCGGCATCGTAGCGCCCGCGATATTTCGCGATCAGTTCGTCCGGCGCCTGCAGCGGCCAATGCGGCGCGGAGAACGCGAGATAGGCGAAGAACGGCGCGCCGTCGTCCGGCCGTTCGTCCAGATATCCGATCAGCTTGTCCGTGAAACCGTCCGAGGTATAGAAATCGCCGGGCAGGCCGACGAATTTGTCGTCCTCGGTATATAATGTGTCCTGGCGGCGGAAGCCGGTGCCGGCCTTGGGCGAGCTGGCATAGTGATTCGCCGCGCCCGGCAGCAGCGCGAAGGAGCGCTCGAAGCCGCGTGCGTGCGGCGCGGTTTCGAGCGTCATGCCCAGGTGCCATTTGCCGGACAGGAAGGTGCGATAGCCGCTCTCGCGCAGCAATTCGGTGACCGTCACCACGCGTTCGTTGAGATAGCCCTCATAGCCCGGCCGGCCGCGCTGGGACTTGGCTGCGACCTCGTCCAGCGTGCCCAGGCCCGCGATGTGATGGTCGGTGCCGGTCAGCAGCATGGCGCGCGTCGGCGAGCAGGCCGGCGCGGTGTGGAAATCGGTGAAGCGCAGGCCGGCCAGCGCCAGCGCATCCAGATGCGGCGTCGCGATCTCGCCGCCGAAGGCGCCGAGATCGGAAAACCCGAGATCGTCGGCCACGATGACGAGGAAGTTGGGACGCCTGGACACGAAGGATGGTCTTTTTGCCTGCCCGGCATCCTTCACGGGCCGCGGCGCGAGCGCAAGCGGCGCGCCGTCTCAGGCCGGAACGGCTTCGGGCGTGACGGCGCGGCCGGCTACGCTCTCCACCGTGTCCTCGAGAACGAGGAACGACGGCAGCCGGCTGTCCGGATGCGCCCGCAGCAACTCGTAGACGACGCCGCTCATGCCGAGCAGAAGCCCCGGCACGAAGGCTTCTTTCAACATGCCGTAGCTCGGCCCGCTCTCTTCCAGACTTGTCACCAGCGCGGAAAGCAGCTGATCGCGCGTCAGGCCCTCGGGCCCCTCCCCTGCGGCAACGGCGCGATCCAGAAGCGCCCACCCGCCGAGCGAGCCGTGGCAGGCGCAATGGCTCCAGCCGAAGCCGAATTGCCATGCCGTCACCGCGGCGGCGCGCAACGAGGCGCGTGTCGTTTCCAGCGTGAGTTCGGGATCCAGGTCGAGCCGCGCCAGCGCGATGCCGACCGCGCCGTGACACCAGGCGCAACCGGTCTTGGGCCCGCCCAGATTGCGCAGGTCGAGCCAATTCTGCTCCTCGGCATCGAACAGCGAATCTTCGAAGGCGAAGGCGCCTTTGGCGGTTTTGAGATGGCGCGCCTCGCCGCTCGCCCGCGCCAGCTTGAACAGCGACCAGCCGATGCCGGTCACGCCATGGGCGAAACCGCCGAGCCCCTCGGGCCAGCGTTCATGAGTCCAGAAGGCGCGGTTGCCGTCCCACCTGGCCTGCTCGCAAAGCGCGTCGCCCATTGTACGCGCGATGTCCAGGAAATCGCGATTTCCCGTCCGCCGCGCCAGCGCCAGCAGCGGCGCGATGGCGCCGGCGCGGCCCGTCAGGATGTCGAGCATGTCGTCGGCGGAAGCGGCGGCCGGCATCTCGCGCGCCATCGCGGCGGCGCGCGCCAGGCCGTCGGCATCGTCGAACCCCCACCCCGTCAGCGTCAGATGCCGCCAGATCTGCGCCCCATAGCCGAGATAGCCGCCAAGCATCGGCGGACGCATCTTGACGCCGTCGCGCATGTTGCGCGTGTGCTTGTCCTCGGCCATGTGCAGCGTCTTGAGAATGCCGGCGAGAAACGCCTCGGCGCCCTCCACCACGTCCGCCCGGCCTGCGTTCTGCTCCCTGACATAGGCCGCCACGGCGACCGCGATGCCGGAAAGTCCGCCATAGAGGTCGCTGGCCAGCACCTCCACCGAAAATCCGTTGGTCGTGAGCGTCGGCGCGACCCAGGTGATCGAGCCGTCGTCGCCGCGAATGGCGGTCTCGATCAGCTTGCGCAAGGCGACCGCCGCCTGCGCGCGCCGCCGGTGCTCCAGGTCGCCGCCGCGTGTCGTGATCACCGCCATCGCGGAGCCCTGGGCCTGCCAGTCGTCATTGGCGTAGGCGCTGACCAATGTCGTGCGGATGTAGTTCGCCTCCAGCGCCAAATCGGCCTTGCGCCATTCCGACAGCGCATCCTCGACCAGGTTGCAGGGCGGCAGCCAGCGCACGCCGCCCCGCCCTTCCAGCACGCCGTCGCGCGCGATGGTGGAGAAGAAGGGGATGTCGCCGACCATCAGGTCGTCGATCTCCGCATCGATGACCTCGGGCGCGCTCGGCGCCATCGAGAGGTTTGCGGCCATCTTGGCGAACAGGTCGCGCGCCCGCTCCCGCGCCGCGTCCTCCTTGTGCAGCGACACCGGGTGCCACAGCATCCGGCCGATCTCGGCATAGACCTCGGTCGGCCGCACGATCACGCGCACACGGCACGCTTCGAACCGCTCCAGGCGCCCGCGCAGATCGCCGGCCGCATCGAGCCGCCGCAAGCCGGCCGACAATTCCTCGAAGCCCTTGAGGACGTCGGGCCAGAAATTCAGCAGGCTCGGCGCCGCCGCGGGATGGTTCTGCTGCGGCATCAGCGTCGTCGCGCTGACGCCGTACTTCGCCTGGTCGGTGCCGGCGCCGATGATGTCGGGCATCATCATCACCGGCTGCTGGTCGGTGAGCGCGCCGACGCCGGACATGTCGACGCCGCGCCAGCCCAGGCTGCTGCCGCGCCGCGGCAACAGGCCGGTCGCCAGGACGGTTCCGGAGACCAGCCGCACCGCCTTGTCGGTGGCGTCGCCGACCCCGAGCGGGAACGGCGCGATGTTGGGCGTGAACAGCGTCTCGGCATCGACCACCACCGGATGGGGACCGTGCGCGATCAGATTCTCGGCGTGAAAATCGGTGCCGGCCATGACGTGCATGATGGCGAGCCAATGACCGATGCCTTCGTAATAGCCGTGCAACTCTTCCGCACCCTCGGCATAGCGATGCGGCACGAACTCGGCCCAGCCGTGATCGCCGCAATCCACCACCTTCGGCACGCGGGCCCATAGCCGCTGGCTAAGATCGGCCTGCAACCCCGCGATGAAGGATGCCAGCTGCGCTTCCGGCGCCACGGACCGCGGCTTGTAGACGACGTTGCCGCCTTCGCATTGCAAAATGGCGACGGTGTAGCCGCCGCGATGGGTATCGCCGGCGCCGAACGACACCTCCTTGATGTCGCCGAGCGGTACGCCGCACAGCCCGTCCAATTTGTCGCGATCCGCCGCCCAGCGCGACGCCAGCACGAAGGAGGCGGCGCAGAGATTGCGGCAGAAACTATCCACTCTAGCGAGCAAGGTCGGATAGTGCCGCGACAGGCCGTCCCAGAATTCGGCGCGCGACGACAGCGCCAGGAAATCGTCCCAGCGCTCTTCCGCCGTCTCGCCCGCCAGCCGGCCCTCGACCCGCGCGGCGTTGAGCTCCAGCACCAGGAGGCGCGACAGCTTGCGATTGAGATTGTCGACGAGATTTGTCTGCGTCGCCGCCAGCACCCGCTCCCGCGCGGCCGGCGACAGCCCCGCGATGGAAGCGAGCTGGGTTGCCAGTTCCCCGATCGGCCGCGAGAACAGGCAACCCAGCGATACGTCGAACCTCGATTCGCGCATGTTCGACGTCACTTCGCCTTTAGCAGCACAGACCCTGCGCGGACCCCGAGCAGGCGGTTCCGCACTTCGTGGTCAGGCAGGCCGGCACCGTCGACGTCAGATCGGTCGCCGAGATGATGTCCGCGGCCGCGAACTCACCACCCGAGAACAGCGGACCCGCCGGACTGTCGGCATCCGCGTCGTTACGCCAAGAGTCAACCATATTGGAAATGGACATGACGTGCTCCTTCGTTTCGATTGAGACGAGCACCAGAAGAATTCGACGGCTTACGGGGCAGGTCGGAACTCGACTGAAGCATTCAAAGACTATCATGCGCGAATTCTCAGTCAACGATTTCACGCGGTTCCACTTAGACTCTTCATCGAACGGACATGTTGGAATCAAATCGAATGAATATTAAACTTCGACGAATTCGTTTCGCGCGATCGTCGCTCAACCCGCAGTGGCAAACTGCCGGCGATAGAGATCGGCGTAGAGCCCGCCGCTCGCCAGCAGCGCCGCATGCGTGCCGCGCTCGACGACGCGGCCCTGGTCGATCACCAGGATCGCATCGGCGCGCAGGATGGTCGACAGCCGATGCGCCACGACGATCGAGGTGCGCCCCTTGAGCGCAAGCTCGAAGGCGATTTGCACCGCCTCTTCGGATTCCGAGTCCAGATGCGCCGTCGCCTCGTCGAGGATGACGATGTCCGGCGCCTTGAGCAGCAGCCGCGCGATGGCGAGGCGCTGCCGCTCGCCGCCGGAAAAACTGTAGCCGCGCTCGCCGACCAGCGTGTCGAGGCCCAGGGACAATGACGCGATGAGCGGCTGGATCTGCGCCACGCGCAACGCCTCCATCATCTGGGCGTCGCTGGCATCGGCCTTGGCGTAGAGCAGGTTGGCGCGGACGGTGTCGTGCAGCAGGTAAGGCTCCTGCGTCACCATGCCGATGCGCTCGAGGATGGAGTCGAGCCGGGCGTCCTTCAGGTCGATGCCGTTGATGCGGACGCTGCCGCTCTGCGGATCGTAGAAGCGGGCGATGAGCTGGGTGATCGTCGTCTTGCCGGCGCCGGAGGGGCCGACCAGCGCCACCATCTCGCCCGGCTGCACCGCGAACGAAACGTCGCGCAGCAGCGGTTTGGGCGCGCCGCTATCGGGGATCGCCACGGCCTCCAGCGAGGCCAGCGAGACCTCGGCGGCGGCGGGATAGTGGAATTCGACATGCTCGAATGCGATCCTCGCCGGCCCGGCGGGAATCGCGACGGCACCCGGCTTCTCCACGACGATGGATTTGAGGTCCAGGACCTCGAAGATGCGCTCGAACGACACCAGCGCGCTCACCACCGTCACCTGCACGTTGGAGAGGATCGCCAGCGGCCCATAGAGGCTTTGCAGATAGGCGACCAGCGCCACCAGCGTGCCGACGTCGAGAACGCCGCGCACCGCCAGCATGCCGCCCCAGCCATAGGCCAGCGCCGCGGTCAGCGACGTCATCAGGGTCAGCGCCGCGAAGAGATAGCGGCCATACATCGTGCGCGTCAGGTTGATGTCGGCGACGCGCTGGGCGTTGGCGCGAAAGAGGCCCGCCTCGCGCTCGCGCCGGCCGAACAGCTTGACGAGCTGCGCGCCCGAGACATTGAAGCGCTCGACCATGACGCTGCTCAGCGCCGCGGCGAGGCCATAGCTCTCCCGCGTCAGCACCTGCAATCTGCGCCCCAACAGGCGCGCCGGCCAGATCAGCACGGCCAGCAGGACGATGGCGGTCAGCGTGATCTGCCACGACAGCGCCAGCATCGCGGCGACGATCAGGACGACGGTGACGACGTTGCCGACCACGTTCGACAGCACGTTGGTGAACGCCGTCTGCGCCGCCTCGACGTCGTTGTCGAGCCGGCTGACCAGGGCGCCGGTCTGGGCGCGGGCGAAGAAGGCGAGCGGCATGGTCTGGATATGCTCGAACAGCCGCGCCCGCACCGACAGCACGACGGCGTTGCCGACCTTGGTCGCGACATAGGTCTGCCACAGCCCCACGCCGACATCGAGCAGCGACAACGCGAAGGCGAAAATCGCGAAACGCACCACGACATCCAGGCGATGCGGCAGGATCCCCAGATTGATGATGTGGCGATAGACCAGGGGGATGACGACCGCGATGGCGGCCTCGGCCAGGATCAGGACCAGGAACAGCGCCAGCGGCCCCGCGTGCGGCGCCGCGAAGCCCAGCACCCGCCGCAGCGTGCCGGGCTTGATCCGGTCTTTCTCGCCCAGCGCCCCCTGCGCCAGGAAATACATCGAGCCGGCGAAGTTACTCGCCATGGATATTTGCAATTGTCATCGAATGCCGCGGTCCTGCGAATGATCGATCGCCACGCGGCAGTGTACGCAGAATAAATCGGACTCGCGATTCTTTATGCCGGCGGCGTCAGGCGACGGCCCGCTGCACCAGCGCGGCGGCGGCCTCGATCCGGCGCGTGCTGGGCTGGCCCCTGGCCATGCGGTTCCACACGTCCAGCGCCGCGATCTTGTAGGCTTCGGCCAGCGTCGGATAGTTGAAGGTGTTCTCGACGAAATAGTCGAGCGTGCCGCCCAGGTTCAGCACCGCCTGGCCGATATGGATCAGCTCCGTCGCGCCCTCGCCCACGATGTGCACGCCGAGCAGGCGGCGCGTCTCCAGCGAGAAGATCATCTTCATGAAGCCCGACGACAGGCCCATGATGTGGCCGCGCGAGGTCTCGCGGAAGCGGGCGACGCCGCATTCATAGGGAATGGCGCGGGCGCGCACCTCTTCCTCCGTCATGCCGACGGTCGAAATCTCCGGCACCGAATAGATGCCATAGGGAAAGAACTCCGGCGGCGCGTGCGCCGGCTCGCCGAAGGCGTGGCAGGCGGCGATGCGCCCCTGCTCCATCGAGGTCGAGGCGAGGCTGGGAAATCCGATGACGTCGCCGGCTGCATATATGTGCGGCACGGCGGTCTGGAACGTCCTGGCGTCGACGGCGATGCGGCCGCGCGCGTCGGTCGCAAGGCCGCACGCCGCAAGGCCCAGGCTGTCGGTGGCGCCGACCCGCCCGGCCGCGAACAGCACCATGTCGGCGGCGAGATGGCGCCCGTCCTCGGTCTCGATGACGCAGCGCGCCGGCGCCTCGCTGGTGACCGCCTTGACCTTGCAGCCGAAGCGCAGCGTGACGCCGCGGTCGCGCAGGTCGTGGACGAACTCGTCGACCAGCTCGCGGTCGAGGAACGGCAGCAGCGCCTCGGAAGGTTCCAGCACCGTCACCCGCACGTCCAGCGCGCTGAAGATCGACGCGTATTCCATGCCGATGACGCCGGCGCCGATCACGGCCAGCTGGCGCGGAATGCGCTGCAGGCCGAGAATCTCGTCGCTGTCGAGGATCGAAGTGCCGTCGAAGGCGATGTTGGCCGGCCGGTATGTGCGCGTGCCGACCGCGATCACGAACCGCGCGGCGGTGAAAATCTTCGTGCTGCCGTCCTCGCCTTCGATCTCGATGCGATGCGGGTCCAGGAAGCGGGCGCGGCCCCGCGCCGTCTCCACGCCGTTGCGGGCGAACTGGTGCTCGAGAATCTCGACCTCGTGGTCGAGCGTGATGTGCAGGCGCTTCAGCAGGTCGGCGGCGCCGATATCCTGCTTGACGCGATAGCCGCGGCCGTAGAAGCCGCGCTCGCGCCAGCCCGACAGGTTCAGCACCGTCTCGCGCAGCGTCTTGGAGGGGATGGTGCCGGTGTGGACCGAGACGCCGCCGACGCGGCAGCCGCGTTCGACCACCAGCACCCGCTTGCCGAGCTTGGCGCCCTGCACCGCCGCGCGGCGGCCGGCCGGGCCGCTGCCGATCACGATCAGATCATAGGCCCGTTCCATGCCCGACACGCCTTCGCCTCCCCAAACCGGGAGCGCGAGCTTACAAGGCGGGGGTTAAAGCTTTGGTTTCAGGGCCCATCGTCCCGTTGAAGGACGCGGCTGGGCCTTCAGCGGGCCGGACTCGAATAGCCGGCCGTCTGCAGCCCGGCAAGACGCGGCATGTCGTCGTCGGCGGGCGGCTGGGAAATCCAGACCCGCTTGCCGCGCGTGTCGATCCAGAGCGGGCGGTCGCCCAGGAAATCCTCGCCCAGCACACCGGCGAGCGGATTGCCGTCCGGACCGGCGCGGGCCGCGTCCGGTGCCGTGCGCAAGGCGACGTCGGAAAATCCCACCGGGCCGATCTGCAGGTTCGCCGCCTGGTTCGGACGCAGGCCCAGGGCCACCGCGGCATCCAGCGACAGCGACGACGCGGAGCCGCCGACCTCCAGCTTCATCCACAGCGGCTTGCCGCCGTTGACGGCAACCCGAAGGAACACGTCGGTTCCATGGAACACCGCCGGCAGGCGCGTCAGGGCGGGCGCGGCCGTGCACGGCATGACGGTCAGGAGCGCCGCGGCCAGTGCAAACAGGGTAAAAATGCGCTTCAACGCCATATTTCCGGACTCGCTGCGTCAGGAAACACGCGGCGCTGGTGTCTGTTCCGCTTAGGATGCGCGAATCCATGACGAAGCTGCGGCCCCTGCCAAAATCCTTTTTCCGGCGCGACGTCGATAACGTGGCGCGCGCGCTGATCGGCACGGTCCTCACGGTCGGCGGCGTCGGCGGCGTGATCGTCGAGACCGAGAGCTATGACAGCGCCGATCCGGCGGCGCACACCTTCGGGCGGCGCCAGACGCCGCGCAACGCCGTGATGTTCGGGGCGCCCGGCCACGCTTATGTCTACCGCATCTACGGCATGCACTGGTGCCTCAACTACACCTGCGGCGACGCCAGCGCGGTGCTGATCCGCGCGCTAGAGCCGCGTTACGGCATCGCAAAGATGCAGGCCCGGCGCGGCACCGAAGCTCTGGCCGGCCTGTGCAGCGGCCCCGGCAAGCTCTGCCAGGCGCTGGGCATCACGGGCGCGCAGAACGGCGTCTCGCTGTTCGCGCCGCCGTTTGCGCTCCACCGCGCCGCGGGACCCGTCGCGCTCGCCAGCGGCGTGCGCATCGGCATCACCAAGGCGCGCGAGAGGGAACGCCGTTTCGGCCTGGCGCGCTCGCCCTATCTCAGCCGGAAATTTCCCGAGGCGAAAGGCACCTAAGCACTTGGTCCTGAAGGAATTTTCCGTTAATGTGCGGTGGTGGCGAGCCAGGGCTTGGCGGGGATCATACAAGCCGTGAATACCATCCCGTTCCGCGTCGCGCAGACACGATCCGCCGGCATGACTTTGCGGCGGGATCGGGTGGACGTCTGGCTCACGCCATTGTCGCGCGTGCGCGAAGAGCACAAGCGGGGCTATCTGCGCGTGCTGAGCGCGGACGAAATTGAGCGCTGGCGCCGCTTCAAGGTCGAGGACGCCAAGACCCAATATCTCGTCGCGCACGCGCTGCTGCGGAACGTCCTGTCGCGCTACGCGCCGCTCGAGCCCGCGCAATGGGCGTTCGCGACGGGCCGCCATGGCCGTCCCTATCTTTGGCAGCCGGCGGCCCATCGCGGACTCGTCTTCAACATCTCCCACACCAGGGGCCTCGTCGTCTGCGCGCTGGGGCGCGTTCACGACCTCGGAGTCGACGTCGAGCATTGCAGCCGCGCAACCGACCTGGCCAGGCTGGCGCAGTCGTTTTTCGCGCCACCGGAGGCGCAAGACATCGCGGCGTGCAGCGGCGAGGCGCAGCGGCAGCTGTTCTTCCAGTACTGGACGTTGAAAGAGGCCTACATCAAGGCGCGCGGAATGGGGCTTGCCATTCCGCTCGACGCCTTCTGGTTCGATGTGAAGGGCCCCGCGCCCCGCATCGCCTGCAGCGAACGCTGCCAGGATGATCCCGGGCGGTGGCGTTTCTGGAGCGTGCCCGTGACGCCCGAGCACCGGCTGGCGCTCGCCGTGTCGTCGGCAGCGCGCGCGATGAACGTCCGTGTGCGTTGGACATTGCCGGACGACGACACCGCATGCGGCGACCTGGACGAGATGCTTCTAACCGATCCCGTCCAGAGCAAGTTGCTTTCAGGTTGATGCACGAACTTGGGTCGTCGGACGGAGCTTCGAACCATCTCATCCCAAAACCCTCCTCATCCTGAGCCCTGAGCTTGTCGAAGGGTCGAAGGATGACCGCACCGATGACGGAGCCCGCTGGCCTTGGGATTGCTGACAATCTGTCAGAAATATTCCCTCAACCGGGGGTTGAAATCCCATTTCCCGTTCCCCATTTGTCCGAGGTAGCCAAGGGGACCGCCATGTCCAGACATCTTCTGTAGGCCGGATGGCCACAACCATCCTGCTCACACG
>OLLF01000134.1_pt1 | contig 13660 bp, 13 predicted proteins | sample 1604471 | NCBI WGS metagenome assembly OLLF01 (sample SAMEA104055714, study PRJEB20765) | soil metagenome | isolation source: soil
GGCGGCGCGGCTGATGGCCGGCGACCGGCTGGAGCGCGACGTCTTCGCGCGCGGCGATCCCGAAGCGGTCAATGTCGTCAAGCTGCGCACCTACAAGGATTCGCTGTTCGATTTGCTGACGTCCTATGCCACGCAGCGCACGCGGAAGCTGGGCGGCCAGAGCTATGTGAAAGTGCATGCGCCGGTGCTGCTGATCGAGGAGGCGCGGGCGCGGCTGGAGCGCATGCTGGGCCGGATCGGCGACTGGAGCGGACTGGACCGGCTGTTGCCGTTCGAATGGTCGGGCGGGCTGCGGCGGCGCTCGGCGCTGGCCTCGACGCTGCTCGCCTGCCTGGAGCTGGCGCGGGACGGCAAGATCGAGATCCGCCAGATGGCGCCGTTCGAGGAAGTCTATATCCGGGACAAGATCGCATACCCTTCAGCAGAGGTTTCGCCATGAGTGGAGTCGCCCGCCTGGTCGCCAAGATTGAAACGGAAATGGGAGTGGAAGTGGAACAGGGGACTTTAGAGGCGCCGGCCGAGGCCGTGGGCGTAAACCCCGAGCATCTGCGCATGACCGAGGCGCTGCTGTTCGCGGCGTCCGAGCCGCTGGACCTGAAGGCGCTGTCCACATCCTTGCCGGAGGGCGCGGACGTCGCCGGGCTCGTGGCCGAGCTTCAACGCATGTATGAGCTGCGCGGCGTAAACCTTTTGTGCGTCGCGGGAAAATGGCAGTTCCGCACCGCGTCGGACCTCGCCTTCCTGCTGCGCAAGGAACAGCCCGAGCAGCGCCGGCTGAGCCGCGCCGCGATCGAGACGCTGGCGATCATCGCCTATCACCAGCCGGTGACGCGGGCCGAGATCGAGGACATCCGCGGCGTCATGCTGTCCAAGGGGACGCTCGACGTGCTCATGGAAATCGGCTGGGTGAAGATCCGCGGCCGCAAGAAGACGCCGGGACGGCCGGTGACGTTCGGCACGACGGAAGCCTTCCTGGTCCAGTTCGGGCTGGAGAACGTCAACCACCTGCCCGGGGTCGACGAGCTGAAGGCGGCCGGCTTCCTGGAAGCGATCCCGCCGGCCGGCTTCGACGTGCCGAATCCGAGCGACGATCTGGGCCCCGACGAGGAGCCCTATGTCGGGGGCGAGGACGACCTGGCGACCGGCGGGCCGGAGCTGACGACGTAGAAGAGCGGGGCCGTTTCTGGTAAGGTCGAACCATGACCAAGATGGAACTTGCCATAGCGAGGTTGCAGGCTTTGCCGGTGGAACGGCAAGAGGAACTGGCCGACTACCTGATCGACTTGGCCGAAGGTGAAGAAAAGCCGCCGTATCGGCTCACCGACGAGCAACTGGCCGATCTGGAGCTTTCGCTGCAAGAGGCCGATGAGGGCAAGTTCGCCACCAACGCAGAACTGGCCGCGGTGTGGAAGAAGTTCGGCCTCTAATCCTTCGCATCACTCCGCGCGCGTTGGCGCATCTTGCGGCCATTGAGGTCCATATCTCCCGCGACCGCCCGCTTGCCGCCAAGCGCGTTGGCGCACGCCTCAGGGCAAGTTTTGACTTTCTAAGCCGCTATCCCGATGCGGGCCATTCAGGCCGCAAGCGGAAAACGCTCGAGTGGGTCACTCCTAGATTGCCATACATCATTGTCTATCGCGTCGAGGAAGGTGTGCTGCAAATCACCGGCATTTATCACGGGGCACGTCAGCACCGCGACTAAGCATTTGGGCGGTCTTCGTGTTTTCGGGGAGTTTCAATGTCGACTGGCACGATTTTAATTCTGATTCCCTTCGTGATCGCTGTCACCGCGATAATCACGAACACGACACGCAAGGACATGCCTTTCCCAAAACGTGTGACGGTCGCAGGCTGGCTATTGATGGGATTGGCAGCGGTAATAGCGATTCTGAATACCGTACAAGAAAACCGAAGGCACATGGCGACAGAGATGCGAGAATACGTTGCGCTCCGCCAGGTCGAACAGGCGATTTACACTCTCAGCTTGCCCTATATCTTCGATTCCAGCCCTGTCGAGCCAGTTGACAGATTTCTGATCGTTACCCAATACCGCAGAATGTTCGAAATGATGTGCAGACGAAATCCGGGCAAGATGTTTCATTCGGCTTTATTGGACTATGCAATAGGCGACGAACTGACGGCGGACTATATCCAAAGGCAAACAACGAACGGCATCGATCTGCTGACCACAGTGCAGGCTTCATACGGCGACGTCCTCGATGTGCAGACATCGGTCTTGATTTCCAGAGTATCCGACAACAGTTGGAATGCATTTCTCGCCCGCATTGGCACGCGCTACGCATCATTTCAACACAAGAAGCGACAAGACATCGACGGTCGGCCACCACATACAGTCTGTCCGCCGGGCATCCGCAGCGGGCGGACATATTGGGCAGATTTGGCCACTTATCTGGACCGGCTTGCCGCGCTTGAAATGAGGGTCGGGCTGCGCATATGCAAACTTCGGCAGGCCCAACACTTCGAAGACGACTTGCCAAATTTCATCGTGCTATATGAGTCTGAGCCCGGCGGCGGCATGCATTCAGTCAGTCGGGAGACGGCATCCAAGGATAGTTGCGCGGCTATTTCAGGAGCAACCTGACTGCCAGCAGAACAAATCTCTTCGTCAATCCTCCAGTTCCACCACCACCGCTTCGCCGCCTTCCAGCGCGATGGCGAGGTCGCCTTTGCGCAAGGCTAGCGCGTCGTTGCCGAAGACCTGGGCGCGCCAGCCGTGCAGGGCGGGGACGCCTTCGTCTTCCTGGGCGGCGAGGCGCTCGATGTCGTCGGCATTGGCGATCAGGCGCGGCGCGACGCCGACGGCCTCGGCGCGCAGGCGCAGCAGCGTCTTGAGGAGGTCGACGGCGGCCTGGCTGGGCTCGCGGCGGCGGCGCGGGCGGTCGTGCTCGATGGGCTCGGGCGGCTTGGCGTTCTTGCCTTCCTCGATCGCGTCCATCAGGCCTTTGCCGAGGCGCGAATTGGCGAAGCCCTTGGGCACGGCGCGGATGCTTTCCAGCTTGTCGGCGCTCTCGGGCGGATGCGCCGCGATCTCCATCAAGGCTTCGTCCTTGAGGACGCGCCCTCTGGGAATGTCGCGGGCCTGCGCCTCGCGCTCGCGCCAGGCGGCGAGCGCGGCGATCATGGCGAGGAAGCGCTTGTTGGCGGTGCGCGGCTTGAGGCGCTTCCAGGCGGTGTCGGGCTGCAATTCGTAGAGTTCGGGATCCTGCAGGGCGGAGATTTCCTCCTGCACCCAGGCCGAGCGGCCGGTGCGCTCCAATTGTTTTTTCAGCGCTTCATAGATGACACGCAGATAGGTGACGTCGCCGATGGCGTAGTCGAGCTGCTTCTGGCTGAGCGGGCGGCGGCTCCAGTCGGTGAAACGCGAGGACTTGTCGATCTCGACATGGGCGATCTTGCGGCACAGCGTTTCATACGATGCGGCGTCGCCGAAGCCGCAGACCATGGCGGCGATCTGGCTGTCGAACAAGGGATCGGGGATCATGCCGCCCTGGTGGTGGAAAATCTCGATATCCTGCCGCGCCGCGTGCAGCACCTTGACGATGCCGGGCTGCTTCAGAAGCTCGTAGAACGGCGCAAGGTCGATGCCGTCGGCGAGGGGATCGACGATGGCCTCGATGCCGGGCGCCGCCACCTGGATCAGGCAGAGCTTGGGCCAATAGGTCTGGTCGCGCATGAACTCGGTGTCGAGCGCGAGGTAGCGCGCGCCTTCGAGCTCGGCGACCAAGGCCTTCAAATCATCGGTGTTTTCCACGATCCGCATGGCGACCGTGATAGCGGATTCGGCCTCCCGTGGCGCGCGGCTATTTGGCCGTGGTCATTTGACGGCCTGGCCCACCGTCCGGCCCGGGATGCCGGCGGCGTCGAAATAGTGCCGGCCGGCGGCCTCCTGGTATTCCAGCACGGTCCTGAGGCCATTGGCGGCCAAGGGGGCTTCCTGGACCATGGCCCTGAACGGGACGGGCTTGCCGCCGGCCAAGGCCTCCGTGGCCGGGCGGCCGGTCAGCGTGCCCCTGGGAACGATTCTGAGGCCCAGGATACGGGCCAGGGTCGGGGCGATGTCGGCATTGCTGACCGGCGTGGGGTCGGTGAACGCCGCCTTGAAGTCGGGGCCGATGGCGGCCATGAAATTGTGGGTATCGGCGCGGCTCGGGCTGCCATGCATGCCCTGGCCGGTGTGCAGGGACGTGTCGGCGATCTCGACGGCGCAGAGCTCCGCGCCCAGCGTGCAGTCCTTGGCGACCCAGCTGCGGAAGCCGATGACGATGGAGGGGTTGGGCAGGTGCGAGGCGCCGATCAGGCCCATGGCGCTCATCGGAAGGGCGCCGGCGAAGGCGGCGGGGTCGGCTTTCAGCAGGGCATCGTTGACGAACAGCGCGCCGGTATAGGGCGCTTGCAGCAAATGGGCGTAGATCGCCGTGGCGGTTTTCGCGCCGTCGGCGCCCGGCGTGTAGATCAGGTCCGAGCCGCCATTGGCGGCGACGATGGCCAGCGGGGCATCGGCCGACGGGCCGATCATGGCGCTGCCGCGCGAAGGGTGCGTGCCGTTCTCGGCGAACAGGATCTCGCCCATGTCGGCGTCGGGATCGAACAGCTTCTGGCCGAGCCAGCGGGCGATGTCGATGGCGACGAAGCCTTGCGGCAGGGAGGCGGGCTGGATGCCGCCGTCGCCGGCCGGCAGGCTGTGCGAGATGGTCGAGAAGCCGTGATCGGCGGTGACGAAGACGTCGGTGGTCTTGTCGAGGCCGAGCGCCTTCAGCGTGTCGAGCAGGCGCTTCACTTGCGCGTCGGCATCGGCGATGCCGGCATGGGCGGTGGGGCCGTTGATGCCGGGCGTCAGCGCGCCGACGGAGTCTTCCTGGGCGTGCTGCGTCGCGTCGGGGTCGCGGCACCAGTAGACGAAGGCGAAGGGCTTGCCGCGATCCTTGAGCAGCGGCAGCAGCGCCTTGGCCGCGACGTCGGTCATGTAGGCCTGCTGCGCCGTGTTGGGCGCGGATGATGGCGGCGCCTTGTCGGGCAGGCCGGCGGCGGCGATGCGTTTGGCGAGGTCGTCGCCGATCTTGACGAAGCCGGTGGGACGGCCGTCGGGGCCGATGGGATAGTTCGCGCCGTCGTCGACGACGATGCCGGCGGTTGTCGAACCCGTAGAGGGCATCGCGGTGATGTCCTGGATCGCGGCGGGGCCGATCTTGCCGATGACGGCGGTCGTCATGCCGGCGGCGCGCGCGGCGGCGAGCAGCGAGGTCTCGCCCATGTAATCGTCGCCGAAATGCGCCTTCACGTCGCGCAGCACGCCGTCATGCTCGAGAAAGGTCAGCGCCGTGCCGCCTTGCGCCGCTACCGGATAGCCGAACCACAGCGTGTTGCCGTAGTCGCCGGTGTCGCCGAGATAATGGCCGCTGGCGATGGCCGAGGCGTTGGCGGTGGTGACCGTGGGATAGAGCGCATGGCTGTTGGCGAAATCGACGCCGCCTTGGCGAATGGCTGCGAGGGTCGGCGCGAGCTCCGGCGTGACGCTGGCGGAGCGCAGGCCGTCCGCCACGAAGACGATGACGTTGTGGCGCGGGGCCGCCGGTTTGCCGGCCGCCGGGACGGCCAGGGCGAGGCTGAACAGGAGGGCGAGCGAGGCGGCTTTCATGGCGGCGATTCCCCTGTTGGCGCGGTAACTTAGCCCGGTGTTTGCGACAGTTTCACTATGCCCGTCCGGGCCTTGACCAAGGGCCGGATACCGGTCAAACAGCCTGCCTTTCCAAGGGTTTTGCCGCCATGCATGCCTATCGCACCCACACTTGCGGCCAGCTTCGCAAGGAACATGTCGGACAGACCGTCCGGCTGTCCGGCTGGGTCAATCGCAGGCGCGACCATGGCGGACTGCTGTTCATCGATTTGCGCGATCATTACGGCATCACGCAATGCGTGATCGAGCCGGGCGAGGCCGCCTTTGCCGAATGCGACAAGGCGCGCTCAGAGTGGGTGCTGACCATCACCGGCAAGGTGGTCGAACGGTTCGCCGAGGCGGTGAACGAGGACCTGCCGACCGGCGAGGTGGAGATCCGCATCGACGCGGTGACGGTGCAGAGCACGGCGCCGGAGCTGCCGCTGCCGGTGTTCGGCGACATGGAGTATCCCGAGGAGACGCGGCTGAAATACCGCTTCCTGGACCTGCGCCGCGAGCGGCTGCACAAGAACATCATGCTGCGCTCCAAGATCATCCAGACGCTGCGCAACCGCATGCACGGGCAGGGCTTCACCGAATTCCAGACGCCGATCCTGACGGCGTCGTCGCCGGAGGGCGCGCGCGACTTCCTGGTGCCGTCGCGGCGCTATCCGGGACATTTCTACGCGCTGCCGCAAGCGCCGCAGCAGTTCAAGCAGCTCATCATGGTGGCGGGCTTCGACCGCTATTTCCAGATCGCGCCGTGCTTCCGCGACGAGGACGGCCGCGCCGACCGCTCGCCGGGCGAGTTCTACCAGCTCGACATGGAGATGAGCTTCGTCACCCAGCAGGACGTGTTCGACGCGATCCAGCCGGTGCTGCGCGGCACGTTCGAGGAATTCGCCGGCGGGCGGACGGTGCACGCGGATTTCCCGCACATCGCGTATGACGACGCGCTGCTGACCTACGGCACCGACAAGCCGGATCTGCGCAATCCGATACGCATCGTCGACGTCAGCGACGTCTTCGCGCGCGAGGACGTCGCCTTCAAGGCGTTCAAGGGCAAGACGGTGCGCGCCATTCCGGCGCCGGGCGCCGGCGCGCAGGCGCGTTCCTTCTTCGACAAGCTCAACGACTGGGCGCGCAGCGAAGGCGCGGCGGGGCTGGGCTATGTGATCTTCGAGGACGACGGCGGCAAGCTGATCGGCAAGGGACCGATCGCCAAGTTCATTCCGGAAAGCGCGCAAGCCGAGCTGGTGGCGCGCGCCGGGGTCAAGGCGGGCGACGCGCTGTTCTTCGCCGCCGACAAGAAGGAGCGCGCCTCGACCCTGTCGGGCCTTGCCCGCACGCGCATCGGCCGCGAGCTGGGGCTGATCGAGGAGAACGCCTTCCGGTTCTGCTGGGTGGTCGATTTTCCGATGTACGAATGGAACGAGGACGAGAAGCGCATCGACTTCTCGCACAATCCGTTCTCGCTGCCGCAATATGACGGCGCCAAGTTCATGGGCCTGGGCGCGGACGACAAGGACGCGATCCTGGGCATCAAGGTGTTCCAGTACGACGTGGTCTGCAACGGCTATGAAATGTTATCGGGGGCGGTGCGCAACCGCGATCCGGAGGTGATGCTGAAGGCGTTCGAGATCGCTGGCCATGGCCGCGACTACACCGAGACCAAGTTCGGCGGCATGCTGAACGCGTTCCGCCACGGGGCGCCGCCGCATGGCGGCTGCGCGGTGGGCCTGGAGCGCGTCGTCATGCTGCTGGCGGGCGAGGAGAACATCCGCGAAGTGACGATGTTCCCGATGAACCAGCAGGGCCAGGACCTGCTGATGAACGCGCCGACCGAGGTGCTGCCCAAGCAGCTGCGCGAACTGCACATCCGCGTGGTGCAGCCGGAGAAGGTTTGAGGCGGTGGAGGCGGGCGCGATCACGGGCGGGACGATGATCACGCTTCGCGATCAGTTGCGCGCCACGTGGAACACGAGAAACAAATATGCCCTTGCCGCGGTCACGCTGATCGTGGCGGCGATCTCGTGGCACGATATTCCGCATCTGGGGATGTCGACCCTGGAAGTCGTGATCGGTACCTTCGCCTTGGTCACGACGGTCCTGATGATGGTTCTGCTCTGGGCCGTTATCGTGGCGGTCGCGGTGACGTTCACGAGCCTGCGGCAGAGCAAGGACCAGCGTGCGATTTCCTACGAGGTCGGTGCGGACAGCATTGTCGTCCGCGACCGGACCGGCATGGCGCTCACGACGCCCTGGACCGTCGTGCGGCGGGCGACGGAAAGCGCGCGGGCGTTCCGGCTCGAGCTGAAGCCGATGGGCTCGCGCTACATCCCCAAGCGCGCCTTCGCGGCAGCCGACCTGATCGCGCTGCGCGGCCTGATCGGCGAGAAGCTCGGCGGCAAGGCGAAGCTGCGAAAAGCGTAAACTGAGATGGAGCAGAGCATCGGAGCGGGACGTTCGCCCCCTCCGTCTTGCGCGCTGAAGTAGCGCGCAATCCACCTCCCCCGTAACAACGGGGGAGGAACAGAGCTGCCTAGTTTAACTTCCCCGGCAAATCCTTGATGCTGCCGGCGATCAGGCTGGCGGCGCGGGTCTCGTCGAGGCGGGCGGCGATCAGGCGCTCGGCAGCGGCGGCGGCGGCGTCGGCGGCGAGATGGCGGATCTCGGCCATGGCGGTGGCTTCGGCCTGGGCGATCTTGTCCTGCGCCACCTGGGCGCGGCGCGCGATCTGCTGCGCCAGCGCGGCGTTGGCGTCGGCCTTGAAGCGCTCGGCCTCGGCGCGGGCCTCGGTGACGATGGCCTCGGCTTCGCGCTCGGCGCTGGCGGCCTTCTGCTGGTAGCCGGCGAGCAGGGCGAGGGCTTCCTCGCGCAGGCGGCGGGCTTCGTCGAGCTCGCCCTTGATGCCGGCGGCGCGGGCGTCGAGCAGCGCCGCGACCATCTTGGGCGCGCCGACATAGAGCAGCAGGCCGATGACCAGGACGAAACCGACGGCAACCCAGAATTCGGGCTCGTGCAGAATTTCCATGACTAGCTTCCCGTAGCGGCGCGCACCGCGGCCGCGGCGTCGGCGTCCGACACCGTCTCGCCGGTCAGATGCGCCACGATCTGGATGGCGGCACCCTCGGCCGCCTTGGCGACGTGGCCGCGAGCCTCGGCGCGCGAGCCGGCGATGCGGGTCTCGGCCTGGGCGAAATCGGCGGTCGCCCTGGCGTCGGCGGCGGCCTTGGCCTTGGCGACGTCGTCCAGGATCGTCTTGCGGTTGCTCTCGGCCAGCGACTGGGCGCGGGCGCGGGCACCGGCCAGCGCCGTCTGGTAGGCGGCCGAAGCGGCCTCGGCGTCGCCGCGATGGGCCTGCGCCGCGGCGATGTCGTCGTTGATCCGGCCCCGGCGGGTGGTGATGGTGCCGGCGATGCGCGGGCCGGCGACGCGCCACAAGACGACGAACAGGAACAGGAACGTCAGCACCAGCCAGAACAGCTGGCTGGGGAACGTTTCGGTCTTGAACGGCGGGAAGCCGGCGGGTTTGTGGCCGCCGGGCGCCTGCGTCGTCGCGGTGGTCGCGCCGGCCATCGGCTTAGAACGCGAACAGGATCAGGAGCGCGATGACGAGGCCGAACAGGCCCGTCGCTTCGCACAGCGCGAAGCCGAGGAGCAGGTTGGTCGACTGCGACGCCGCGGCGCCCGGATTGCGCAGCGCGCCCGACAGGTAGCTGCCGAACACGTTGCCGATGCCGATGCCGGCGCCGACGAGGGCGATGCAGGCAAGGCCGGCACCGATCATTTTTGCTGCTGCGAGATCCATGGCTCTGGTTCCTTTTGAGATCAGTGATGGTCGTGGAGGTGAAGCGCTTCGTTCAGATAGATGCAGGTCAGGATGGCGAAGACATAGGCCTGCAGGAACGCGACCAGCAGCTCGAGCAGCATGATGCCGACGATCAGCGCCATCGGCGCCACCGAGAGGATCGAGAGCACGCCGCCGGCGGTGCCCAGCATGACCACGAAGCCGCCGAACACGGCGAGCATGGTGTGGCCGGCCAGCATGTTGGCGAACAGGCGCACCGAGAGGCTGATGGGGCGCGTCAGGAAGGAGATGAACTCGATGATCACCAGCAGCCAGACGATGTACCAGGGCGCCTTCGGCACGAAGAGCATCAGGAAGCCGATGCCGTGCCTGGCGAAGCCGACGACGATGACGGTGGCGACGACGAGGCTGGCCAGCGCGAGCGTCACGGCGATCTGGCTGGTCACCGTGAACGAGCCCGGGATCATGCCGAGGAAATTGCTGAACAGCACGAAGATGAACAGCGTGAAGACGAAGGGGAAGAATTTCAGGCCGTCCTCGCCGGCGGCGCCGTGCAGCATGCCGGCGACGAATTCGTAGGACATCTCGGCCATCGACTGGGTGCGCGACGGCACCAGGGCGCGGCGCGACATGGCGAAGGTCAGAAACAGCGCGGCGCTGACCGTGACGATGATCATCAGCAGCGCCTGGTTGGTGAAGAAGATCGGATGCCCGGCGATGTGCAGGAGCGGCCGCGCGATCAGCGGCTTCACTTCGAACTGCTCCATCGGGTTCAACTGCACGGGCTCAACGCTCCTCGTCATCCTGGACCGGGGCGGCGGGATGCGCCGCCATCTCGGCATTCAACTCGTTGGCGGCGCGCATCACATTGCGGATGCCCGCCGCGGCACCCAGCATGAACAGCACGATGAGAAAGACCGGTTTGGTGTGGATGCCGAAGCGCCCGAACAGCCAATCCACTCCCCATCCCAGGCCGCCGCCGACCAGCAGCGCCGCCATCAGCTCCGTCGCGAAACGGCCGGCGATGCCCATCTGCGTCGGGGCCGGGCGCTTGGGGCGCACGGCTCTCTTGGCCTGGGCATCGTCGAGCCGCTGGCCCAGATCACGCAGATTCTGAGGGTCCTGAGCGGACAGGCTCAATGCTCCCCGTTTGTGCCGAAAATCCGCGCAAAAGCTGGCCTTCGCGGCTCCTTCGAAGGCGCGCGGAACATAGGGATGGGTCATAAGGGTGTCAATGACGCAAGAATGCGCTTAAACGGCTGTTTTCACTACGAAAAATAAAGGCGCGGCGAAATGCGCGACACTATCTTCTTGGCCGCCCGAGAATCGTATGAGGCAGGTCGCGCCGACCATCGACTATGCGCCAAACTGCGATCCCAGGTTCATTCTCCAAGGGCTCATAGACGATGAGCCACGGTCGGACAGCGAACATTCTAGGTGCGCCATCCAGATCATCGCGGATGCGCCCAATGCGCGGAAACAACGCCAGATTTTCCAAAGACTGTTGGATGCGGCGAAGCACGGCTTCGGCGCGATCGACGCCGCTATCGAAAGCAATGTAGTCGAACAGATCGGTCAGGTCGCGCTCGGCATCGGGCAGCCTAACGATGCGCGGGGCCACCGGCGCCTACCGCACGCCGTGCCTACGCCGGCCTTCAGCTATGATGTCGTCGATGGACTTTGTGGAAATCTTGCCTTCCGCGAGTTCCTTGCGGCCTTTGCGGATGGAAGCGTTCAGCGCGTCGCGATTACGCGCGACGTATGCCTCGATCTCGGCGTAACCCTCGACATCATCGATGGCCGGCAGGCCGGCAACGACAATTGGATGGTCGACTGTTGCTGCCGCAAAGGCGAGAGCGGCTTTGATGTCGTCAGATTCCAAGCCCGGAAAATCATCAAGTATGGTCGCCTCGCTGGAACCGCCGGCAAGCATCTGCAGGATGTCCACCACGCGCATCCTCATCCCGCGAATGCAGGGGCGGCCGCCGCATTTTCCGGGCTCGATGGTGATGCGTGACAGAAGGTCCTGTTCCATGCAGCAAGACTACCGCAAAACAGGCTCGAGAGCCACCTACTCCGCCGCCACCTTTTCCGCCTCGGCGAGGGTCACGGACACGAGCTGGCTGACGCCGCGCTCGGCCATGGTGACGCCGAACAGGCGGTGCATGCGGCTCATGGTGAGCGCGTGGTGGGTGATGACCAGGAAGCGGGTATCGGTCAGGCGCGTCATCTCGTCGAGCAGGTTGCAGAAGCGTTCGACGTTCGCATCGTCGAGCGGCGCGTCGACTTCGTCCAGCACGCAGACGGGCGCGGGGTTCACCAGGAACACCGCGAAGATCAGTGCCATCGCGGTCAAGGCCTGTTCGCCGCCGGACAAGAGGGCCAGCGACTGCAAGCGCTTGCCGGGCGGGCGGGCGAAGATTTCCAGGCCGGCTTCCAGCGGGTCTTCGCTCTCGGTGAGCGTCAGCTTGGCTTCGCCGCCTTCGAACAGCTTGCTGAAGAGCTCCTGGAAATTCGCGTTCACCTTCTCGAAGGAGGCGAGCAGGCGCTCGCGGCCTTCCTTGTTGAGGCTGGTGATGCCGCGGCGCAGGCGCTCGATGGCGCCGACGAGATCGTCGCGGTCGGTGGTCAGCGTCAGGAGGCGGGCCTCCTGTTCGGCGGCCTCTTCTTCGGCGCGCAGGTTGACGCCGCCGAGTTGCTCGCGCTCCTGCTTGAGCTTCTCGACGCGCTTGTCGGCCTGTTCGAGCGGCGGCAATTCCTCGCCGTCCTTGATCTCGGCGCGTTCGGGCAGGTCTTCCGGCGTGGCTTCGAGTTCGTCGCGGATGCGGTCGCGCAGTTCGGTGATGCGGGCGGTGGCGGCTTCCGACAGGGCCTGGGCGCGGGCGCGTTCTTCGCGCGCGGCGGAGAGCGCGGCGTCGGCGGCCTTCGCCACCTTGTCGGCGTTGAGCTGAACGGTTTCGGCGGCGGCGCGGGCATCGGCGGCGGTCTGGCGTTCGGTATCGGCCGTGGCAATCGCATCGAGCAGGCTGCCGCGCTTGGCGGCGATCTGTTCGGGCAGGGCTTCGGCCGTGCTGAGTTCGGCGCCGAGTTCTTCGCGGCGGCCTTCGAGATCTTCGATGTGCGCGGCGGCGGCGGCGCGGCGCTCTTCCCAGCGGCCGCGTTCGTCGCCGATGGCGGCGAGGCGGCGCATGCGGCTTTCGCCTTCGCGCCTCAGGCCGTCGAGCGTGGCGCGGGCTTCGCTGTAGGCGGTGCGCGCTTCGGCGGTGCGGGCGCGGGCGGTGGCGCTGTCCTGGGTGAGGGCGATGCCGTCGCCGAGCTGTTCCAGTTCGCCTTCGGCGGTGCGGCGGGATTCGAGCGCGGCGTCGCGGCTCTGCGCCAGGCGGCGGATTTCGGCTTCGAGCGAAGCGAGCTGCGAGGCGCGTTCGGCGGCGGCGCGGGCGGCCTTGGTCGAAAAATCCTGGGCGGCGATCAGCGACTGGTCGGTGCCGCGTTCGTCGCGCTCGGCGGCGCGTTCGGCTTCGCGCGCCGCGTTGGCGGCGTCGCGGGCGGCGGACCAGGCGGCGAAGACGGTGGCGCGGTGCTCGCAGGCGGTTTCGATTTCGGCGTCGAGCGCGCCGAGGCGGTTGCGCTGCGACAAGCGGATGGCGGCGGCGGACGGCGCGTCGGCGGAAGCGGCATAGCCATCCCAGCGCCATAGGTCGCCGCGCGGCGAGACGAGGCGCTGGCCGGGCTTCAGCAAAGGCTGCAAGGCCTTGCCCTGATCGGGGAAGACGAGGCCGGTGAAGGCGAGGCGGCGCGCCAGCGCCGCCGGTGCCTGGACGAAATCGCCGAGCGGGCGGGCGCCCTCGGGCAACGGCGCGTTCTCGTCGTAACCGCCGAGGTCGCGCCAGTGATGCGGCGAGGCTTCGTCGAGCGGCGCTTGCAACTCGTCGCCGAGCGCGGCGGCGAGGGCGGCTTCATAGCCGGGCTGTACGGTGACGGCATCGACCAGCGGCGGGAAGAGGTCCTGGCCTTGCGGACGCAGCAGATCGCCCAGCGCCTTGGCTTCGGCGGAGAGGCGCTGCCATTCGCGCTCGGCGTTTTCGAGGGGGCCGCGCGTTTCGGTCTCGGCGCGCTGGGCCTCGACGAGGGCTTCGCGCGCGGCGGCGGCGGCGGCGCGGGCGGTCTGCGCCAGT
>OLLF01000073.1_pt1 | contig 13431 bp, 16 predicted proteins | sample 1604471 | NCBI WGS metagenome assembly OLLF01 (sample SAMEA104055714, study PRJEB20765) | soil metagenome | isolation source: soil
CGTCTCTCCCAGCGAAGGCACTTCCCCACCCGGCTTCGCTTCGCTCGCCGACCTCCCCATGCTGGGGAGGTGAAGAGGACATCATGGTCGTCCCCGCCACCGCCGCCGACATCGCCTCCTGGCTGGAGATCGTACGCCAGGTCGAGCCGTTGTTCGGCGACATGCCGATGTTCGACGTCACGCTGAAAAGCAATATCGCGCGCGGCTCGGCGTTTTGCGTTCGCGGCCCCGCAGGACAGGTGCTCGGCGGCGTGCTGCTGGGCGGCGAGGCGCCGGACAACTGGATCCGCTGGCTGGCAGTTCGGGCGTCTGCGCGGAACCGCGGCGCCGGCGCGGCGCTGCTGACGGAGGTTCTGCGGCGCTGGCCCGGTCCCTGCACGATCTCGCTTGCGACCTTCGGCGAGGATTCCGTCGGCGGCCGCCCGGCGCGCCAGCTGTATGAGCGCTTTGGCTTCGCCCCTGGCGCGATGCTGCCGCGCGGGCCCGAGGGCGGCACGCGCCAGCGCTACACGCTGGTCCGGCCGTGAGCCCGGCGGCGCAGCGCAATGTGCGCCTGCTGAGCGCCTTCAATTTCTGCAGCGACTTTCGCGTCTACGCGCCGATCATGGTGATCTATTTCCAGCAGGTCACCGGCTCCTACGCGTTGGCCGTGCTGCTGTTCTCCATCGCCAAGATCGCGAGCTCCGTGTTCGAGGTGCCGACCGGCACGCTCTCCGATCTCGCGGGCCGCAAGCTCGCCCTGCTGCTCGGGCAAATCGCCTCGGTGCTCTCCATCGCGCTTTATGCGCTGGGCCGGGATTTCGCAGTGCTGGCCGGCGGCGCGGTGCTGGAGGGCCTCGCCTTCGCGCTGTTCAGCGGCAACAACGTCGCACTGCTCTACGACACGCTGAAAGGCGAGGGCGCGGAAGGCGACTTCGCGCACTGGCAGGGCCGCGTCAGTTCGATGTTCCAGAGCGCGCTGGCGGTCTCCGCCGCCGTCGCCACGCTTGCGCTGGTCTGGCTGCCGCTGCGCACGATGTTCGTGCTGTCGGTGGTGCCGCAGATCGCCGGCCTCGTCGTCGCCGTGTTCTTCGTCGAGCCGCGGCGCGGCGGCCGCACCATCCCCACCAACATCTTCGCCCATCTGCGCGATGCCGTGGCCGGTTTCGTGCGCGACGCGCGCCTGCGCGAGCTCAGCCTCGCCGCCATGCTCGGCTTCGGCCTCGGCGAGGCGCAGCACATGTTCTATCCCGCCTTCTTCGCGCTGTTCTGGCCGCCCTGGGCGCTGGGCATTGCCGGCCTCTTGACCCATGCCTTCGGCGCGGTCGGCTTTCGCGGCGCCGGCCGGCTGATCGCGCGCTTCCGCGAGTTTTCGGTTGTCCTGTGGTGCAATGTCGGCGGCATCGCGATCGGCGCGCTGGCGGTCGGCATCCCGACGGTTGCAAGCCCGGCGATCTCGACCATGGGTTCCTTCCTGTTCGGGCCCGGCGTGGTGGCGCAGGGCAGCCTGATGCAGAAGGCCTTCAGCGACGCCCAGCGCGCCACCATGGCCTCGCTGATCTCGCTGGGCGGGAACATCCTCTTCGCCATCGCCGTCTTCGCGCTCGGCTGGGCGGCGGACCGCATCGGTCCGCGCTACGCCCTGCTGATCGCGCAGCTTCTTTCCATTCCCGTCGCACTTCTTTATTGGAGGCTTTACCGCTCGGTGAGGACGCAAGGCGCATGAAAATCAAACTCCACAAGGGCGATCTGCCCGACGGCCTCGACCTCGGACCGCTGGTCGCCATCGACAGCGAGACGCTCGGCCTCAATCCGATGCGCGACCGGCTGTGCCTGGCGCAGCTGTCGTCCGGCGACGGCGTCTGCCACGCGGTGCAGTTCGCGCCCGGCGAGTACGCGGCGCCGAACCTCAAGGCGATGCTGGGCGATCCCAAGGTGGTCAAGCTGTTCCACTTCGCGCGCTTCGACGTGGCGATGTTCCGCCGCTATCTCGGCGTCGTCACCGCGCCGATCTACTGCACCAAGATCGCGTCCAAGCTGGTGCGCACCTACACCGACAAGCACGGCCTGAAGGATCTGGTGAAGGAACTTCTCGGCACCGATCTGTCCAAGGAACAGCAGAGTTCCGACTGGGGCGCGCCGGTGCTGACCGAGAAGCAACTCGCCTACGCCGCCAACGACGTCGCCTATCTGCACAAGCTGAAGGATGTCCTGGACACGATGCTGGCGCGCGAGCACCGCACCCAGCTGGCCCAGGCCTGCTTCAATTTCCTCCCCGCCCGCGCGCAGCTCGACCTCGCGGGTTGGGAAGATGTCGATATTTTCGCGCATTAGGCGGTAAATCCGCCATTTACCGCGCCGCAATAAAGTAACTTGAACCGGTCCCTGCCATGGGACACATTTGGCATGATTTTCGCCTATTGCTGGCCGGGAAGTTCCGGCCGGCCTGCCCTTGCCGGGATAGGCCAACAAAAACAAGGGGCTGCATGGCATCCGCCAAGATGAAAGCCGTCAAGCCGGCCGCCGCAAGGGCTCGCGACCTGGCCGCCGCGCGCCGCGTGCTGCGCCACGCCACCGACGCCATCACCGCCATCGGCGAGTCCCTGAACGGCGAGTTCTCCAAGGCGATCGACGCCATCCTGTCGGTCGACGGCCGCGTCATCGTCAGCGGCATGGGCAAGTCCGGCCATATCGCGCGCAAGATTGCGGCGACGCTCGCCTCCACCGGTACGCCGGCGCTGTTCCTGCATCCGGCCGAGGCCAGCCATGGCGACCTCGGCATGGTCACCCGCGCCGATGCGCTGCTGATGCTGTCCAACTCCGGCGACACCGCCGAGCTCACCGATCTCATCACCTACGCCAAGCGGCTTTCGATCCCGCTGATCGGCATGGCGAACAATTCGGACTCGCGCCTGCTGCAGGCCTCCGACGTGGCGCTCTTGCTGCCCAAGGCGCAGGAGGCCTGCCCGATGGGCCTGGCGCCGACCACCTCGACCACCATGATGCTGGCGCTGGGCGACGCGCTGGCGGTGGCGCTGATGGAGCGGCGCGGCTTCTCGGCCGACCAGTACCGCGACTTCCATCCCGGCGGCACGCTGGGCAAGAAGCTGATCCGCGTTAGCGACATCATGCACCAGGGCGAGGAGCTGCCGCTGGTCGCGCCCGAGACGCCGATGCGCGAGGTGCTGATCACCATGACCTCGGGCAAGTTCGGCGGCATCGCCGGCTATGCCGGCATCGTCGACAAGAAGGGCGCCCTGATCGGCATCATCACAGACGGCGACCTGCGCCGCCACATGGAGCCCGGCCTGATCGACCGCCTGGCGCGCGACGTCATGACGGCCAAGCCCAAGACCGTGCCGCCGCAGATGCTGGCCGCCGAGGCGCTGACCGTGATGAACGCCAAGCCGCCGAAGGTCACCCATCTCTTCGTCGTCGATCCCGATGCGGACGTCGCCCGTCCGCTGGGCTTCATCAGCGTGCACGACATCCTGCGCGCCGGACTCTCCTGACATGGCGCGGCGTAGCGGCGTGAGCGAAGCGGTGGCGGAGCCCATGCCCGGCAAGCCCGCCCCGCGCCCGCGCCGCGACTGGACCGCGCGCACCCGCGACACCGCGCTGGGCGCCTTGCGCTATTCGCGCTTCGTCACGGTGATGAAGCGGGCCCTGCCGCTCGCCGCCGGGGCGCTGATCGCCGCCGTCATCGCCTATTCGCTGGTGCCGCGTCAGTCCGACAAGCTGTCGCTGGCGACGCAGAGCATCGGCACGATCGAGGGCGATCTTGCCATGCTGAAGCCGCGCCTGACGGGCTCGGACCGCAAGGGCCATCCCTTCCTCATCACCGCCGATTCCGCCAGGCAGGAGGGCGCCAGCATCCACCGCGCCTCGCTCAAGAACGTCCAGGCCGACATGACGCTCGACAAGGGCCGCTGGCTCAACGCCACCGCGGTCAACGGCTTCATCGACATGGACAAGAAATGGCTGGCGCTGACCGGCGGCATCGCGATTTTCTCCGACGACGGCTATGAGCTGCACACCGCGCGCGCGGACGTCGATCTCAAGCAGGGCATCTTCAAGGGCCCGTCCGAAGTCACCGGCCACGGCCCCGCCGGCACGCTGCGCGCCGACACCTTCGAGGTCGACCGCCTGAGCAACCAGCTTATGCTGCAAGGCCATGTCCGGATGCTGATCAATCCCGGCGAGGTGCGGAACAAATGAAGCGCCTCCTTGCCCTCGCGCTGCTGCTGCTCGGCGCCGCCGCGCCCTTGCCCGGCCGTCACGACGCCAACCAGCCGATCGCGGTCTCCGCCGACCGGTTCGTGGCGGAGAAGAATCCCACGGCGGGCGCCAGCGGCGCCATCACCGGCACCTATTCCGGCAACGTCGTCATCACCCAGGGCGACATCCGCATGCGCGCCAACACGGTGCGCATCAACGTCGTCTCCGGCAAGCCAGACAAGATCTACGCCAACGGCAATGTGGTGATCGACTCCGCCTCCGGCACCGCGACCGGCGACGCCGGCGTCTACGACGTGGCGCCGCGCCTCGTCACGCTGACCGGCCATGTCGTGCTGACCAAGGACAAGAACGTCATGCGCGGCGCGCAGCTCACCGTGAACCTCGTCACCGGCGTCGCGCAGCTCGGCGGCGGCAGCCGCGTCAACAGCACATTGAACCCAGGTGGCGGCGGCGGCCGCGTTCAGGGATTGTTTACCCCGCCGCCGCAAACCGGCGGCAAGTAGCGCAGAAACCGGCAATGGATAATGTGAACGGCTTCATCCTTCCTTAAATACGAATAGGCATGGTTCTTGCCGTCAGCAGAGTGAAATATGAACGTCAGTGACAGCCCAGCCGAGACTGCCAGCCGCCCCCGCGTCATCGAGGGCGGCAAAGGGCTTGTCGCGACGCGCCTCGCCAAGGCCTACAACAAGCGTCCCGTCGTGCGCTCCGTCACGCTGACCTTGAAGCGCGGCGAAGTCGTCGGCCTGCTCGGCCCCAATGGCGCCGGCAAGACCACCTGCTTCTACATGATCTCCGGCCTGATCCCGGCGGACGCCGGCACCATCGAGGTCGACGGCACCGACGTGACGCGCCTGCCGATGTACCGCCGCGCGCGGCTGGGCATCGGCTACCTGCCGCAGGAGGCCTCGATCTTCCGCGGCCTCACCGCCGAACAGAACATCCGCGCCGCCGCCGAGCTGATCGAGCCCGACGCCAACCGCCTCAGCGCCATGGTCGAGGAACTGCTCGCCGAATTCGGCGTCACCCATGTCCGCCACACCCCGGCCATCGCGCTGTCGGGCGGCGAGCGCCGCCGCGTCGAGATCGCCCGCGCCCTGGCCACGCACCCGTCCTACATCCTGCTCGACGAGCCGCTCGCCGGCATCGACCCCATCGCCGTCAGCGAAATTCGCGACCTCGTCGTGCACCTGAAGGACCGCGGCATCGGCGTCCTGATCACCGACCACAACGTCCGCGACGCGCTGGAGATCATCGACCGCGCCTACATCCTGCACGACGGCCAGGTGCTGAAAGAGGGCACGCCGGCCGAGATCGTCGGCGACCGCGACGTGCGCCGCGTTTATCTGGGCGAAAGGTTCTCCCTATAGCCATGCTGTCCGGGGAGCGCACATGGCGGGCGTAGGACAAAGGCTGGAGATCCGGCAAGGCCAGGGCCTTGTCATGACGCCGCAACTGCAGCAGGCGATCAAGCTGCTGCAATTGTCGAACGTCGAGCTCGCCGAATATTGCGAGACGGAGCTGGAGCGCAACCCGCTGCTGGAGCGCGACGACAACGCCCCCCCCGCAGCCGAGGAGCGCGAGCGCGTCGAGGCCGAGGTCAAATCCGAGGCGCTCGACACCGAGCTGGCGCGCGAGGATTTCTCCAAAGTCGCCGACATGGATGCCGGCCACGAGAATCTCTATGACGGCGACACGCCGCAGCCCGCCGCCGCGGCGCAATCCTCGCCGCTCACCGACTGGACCACGGTCAAGTCCGGCAACGCCTTCGACGGCGACGAGGACCTGCTGGAATCCACGCTGGCCGACGGCGGCACGCTGAAGGATCACCTGCTCGACCAGGTCTCGATCGCGGCACTCGATGCCGAAAAGCGCCTGATCCTGCTTCAGCTTATCGATTCGGTGGATGAGGCCGGTTACCTCCGCGCCGACATCGCCGAAGTCGCCGAACGCCTCGGCATCGAGCCTGGCGCCGTTGAAGATGTCATGCGCACGCTGCAGGGCTTCGATCCTGTCGGCGTCGGCGCCCGCGACCTTGCCGAATGCCTGGCGCTGCAGCTGAAAGCGCAGAACCGCTACGACCCCTGCATCGCGCTGCTGCTGTCGCGCCTCGACCTCGTCGCCCGCCGCGATCTCTCCGGCCTGTCGGCGCTGTGCGGCGTCGACGTCGAGGACGTCACCGACATGATCGCGGAAATCCGCGGCCTGACGCCCAAGCCCGGCCTCGCTTTCGGCTCGGAGCCGGTGCAGCCCGTGGTGCCCGACGTCTTCGTGCGCGTCGGCGCCGACGGCGGCTGGGCCATCGAGCTCAACTCCGACACGCTGCCGCGGCTGCTGGTCAATGCGCGCTATTACAGCCAGGTCAGCAAAGGCGCGCGCGACAAGGATTCGAAGAATTACCTCACCGAGTGCCTCAACAACGCCAACTGGCTGGTCAAGAGCCTCGACCAGCGCGCCCGCACCATCCTGAAGGTCGCCACCGAGATCGTGCGCCAGCAGGACGGCTTCCTCACCTATGGCGTGCGCCATCTCAGGCCGCTGAACTTGCGCACCATCGCCGACGCGATCTCGATGCACGAATCGACGGTCAGCCGCGTCACCTCGAACAAATACATCTCGACGCCGCGCGGCCTGTTCGAACTCAAATATTTCTTCACCGCCTCGATCCAGTCGGTGGGCGGCGCCGAGGCGCACTCGGCCGAAGCGGTGCGCGACCGCATCAAGGAAATGATCCAGAACGAGGAGCCGGTCGAGATCCTGTCGGACGACCGCATCGTCTCCCTGCTCACCGCCGACGGCGTCAACATCGCCCGCCGCACCGTCGCCAAATACCGCGAGGCCATGCGAATCCCGTCCTCTGTCGAGCGCCGCCGGCTCAAGTCAAGCCCGGAATCGGCCGTCTCGGCCTATCGTTAGTCTTTTGGAAAGCCCGCTTCATCGGCTCACGAAAAAATCGAAAGCACGCCGCTTTTTTTCCACTGGCGTCGAACGGTGTAGCCGTTCTTCTTGAAGAAGGGGTGCAGTACGCGATCGAAGGACAGAAAGGGCGCGAACGGATCGGCACTCCAGGAGTCGAGGGGAAGGATTTGCGGCGTCCAGGTTTCGTCGAACGCGATGAAACGGGACTCGCAACGAAGCGCGGGAAGCGCTTTGGGAAACATGGTCCGCGTATGGCCAATGAATGCCGCGTAATCCGCATCCGAATCTGGAAGAAACAGCAACACTTTGCGAGGCGGCGCAATACGAACCACCTGCTCGACTTCCCACATCAATCCGAGCGAATTTCCAGCTTCGAGAACGATGAGTGCTGAGATCGCCATTAGTTCGGCGACCACATCTTTCCACCTGTCGTCGGACACGCGTTGTTTCGCGGCGCCGACATCGGCCCAAGTTGTGCTCTCGCTGGGACGCGCGATGCCGATATAGGGGCCAATACCGTTCATCACATTGGCCAACGCGAGTTGCTCGTCATACATCTGGCCGCGTCCGCTCAACAAGGATTGGCCTATGTTTTCGAAAGTAATCCCGCCATACCGGATGCTTTTGCGATGAGAAGCCGCAAGAATTCGATCGACGTTTTCCGCTTTGTCGTCACCAGAAAGCGCGGCAGCGACGCGGCCAGCGGTCGCAAACGACCCGCCTAAGGATCTGAACATCCGGCGCCACGTTGCCCGTCGCGACTCGCGTGAGAACGACCGGAGATAGAGGACGGGCGCGCGCGTGTCCCTCCGAAGTACGTCGACCGCCGTCGGTAGGAGCAGTGGCCGCCGCAGAGCGGCGCTGATGTTAAGTAAGACGAGAGTCAACCCAAGGGCGACGAAGCCGGCTTCGAGCGACAAGCCGTAGAAGTGCAGCGGCGGCACGAACAGCGCTACGAACAGCAGCGAGAAGAGCGCGAAACCGGCGATCCCGGTCGTTCGCGCGATCTTCCGCATGGCAGGCCGTTCCGCCACCGTGAAGGAGACCTTGAAAGTCTTGGAGGCGGCGCGGCTGGCAATCGACAGGACGATGATCACGGCCATCATCGCGGCGCTGTAGGTGTAGAGTCCGCTTAGGGAATGGTCTCTCAGCGACGGCCACAACATTTCGCAAAGGCGATATTCAGCAATGCACAGAACGATGAGCGGCAAGGGGGGCAGGGCTATGGCGAGTCCGTTGCGCAGCCAACCGTCGCGCTTCTGGGCCGCAGAATTAAATATCGCCAGCCGCCGCGCGGCGGCGTCCGATGCAAGATCGTCGAAATCATTTTCCAATTTTGGCTCTCTTTGCCGTGCGGCTCCCCAGCCGCTGGGTTCAGTCAACAGCGATTTTGAGTCGGACGCCACTCGACAGCGCGAACGCCGCGCGCCGTATCGCCGCCAAAATGGCGCTGCCTCAGAGGGCAGCCCTGCGCTGCGGCGGATCGCTGAGCACGAACTTGCGGCGCCCACGCGATTTAGCGCATACGAATCCGGCCCGCTGCGGAACCAAAAAACCTCAAGTCAAGCCGAGAATCTCGCTTGACACCCTTTCGTTAACGACCTGAATTGACATTCAATCGGGGCGGGCTTAACACCCGCGCCTTCGAACAGGCCCTGTCGAAAAAAGCGGAACATTTGTGACATTCAGCGCGTTCAGGCCAGCACAGAAGAAGGCCATGCGGGTTCGGGTTTCAGGCAAGCAAATCAAGATCGGCGAGACGCTCCCGGCGGGCGTGCGCGCGCGCCTGGAAGACGTCGTCGCCAAGCATTTCGACGGCGGCGCCGAGGCGCATGTCGTGTTCAGCCATGACGGCTCGTTCTACCGCGCCGACTGCACCCTGCATCTGGATTCCAGGACCGTCATCACGTCGGAAGGCAAGGGGCCGGACGCCCACCGCGCCTTCGATGCCGCCTTCCTGCACGTCGAAGCCCAGCTTCGCAAATACAAGCGCAAGCTCAAGAACCATCACGCCAAGGCCCGCACGCGGACGCGTGCCGATAAAGTGTCGACGCGCACGCGTGCCGACAAATTGTCGGCGCGCGTGCGCGCCGAAGCCTGACGCCATTTTCAGAAGGTCGCTCATGAAGATCTCCGATCTGCTCCAGCCCGCGGCCGTCATCGGGGCGCTGAAGGTCAACGGCAAGAAGCAGCTGCTGCAGGAAGTGGCGGCGCGCGCCGCCGGCATCGTGCGCCAGCCCGAGCGCAAGATCTTCGAGACGCTGATGGAGCGCGAGAAGCTCGGCACCACCGGCGTCGGCCAGGGCATCGCCATCCCGCATGGCCGCCTCGCCGACCTCAAGGACATCGTCGGCGTCTTCGCGCGGCTGGAGCAGCCGATCGATTACGACGCCGTCGACAACCAGCCGGTCGACCTGGTGTTCATGCTGCTCGCCCCGGAAGGCGCCGGCGCGGATCATCTGAAGGCGCTGGCCCGCGTCTCGCGCCTGCTGCGCAACCAGCAAGCGACCGAGAAACTGCGCGCCGCCAAGAGCGCCGAAGCCCTCTACGCGATTCTGACCGACACCACGGGCATGGCCGGCGCCCAGGCGGCGTAAGCGTCAAGCGTTGCGCGCCATCAATCCGCCATCCACCGGAATCACCACGCCCGTCAGGAACGACGCGGCCGGCAGGCACAGGCTCAGCGTCATGTGCGCGACTTCCTCGGGATCGCCATAGCGGCGCAGCGCGGTGCGGCGGCGCGCGTAGGTGTTCTTGTCCTCTTCGGGAATCACGGCCGTCATGCCGGTGCGCACCGGGCCGGGGCAGATGCAGTTGACCGTGATGGCTTCCGGTCCCAGCTCCACCGCCAGCGCCCGCGTCAGACCGACGACGCCGGCCTTGGCTGCCGCATAGGGACTGTCGCGCGCGGTCGCGCCCAGGGCCTCGGTCGAGGCGATGTTCACGATGCGCGGGCACGGGGACTTGCGCAAATGGGGCAGGGCGGCGCGGATCGTCCGCTGATGCGCCGTCAGCAGAATCGAAACGGCACGGTCCCATACGGCGTCGTAGCGCTCATGATCGATCGGCAGCCCGGCCGGAATGCCGGCATTGTTGATCAGCACGTCGAGGCCGCCGAATTCCGCCGCCACGGCGCTTACGACCCGCAGAATCGCGTCGCCGTCGCTGACGTCCAGCGTCCAGGCCTTCGCGGTGCCGCCGCCGCCGGCGATCTCCTTCGCCACCGCCGCGGCGCCCTCCGCGTCGAAATCGGTCACCGCAACCTTGGCGCCTTCGTCGGCGAAGGCGTGCGCCGTGGCGCGGCCCATGCCGCTTGCCGCGCCGGTGACCAGCACGGCGAGGCCGCGCACCGAGCGGCTGAGCTTCTTGACCGGATCCATGAGCGTCTCCCTTTGCGCGCGCAAGCTTCAGGCCGGCGGCGGGGCTTGTCCAGATTCCGTAAGGGATAGAAAAAGCCGGCCGCCCTTTCGGACGACCGGCTTCTCCCGTTGAACCCGCCGTGCAGGGGGGGCTAATGCACGGAGACGGGTGTCAATTCGTTCTGCACCGCGGCGCCATAGGCGCTGGCATACGCGTCGGTGTAGCCGAGCACGCTGCCGTCCACGGCATGCAGAACGTAGAGCTTCACGCCCGGCGGCAGCGTGATCCCGGCCGGGATCAGGCCGAGGCGATGGGCCTCTTCGTCGCCGGTCGGCTTGATGTAGGTGATGCGTCCGCCGCCGAAGGCGGGCGCGTTGTTGTCGGTCTTCAGTTCGTCGCTCATGACAGGTCTCCTTCGCCCTTCCCATTGCTTCTGGCAGCACCCGATGGCGCTGCAATCTGGCTCTCAGCACCGTTGGGTGCGTGAATTTTAATTGTCCGGATCACGCTTTCGGCGGCGGGACGGGTGAGCTCGATCATGAGCAACCCATTCTGCAACTCCGCTCCGGAGACTTCGATCCCTTCGGCCAGCACGAAGGCCCGCTGAAATTGACGCGCCGCGATGCCGCGATGCAGGAACTGTTTGTCGGCTGGCTCGTTCTGCTTGCCCCGGATCACCAGCTGCCGGCCTTCGACGGTGACCGCGAGCTCCTCGCGTCCAAAACCGGCCACGGCCAGCGTGATGCGTAGGTGCTCGTCGCCTGGCTGCTCGATATTGTAGGGCGGGTAGCCGTCTCCGGCGCTTTTGGCGGTGCGTTCGAGCAGGCGTTCCAGATGCTCGAAGCCCAGGAGAAACGGGCTGTTGAAATAGACATTGCGGTTCATGGTCAAAGCCCTCCTTCAAGCGGCTTCGGCTCGTGCCGGCCCTCCATCGGAGCGGCCGGTATGCGTTTTGTGACCCCGTCCGGGCATCACGGTCTGATAAGCATGTGGGGTGTGTTCCCGGCAAATCAAGGACTTGTGTCCGAGGTCAGAAGTGTGTATTCAATACACATGAATGCTCGCGAAGTCCTGAGGGCTCTCAAGGCCGCCGGCTGGCTCGAAGTGCGTTCAAAGGGCTCGCACCTCCAGCTCAAGCACCCGTCCAAGCCCGGATTGGTCACCCTGCCGATGCACGGCGCCAGAGACATCAAACCCGGGACCTTGGCGTCGATCGAGCGCCAGGCGGGTCTAAAACTGAGGAACATCTGAGATGGCCATCCGATCCTATCGCGCGATTGCCTATCAGGCGCCTGGCGACGGTCCGAATGACGGTTGGGACGTTGTCTTCCCCGACTTCCCCGGATGCGTGGCACAGGGCGACAACGCGCACGACGCGCTGGATAACGGCCGGGAGGCTCTTGCCCTTCACATCGAAGGCATGATTGCCGAGGGCGAAGAGCTGCCCGATCCCTCGCGCATCAATGAACCCGACAAGGACTGGGTGCTTCCCATCGCGACGCAGAAGCATCCGCCGCCGATACATGCGCTGTTGCAGGTCGAAATCCCCGGTGAAAGCGTGCGCATCAACATCACGATGGAAAAGGCGCTGGTCGACCGCCTGGATGCCGCCGCCAGCCGTGAAGGCGCCAGCCGCTCCGGCTTTCTCGCGCAGGCCGTGCGGGAAAAGCTGCAGCGCAATCGCGAAACAGCGTAATGCGGTGAGCGCTCCGACCGTCATCCTGGACGATGCCACGCCCGGCGCCGAACGGCTGCTGCGGTTCGCCAAGCCATCGGCCATCATCCAGGCGGATACGCCGTCCGAGGTGCCTGCCGCCCTGGCCGCGATCGAGGCCGCGCTGGCGGACGGCCGCCATGTCGCTGGCTGGTTCGGCTATGAACTCGGCTACGTGTTGGAGCCGCACCTGGCCGCGCTGCAATGGCCGCAACGCGATGGACCGCTGCTGTGGTTCGGCGTCTTCGATGCGCCGGAGGCTGTCGCCCGCGCCGATCTGGCGCCGGCCGGCGGCGCCTATGCGGGTCCCTTGCAGCACGAATGGGACGAGGCGGCCTACACCGCGCGCTACGCCCGGGTGCACGACTACATCGAGGCCGGCGACATCTATCAGGCCAATCTCAGCTTTCGCGCGCGCTTCGCCTTCGCCGGCGATCCCCTGGCGCTCTATCTGCGCCTGCGCGACCGGGCGCAGGCGCCCCATGGCGCGTTCATCGACGACGGCACGCGGCAGATTTTGAGTCTCTCGCCCGAACAGTTCTTCGAGATCTCGCCGTCCGGCAAGATCACGGCGCGGCCGATGAAGGGCACGGCGCCGCGCGGCGCCGACGAACTTTCCGATGCGCGCGCGAAAGCCGCGCTGGCCGCGTCGCCCAAGGACCGCGCCGAGAACCTGATGATCGTCGATCTGGTGCGCAACGATGTCGGCCGCCTGGCGCTGATCGGCAGCGTCGCGGTTCAGGGCCTCTTCGCCGTCGAGACCTATCCGACGCTGCACACCATGGTCTCGACCGTCACCGCGCAGCTGAGGCCGGGACTGCATGCCGAGGCCATCGTGCGGGCGCTGTTTCCCTGCGGCTCGGTCACCGGCGCGCCCAAGATCCGCGCCATGGAGATCATCCGCGAGCTCGAGCGATCGCCGCGCGGCCTCTACTGCGGCGCCATCGGCACTTTTGCGCCGGACGGGTCGGCGGCGTTCAACGTCGCCATCCGCACCATCAGGCTTGAGGGCCATCGCGGCACGCTTGGCATCGGCGGCGCCGTGGTGCAGGATTCCAAGAGCGACAGCGAGTATGCCGAGTGCCTGCTCAAGGCGCGCTATTTCGACAGCGTCCGCAAGCCCATCGGCCTGATCGAGACGCTGCGCGACGACGCCGGCTTCGTGCGGCTGGAGCGGCATCTGGACCGCATGCGGCGCTCCGCCGAATATCTTGCCCTGC
>OLLF01000248.1_pt1 | contig 13424 bp, 9 predicted proteins | sample 1604471 | NCBI WGS metagenome assembly OLLF01 (sample SAMEA104055714, study PRJEB20765) | soil metagenome | isolation source: soil
AAAAAGACTTCGATGCGCCTCAAACTTAAACGCGCAGGATGGGATGAAGCCTTCCTCTTCGACCTAATCCGACATATGCGATAGCCCTGCGGGGAGGGGGGAGGGGGTGCGAAAAACTGAGGTTCGAATGCCCCGTCGGCGCCGAACCACAAGATGTAGTGAAAAGTTCCCGCCGCGCGAGAGCCCGCCGGGGTCCAGGGGGAGGGGGGTATCAAAACCCGAAAACAATTATGTTGCCGAAATATTACTAAGTGACTGATTTCATTGAATAATATGTTTTTCCACGACAATTCCCCTGCTGCCAGCTTGCATATGTTCTCTTTTTGTTCTTTACTCCTTTTCATGCAGATCGCGCTCGATCTTGGCCACAGCGAGGCCTTCCTGTCCGTCCGCAACCGCCTTCTGCGGCTGTACGACGCCGTGCCCTACGACTCCCTCTCGGACCCGGCGGACCAGCTCATCGCCTCGCTCCTCGCCAGCCGCACCCGGGACGACGTCACCCGTCACGCCTTCGCCCGCCTGCGCAGCCGCTACGGCGTGGCCGACCTCGCTGAGGCCGACCCTAAGGAGATCGAGCCGCTCATCGCCAAGGTGGAATTCGCCGGCAGGAAAGCCGTGGACATCGTCTTCGCCCTGCGCCGGCTGAAGGCGATTTCCGGCGATCTCAGCCTCGACTTCCTCCACGGCTGGAGCGCGGCGGAGGCGCTGCGCTATCTGGAAGACTTCCACGGCGTCGGGCGCAAGATCGCCGCGGCGACCGTCAATTTCAGCACCCTGCGCAAGCCGGCGCTGGTCTTCGACACCCATGTCCTGCGCGTCCTGCGCCGGCTCGGTTTCCTGCCGCCGCATGTGAAAGAGGCCGGGCCCGCCTACGACCTCATCATGCCGTCGCTCGAAGACTGGTCGGCGGCGGATCTGTTCGAGTTCCATTGGCTGCTGAAGCAGCTGGGGCAGGACGTCTGCGAGGCGCTGCGCACCGACTGCCGCGCCTGCCCGCTGGAAACGCTATGCCCGAAACGCGGCGTGCGGACTTTCCATTAAGACGCTGGCATGAACCGGCGCAGCGGCGCTATCGTCGCCGCCGGGGAAACGCTTCTCATGCCCAGTGTTCGCGGTCTCGAAGGGCCGCTTCTTGCGTCCGTTGCCGCCGCCGTTCTGCTTGCGCTGCCGCTGTGGTGCGTGGCCGCGCCCGCCATGCCGGACTATCCCGCCCATCTCGCAAGTTTCGCGCTGATCGGCGGCGCCGCCTCGCGCTCCTACACGATCGCCTGGGACTTCCTGCCGAACCTCGCCTCCGAGGCGCTGGTGCCGCTGCTGGCGCGGCTGCTGCCGCTCGAACTGGCGACGCGGCTGTTCCTCACCGCAACCGTGGCGCTGTGGGTGCTGGGCCCGGCCCTGATCCAGCGCGCCCTGTTCGGCCGCGTGAACGCCGCCGCCCTGCTCGCCGCAGTCTTCGCCTACAACGCCAATTTCATGTGGGGCTTCTTCAACTACGCCTTCGCCGTGGGCCTGAGCTTCGTGGCTTTCGCCGCCTGGATCGCGACCGACGGCCGAAGGCGGCCATGGCATCTCGCCGGCTTCGCCCTCGCCTTCACCGCGATCTATTTCAGCCACCTGTTCGCCCTGGCCGTCCTGCTGCTGGTCATCGGCTGTTTCGAGTTGTCCGGCTGGTACGCCGAGCGCCCGCGCGCCTTGCGCCCGCTCGCGAACCGCCTCTGGCCGCTCGCGCTCATCTGCCTGCCGGCGGCCTTCGCCTTCCTGGTGCTCAAGCCCGCCGGCGCCGACAGCGGTCATCTTGCCTTCGATCTGGTGGACACCATGCTCGACCGCATCGGCGCGGCCATCCAGATCGGCTTCGACAATCCGGCCTACACCGCGACGGGCGCATTAGCGCTCCTGTTCGCCGCCGGCCTCGCCTTCGGCGCCATGCGCCTTCATCCCCGCCTGCGCCTCGCGCTCGCCGCACTGGCGGTCTGCGCCGTATTCGCGCCGGAGTGGGCGCTGGGCGGCTGGGGCGTTCACATGCGCCTGCCGGCCGTGCTCGGCGCCCTCGCCTTCGCATCGGTCGAGTGGCGGCTTGCCTCCCGCGCGCGTGTCCCTGTGGGCGCGGCCCTGTTCCTGCTGCTTGGCGCCGGCGCGGCCGTCGTCGCCCAGGACTGGCGCGGCTACGACGCGCAATTCACCGAATTCCGCGCCCATGCCTCCGATATCAAGCAGGGCGGGCGGCTGCTCACCGTGCTCGACGGGGACTCGCTCGGCTGGGATTCCGACCAGCCCTATTGGCACATGGCGGAGTTCGCGGTGATCGACCGAGCCGTCTTCACGCCGCTGATGTTCACCACGGCAGGGCAACACATCGTGCATCTGCGCCCGCCGTTCGAGCGCATTGCGGCGCGGACGGCGCGGCAAGGTTCACCACCCGACATCGACGAACTCGACAACCTTGCCGCCGGCCGCCGCGATGCCGACGAGGATATCCGCGACGTCTTTCCGTACCTGATGCTCTTTCAATGCCATTTCGACCAGGCGGTGGTGATCCATGGCCACGGAGCGCATGCGCGCGTGCCCGCAATGCTGCAGCCGCGGCGCGAAGGCAGTTTCTACACGCTCTACGACATCGTGCCCGACGCGCGGTGCGCCAGGCCATGAGCACCGATAGCCTGCCGCTTCGCGTGCTGACCTTCGCGCTGGCGCTCGGCTGCACGCTCGGCCTGATGCATATCGTGTGCGTCATCGGCTTTCGGGTGCCGTTCGACCCCAACGAGGGCTGGAACGCAGCCTTCGCGCATGCGGTTCTGGCGACGGGCTCGCCCTATCCGCCGGCGCAAAGCCTGATGGTCAACAACTACCCGCCCTTGTCCTTCTATCTGGTCGCAGCGCTCTCAAAGATAACCGGCGACGCCATCGTCGCCGGCCGGATCGTCGCACTGGCCGCGCTGTTCGCCGTGGCGCTCGGTATCGAGACCGCGGCGCGCTGGATGGGCTGCAACCGTCTCGAAGCCCTGTTTGCGGCCCTGCTGTTCACCGCCGGCCTGATGCTGACGACCGACTATGTCGGCATGGACGATCCGCAGCTTCTGGGCCACGCCGTCGCCATGGGGGGATTGCTGCTGGCGCTGCGCGAGCCGCGCACGCCGCGCCTGATGGTGGCCTCGGCACTGCTGTTGGTGCTGGCGTTCTTCGTCAAGCACAACCTCGTCGTCCTGCCGGCGGCGCTCGCGCTCTGGCTGCTGCTGGCCGACCGCCGGCATGCGGTCACGTTCATCGTCAGCGGACTCGTCTTTCTTCTGATCGGGCTCGGCCTGTTCAAGCAGGTCTATGGCGTGAGCCTGCTGGGTCAGATCGCTTCGGCGCGAACCTATGCGTTCGCAAATTTAGAAATCGGCATCGTGCAATGGCTACCCTGGGGCGCCCTTCCGGCGCTGGGCGCGGCGGCGCTGTTCTTCATCGCGCGCCGCGACCGGCACGCCGTGCTGTGCGCGATCTATGCGCTCGTCGCTGTCGTTGCCGGAGCTTATTTTCTGGGCGGCGCCGGCGTCGACGCCAACGCCTTGTTCGACGCCGACATCGCGCTCGCCTTGTGCGCCGGCCTTCTCATGAATCGGCTGCACTTTCCGCTCTGGCAAGGCGCCGCCGCGCTTCTTTATGCCGTGCCGCTCGCGCTGGGCCTGTGGTCGCTCGATGCGCCGTGGCGCACATCCGACTATTGGCTGCACCCCTTGGCCGAAGACCGCGGCACCGCCGCCGGCGAGATCGCGCTGATCCGTGCCGCCCCTGGGCCGGTGCTGTGCGAAATGCTGTCGCTTTGTTTTTGGGCCGGCCGCCCCGCCGAGGCCGACGTCTTCAACCTGGAACAGGCCTATCTGACCGGCGCGCGCAGCGATGCCGGCCTGGTCCGCGCCGTCGAAACCAGGCACTTCGCGCTGATCCAGCTCGAGCAACTCACGCCGTTCCCGCTGACGCCGGCCATCCATCGCGCGATTTTTCGCAACTACCGGATCGTGCGCCGCGATGACGACCGCGTGTTCCTTGCCCCGCGCTAGCTACGGGCTTTCACCGTGCCGGTGCGTTCCAGCTTGCCCCAGCCGACCACGGCGCCGCGGATCGCCGCCGAGATCGAGCGCACCACGACGTAATACATCAACTGGCGATAGCCGAAGCGCTGCAGCGGCAGCCACCACAACAGGCTCCATTGCTCGCCGCGCTCCATCAGGAATCCGAACGTCGCCGCCAGCAGGTCGACGACGATGAACACGGCATAATAGATGCCGACGGTGACGAGATCGGTGTTGCTGAACTCGGCGCCGTGCTGCGAATAGGCGATCCACTGGCCGATCAACTGCCAGATCAGGAGCAGGTCGGCGAGCGGCGCGAGCGCGGTGAGCGCGATCTGGAACAGCCAGACCTGCGGCAGCGCGATCATGCCAAGCGCGCCGAAGCGCGGGTTGAAGGTGAGGCTGCGATATTTCCACAGGCATTGCAGCGTGCCGAAGGCCCAGCGGAAGCGCTGCCGCGCCAGGCCGCGGAACGTCGCCGGCGCCTCGGTCCAGGCGACCGCCGAGCTGTCGAAGCGGACGCGATAGCCCTTCACCTGGATGCCGATGGTCAGGTCCTGGTCTTCCGCCAGCGTGTCGGAGTGAAAGCCGCCCATCGCCAGCAGCACCGATTTGCGCCAGGCGCCCACAGCACCTGGGATCACAGTAAGCGTGCCCAGTGCGGCGAGCGCGCGGCGCTCCAGGTTCTGCGCCACGATGTATTCCAGCGCCTGCCAGCGCGTGATCATGTTGGTGCGGTTGCCGACCTTGGCGTTGCCCGCCACCGCGCCGACCACCGGATCGGTGAACCAGCGCACCAGGCGCGGAATCGTGTCGGACTGGAACTGGGTATCGGCATCCAGCGCCACCAGGATCTCGCCCGTGGCACGGCCGAGCCCAACATTGAGCGCCGCCGCCTTGCCGCCATTGGCCACGCGCAGCAGCGTCACCCGCGCATTGCCGCCGAACGCGGCCTGCAGCACGCCGGACGTGCCGTCCTGCGAGCCATCGTCGATGACGATGACCTCCAGGTCGCGGTGGTCGCTCGCCAGGATGCGCTCGACCGTCTTCACGATGACCTTTTCCTCGTTGTAGGCCGGCACGATGACCGAGACCTGCAGCGTCTCGACCGGCAGCGCGTCAGCCTCCCGCGCGCTGCGCCGCAGATTCCACAAGCTCAAGCCGGCGAGGAAGAAGAGCCGCGAGACGCCCAGCCAGATTGCTGCGAGGAAGGCGTAGTAGAGAAACCGCCCCAGCCGGCTCATCGTCAGGAACACGACGCGGTCCGTCAGCAGCGACAAGGTCGGCGGCAAGGGCGGCATCGCCTGATCGCGTGTCAGATTGATCAGGCGCGAGGCCGGCACGAACTCATAACCCTTGGCGCGCAACGTATCGATCAGTGCGGGCAGCGCCTCCACGGTCTGGGATCGGTCGCCACCGGCGTCGTGCAGCAGGATCATGTTGCTGCCCGGCGCATCCGGTGACGGATGCGCCAAGGCGCTCACGACTCGCGATACGATCACGTCGGCGCCGGGCAGCGCCCAGTCGACAGGATCGATATGCTCGCCGGCCGTGACGTAGCCCAGCTTCTGGGCAATCTCGACCGGAACGATGTCGCTCGTATCGCCAGGCGGCGCGTCGCCGAGATAGGGCGGACGGAACAGAACCAGCGAACGGCCCGTCAGCGCCTGGATCAGGCGTTGCGTCGCATTGAGCTCGATCGGCACCGCCTGCGAGGGCGTGTCGGACAGGTTGGGATGCGTATAGGTGTGGTTGCCGAGCTCGTGCCCCTCGGCGAGGATGCGCTGGATCAGATCGGGATTGGCTTCGGCATTGCCGCCGATCACGAAAAACGTCGCATGGACGTGCTTGGCCTTGAGGATGTCCAATATCTGCGGCGTCCATTCCGGATCCGGTCCGTCGTCGAAGGTCAGCGCGATCTTGCCCGGCACGTAGCCGAATTGCCGTATGATGTAGTTGGTCGGCAGGCGTGTGTAGTTCTCGTCGTCGATGTCGCCCGAGTTCGGATTCACCTCGATCGTGCGGGAGCCGACGGTGGGATCGGCCTCGACGCGCAGGAATTCGCCCTGCCCCTCATAGTCCGGATCGGCACTGACGAAGATCTGGCGGACGCCTTGCGGAACGCCGTCGCCGTATTTGCGCGCCAGCACGTCCCACACCGATGGATCTTCGCTGCCGATCTGCCACAACGCATAGCCGGCGGGACGATAGATGTCCGACGCGTGGATCTGGTTGTAGGCGGTCACCGCATCCAGGAACCAGACGTCGTGCAGCGTGTGATCGTCCTCGACATAGGAAAAATGCGGATTGTTGGTGGCGTCGTCGAAATCGATGGTCGCTTCGGAATCGTGCGCCGCCGCCACCGCGTCCTCGAACGTCAGGGGATCGGCATGGCCGCCGTTCCAGTCATAGCCGTAAGCGCCGATCGAGACGATGGTGCGGCTGGGCGCCAGGCTGCGCATGCGCTTGTCGAGCGTCGTCTCGAACCAGGCCTGGCCGGCGATGCTGCCCGCCGGACCGGAATTCTCGTGCTCGTCATAGGCCATGAGCAGCGTGTAGTCGACGATGCGGGCATAGGCGGCGTAGGGCCAATCTTCGTCGTCGAAGGGCACCGCCATGACGATGACCCAGCCATGCGGCAGGAAGGCCGCCGAAAGCCGTTGCAGGAATTTCTCCAGATCGGCATGTCCCGCGGCCGGCATCTCCTCGAAATCGATGGTCACGCCCTGCAGCTTGTTGGCACCGACAAAGGCGACGATCTTCTGCAGCAGGGCATCGCTGCGCGCCGGATCGGCGAGAAGCTTCGCAAGGCCCGCGCCGTCCCATTTCGACATCGTCGCGTTCTGCAGGACAGGCAGCACGGCGAGGTTGGCGCGCTTGCTGCGCAATTCGCCGAGCAGCCGCGCATCGAGCGTGCTTTTGAAATCCAGGCCGGGCCCTTGCAGCGCCAGCCAGGTCGGCATCAGCCAATCGAGCTTCGGCAATGCGTGCATGAGCGCCGGATAGGCGTTGTCGGAGGCCGGATGCCAGCCGGGAAAGAAGGCGATGGTGAGGGCGCGGTTCGCCAGCGGCTTCAGGATCGAAGCCAGGGGACGCGCCCGCAGGCCGCGCTCATTGCGGGTGCGGTGCAGAACCGCCAATTCCTCACGCCGGTTGCGCGCTTCGTTGGCCAGCCGGGCGGCAGCCCGCACCAACCCCGGTTTCAAGGCTTTCTTTTCCAGGTCATGGATGGCGACGGCCGTCAGATGGCCGGGCAGGCGGGGCTGTGCACCGGTGGGCGCATTGACCAGGCTGAACACGAACACCGCGCCCAGCACCAGACTGATGGCGCCGGCGGTCCAGCCGACAATCGACGCGCCGAACGCGCGCCGGCCGGTGGCGTCGAAGAATACCGGCTTATCCGCCATGGCCCCACGCGCCCCGCGCCACGGCGCGGGTCGCCCAATTTTCGATTCTCATTCTATGCTCCAGGCGCCGGCGCAAAACGCGGCGCGCGGCGGCACCTTAGCGGAACGTCGCCCGCCATGCCAAAAGAGACGACATGAAAACGCCAACAGGTTGGACCAATCCCACCCGTGCCACGGCCATGGTCCTCCTGACCGGCTTGGCCGCGACGTTGGCCGTCAACTGGCCGGGGCATCTGTCCTACGATTCCATCCTGCAACTGCATCAGGGGCGCGCCGGGCTCTACAACGACTGGCATCCGCCGGTGATGGCGTGGCTGCTCGGGCTGGGTGACGCCATAGTTCCCGGCACAGGCTTGTTCGTCGCGCTCGACACCTTGCTGGTGTCTGGCGCACTGCTTTGCCTGCTTGCGCTCCAGCCCCGGCGCGCGACCTGGCTCACCGTTTTTGTCGCTCTGGTGATCCTGCTGTCGCCCCAGTTCCTGCTCTATCAGGGGCTGGTGTGGAAGGACGTCCTGTTCGCGGATAGCGCCGTCGCAGGCTTTGTCTGCCTCGCGCAGGCCGTGTCGCGTTGGCCCGCGATCCGTCCGCGCGCGGCGTGGCTGGTGGGAAGCGTGCTTCTGTTGTCGCTGGCGGCGCTGACGCGGCAGAACGGTGCCGTCCTGTTGCCCTTTGCCGCCGCCGCCCTGGGCTGGACCGTTGCGCGGCAAGGCGTGAGCCGGCCGAAGGCGGCGTTACTTGGCGCGGCCTATTTCGGTGTCAGCCTCATTTTCATCTTCGCTGCGTCGGCACTGCTCGGTCTGCGAAGCGATGGCAATCCCGGCGTCGCCGAACAGATAAGGCTGCTGCAGGTCTATGACCTCGCCGGCGCCGTGGCACGGCAACCGGACCTGGAACTCGACTCACTGGTCGACGACGATGCGGTGCTCGAGCATCTCATCCGTACGCGAGGCGCGCGGCTCTACACCCCGGTGCGCAACGATCCCCTGGCGTCGGCGCCGGACATCCAGGCGGCCCTCGCCGATGCCGATCCCGATGCGGTGGGTGCGCAGTGGCGCGTTCTGGTCGAGGACCATCCCTGGCTCTATCTGCGCGTGCGCGCCGCCGCCTTCCTTTGGGTGTTCGCGACGCCGGACATCGCCGCCTGCCGGCCGGTCTTCACCGGGATCGAAGGGCCGCGGGCGGAAATGCGCGACCTGGACCTTAGGCCCCGCCGCGATCTGCGCGACCGTGTGCTGGAGGCTTATGGCAAGGCGTTCTTCGGCACGCCGGTTTTTTCTCATCTCGCTTTCACGGTCCTGGCCATGGGCTGCCTTGTCCTTCTGCTGCGGCGGCGCGGACCGGCGGATATCGCCATCGCGGCGTTGCTCCTGGGCGCACAGGCCTTCGCGCTGACCTTCTTCGCGATCTCGATCGCCTGCGATTACCGCTATCTCTACGTCGTCGATCTTTCGGCGCTGGCCGCACTGCTCTACCTTGCGCTGGATGCCAGGAGTGCGCTTGAAGGAACGCCATGACCGCCCAATTGGGATTGATCGAAGGCTATTACGGCACGCCATGGAGCTGGGCGGCGCGTGAGCGGACCATCGCGACATTGAAGCCGCATGGCTATGGCTTCTTCCTCTACGCACCCAAGGCGGACGCTTTTCTGCGCAAGCGCTGGCGCGAGCCGCACCCGGCCGAAACGGCGCACGCGCTGCGCTCGCTTGCCGCGCGCTGCAAGGCGATGGGCGTGCGGTTCGGGGTCGGCCTCAGCCCCTATGAGCTTTATCGCGATTTCAACGCAGAGGCGCAAAGCGACCTGGCGCGCAAGCTTGCCCAGTTCGACTCCTGGGGCATCGACGATCTCGCCATCCTGTTCGACGACATGCGCGGCGATCTGCCGAACCTGGCGGCGACGCAGGCCGATATCCTGCATTGGGTGAAGGCCCGGACCAGGGCGACGCGGCTGATCGTCTGCCCCAGCTACTACACCGACGATCCGGTGTTGGACCGTTTCTTCGGCAAGCGCCCGGAGAATTACCTCGAGGATTTCGGCCGCCTGCTCGACAAATCGATCGAAGTGTTCTGGACCGGCGAGGAAGTGTGCAGCCGGGAATATTCCCCTGGGCACCTGGCGCGCGTGACCGGGCAACTCGGCCGCAAGCCGTTCTTGTGGGACAATTATCCGGTCAACGATGGGCAACGCATGTCGCAGTTCCTGCATGTGCGCGCCTTCACCGGCAGGCCGGCGAGCCTGGCCGCGCATCTTTCGGCCCATAGCGTGAACCCGGCGTTGCAACCGTCGCTGTCCTGCATTCCGGCGCTGACGCTGGCCGAGAGCTATCGTCTCGGCGACGCGTATGAATACGGCCGCGCCTTTGATCACGCCGCCAAAGCGCTGCTGGGCGCCGAGTTCGCCGCGCTGATCCGCGAGGATATCCTGTTCCTCCAGGACGTCAGCCTCGAGCGGCTGGCCGAGAAGACGAAGGACCGCTTGCGCCGGCGCTATGGCGGCATCGATCACGACGCGGCGCGCGAGATCGTCGGCTGGCTGGACGGCGCGTACAAATTCACCGAGGAAATCGCCTAAAGCGACTTCAACCAAGGTATCAGCCGCGCATTGACCTCGGCGGGGCGTTCCTGCTGGGTCCAGTGGCCGCAGCCTTCCAGCACCTCGGCGACGCGTAGATCGGTGACGTGATTGCGCATCACGGCGATCGGATCGGTGGCGCCCTTGAACATGTTGAAGGCGAGGTCGCGCGTGCCGCCGATGAACAGCGCCGGTTGCGCGATCTTGCGGTCCGCAAAGCCGCGCAGATATTCGAAATCGCGTTCGTAATTGCGATAGCGGCTGATCGGACCGAAAAAGCCCGAACCCGTGAACTCCCCGACATAGTAGTCGAGCTCCGCCGGCGTCAGCCAGGCGGGAAAGACCTGGGGATCCACCAGTCCGTCGAGCAGGCGCATGTCCGAGGTCTTGCCGCTCGGCCAGGTGCCGTCGGGCGCATCGCCGGACAGCGCATAATAGAACTTGCGCAGGAAGTCCCTCGGATCGGCTTCGGCTTCCGCTTCCGGCAGGCGCTCCTTCTGGAACCAGGCCTGATAGAAGAACTTGCCCCGCTTGGTGAAAATATCGTCGAAAATCTCGTTGAATGGCCGGCTCGGCGGACCCAGATGCGGGACCGACAACGCACCAACTGCGCGCACGCGGTCGGGTCTTATCAACGCCGTGTTCCACACGATGGGCGCGCCCCAGTCGTGGCCGAGGATGATGGCGGGCTTGTCCGGGCTGAGGCTTTCGATCACGCCCGCGACGTCGGCGACTATCCGCTCCATGGCATAGTCCGCGACCGCTTTGGGCTTGCCCGAGCCGCCATAGCCGCGCACGTCGATGGCGCAGGCCGTGAATCCGGCCTGCGCAATCGGCGTCATCTGATGCCGCCAGGAAAACCACGATTCGGGAAAGCCGTGCACCATCAAGACCAGAGGGCCGGTGCCTTGGATCGCCGCCCGCAGGCGGATGTCGGGCAAGTCGATGAAGGCGAAATCGGTCATCGGGACAGCCTATCGCGCGGGCCGGACTGCCGATAGGTGAATCAAAGGCTTTGTGATGGCTTTGCGAATCCGCTATCGAGAACACGAACCGACAGGCGATCCATGGCTTACAATTGCGCGAAATGCCCCGGCTATTGCTGTTCCTACCCGCTCATCGAGCTCAACAAGCGCGACGTGCAGCGGCTGGCCGATCATTTCGGCTTGAGCTTCACCAAGGCTCGCAAGAAGTTCACGAAGAAAGACCCCGAAGCGGAATATGCCATGCGCCGCAAGGCGGATGAGCATTACGGCAAGATCTGCCAGTTCTTCGATACGGAGGTCCGCCGCTGCACGATCTACAAGGCGCGGCCCGCCATCTGCCGCAGCTATCCCGGCGACAACCATTGCGGCTACTACAAATTCCTGCAGCATGAGCGGCTGAGCCAGGACGATCCGGAGTTCGTCGCCCTGACCTCGAACGGCTAAAGTCTCGGGCATGCCCCCGGGTCGGCCAGGAAGACGCGAATGGCCGTACCGGCCATCAGCCGCGCGTGCAGATAGCGGTCGACGCGCGCATCCACCGGCAGCCCGTAATTGCAGCGGATGGAGATGTCGCGCAGCGAGGTTTCGAGCTGGTAGGCGTTGAAGAGGCCCGCCCAGTCCGGCGGCGCGGCGACGCCGCCTTCCGACAGCGGGCGCACGGTCAGCGTCGCAACCTCGTCGCCCGTATCGGCAATCGTAGGCAGTTGCACCACCACCGGATGCAGGAGCGGCCACAGAACCAGGGTGGCGGCAAGCGCCGCGCACGCTGCGGCCAGCAGGTCGGCGCGGCCACGCAAGGCCGCGAGCCAGCGGCGCAGCGGCGTCTCGCTCTCATCCCGGTCGTCTGGCGCGGGTTGCTGAAGGCGCGCCAAAGGATCCGGCCGCGCTTCGGCTTTGCGTCCGTCCTCGCCTTGCGCGAAGCGATCGCTCAGATCCTTCATCGTGCACCTTCCGGAAACAGCACCGGCGCGATGATATCCATCATCTCGCCGCCCAGCATGGCGCCCAGATGCGGATGGTCACCGACCCAATTGTCCTGGATGTTGATCGCGACCGACAGCGCGCGCAACGGCGTTTGCGTCGTGTCGACCTCATGCGTCTGCGCGTTCTTCAGGGCCGAGGCGGGCCACACCCCGATGACGAAGATATAGACGCGGCCCTCGTGCAGCTTGCCCTCGCCCACCGGCACGCCAACCACCTTGCGATTGACGATGCGGAACAACTGCGCGCCCTGCGACGGCGTGCGCGCCCGATTGAACGCCAGCGCCCGCGCCAGGACCTTCTTCAGCAGGCCGCGGTTGCGGCCGATGGACTGGAACGTCGCGTTGTCCGCCTCGATCGCCGCTTGCGCCGCACCAAGCTCGGACGCCTTGCGCAACGAATAGGTCGTGTCGTTCAGCGCCGCGATCATGTGGCCGTGGTCGTCGAGCTTGAGAACGCCGTCGCGGCCGAGCTGGCGCACCGCCATCGCCTCGGGGGTGTTGACGGCGTCGGGAATCTTGGGCGTGCCGGTCTTGGAATAGAAACCGATGACCTCGCCGCGCCGCGCCGCTTCGGCGACCAGCGGCGCCAGCTTGCCATCGACCTGACCCGCCGCCGTGCCGGAGCCGACCGCGACCAGCGCCATGGCATGCAAGAGGACATCGCGCGATTTCGGACAGAACAGCCCGTCGGGATCATTGCCGGCGTTGCAGCCGAGCATCGGCGGCGGCGGCGGCCCGTTCTCCGTCAGCCGCGCCTCGACGCGCCGGCCGGTGACGAGCCGCGCATAAGCCTCGGCCATTTTGACATTGTTCCAGCGCGAGGTGCTGGCGCCCAGGATCAGCGTCAGATACTCGGTGCGGAAATTGCGCACATTGTTGAGCTGCAGATCGACCCGCGCCGGCGACACGGAATTGAGATTGTCCTGCCGCAGGAACCGCGCGTCCGGCAAGGCCGCCAGCAGCGGGCGCCACAGCGTCTTGTCATAGCGGTCGTCGGCGAAGATCGAGGTCTCGCCCTGGCGCTCGATATCCTCGCTGCGGATATCGTAGAGCCGCGCCAGCTCGTCGGGCCATTTCACGCAGCAGGAGATCGTATCCAGCACATTGCCCTGCGCGATCTGCAGCGTCGGCAAATGATCGCGAGCGCCGCCTTCCAGCCGGTAGGGCGTCGATGGCTTGCTCATATCCTGCTTGAAGGGATCGAGCGACGTCGCCAGCATCATCAGCGTCGCGGCGTAGATGTTCGACGAGCGCTGCATGTAATCGTCGAAGGTGATCCAGCCGGGGCCGAACGACGCCTCCTCGTTCAGCATCGGCCCGATGTGCAGGCCCAGCAGATTGTCGTAGCCGCCCGGACCATGGGGTGGAATCGCAAGTGTGGCGAGCCCCGGCCAGATTTCCAGGATCGCCGACGAGAACAGCGG
>OLLF01000301.1_pt1 | contig 13101 bp, 15 predicted proteins | sample 1604471 | NCBI WGS metagenome assembly OLLF01 (sample SAMEA104055714, study PRJEB20765) | soil metagenome | isolation source: soil
CCCCGTTCAATGTTGGCCGCACAACCAAAAACACCGGAAACCCGAGCAACCATGCGCCTCTCCAGCTAGCACACGGTTACAAATCGCCCTAATCACCTATTTCTATTTCGTGCTCGATATCTTTCCTCATGCTGCAATTTTACTATGCGAATAGCTTCATCCAGCACCGCCCATCCCTCTCGATTTTCCACTATCGTCGCGCCATGGGGCCCCGCACACTTCGTTGGAGCATCGCCGGCACGGCTGGCGCGCTCGTCGCCGCGGCCCTCGCGATATTTCTCTACCTGCACGGCGTCTACCGCTTCTCCTATCCCGATCCGGTGACCTATCCCGTGCGCGGCATCGACCTCTCGCATCACCAGGGCGCCGTCGACTGGCGGCGCGTCGCCGCCCAGGACATCCGCTTCGCTTACCTGAAAGCCAGCGAAGGCGGCGACTGGTCGGACGCCTCGTTCCGGAGCAATCTCGCCGCGGCGCGCGCCGCCGGCCTGGCGGTCGGCGCCTATCATTATTTCACGCTCTGCGCCTCGGGCGCGGCGCAGGCGCAGAACTTCCTGCGCGCCGTGCCCGCCGCCGGCCTCGCCCTGCCGCCGGCGATCGACCTGGAATATGTCGGCAATTGTGCCGCGCGGCCGGGCAACGGCAGGCTGGCGCATGAGCTCAAGGTCTTCATCGCCGCGCTCCGCGCGCAGGGGCTCCGCACACCGGTGATCTATTCGACGCAAAGCTTCTTCGCGGATTATCTCGACGCCGATCCCGCCTTCGCCGCCTATCCCCTGTGGGTGCGCAATCTCTATGGCGAGACGGCGTGGTCGCGCGGCCGCAGCGTGCTGTTCCGCCAGTTCGCCAGCCACGCCAGGCTCGCCGGCATCGCCGGCCCCGTCGACCTCAACGTCTTCGCCGGCTCGAAGGCGCAGTTCGCCGCGCTGCTCGCGCGCGCGCCGGATTGACGAGTCTTATCCACCACCGCCGCAGCGGCGGTATAATGCTCTGATGAAAACGAGCCACGCACATTTGCGCCCGCAAAACCGGGCGCGGAACGCCGCCACGCCCGCCGATCCGACTGCGCCGGCGCACACGTTCGCGCGCGCGGGGTGGTGGATAGACCCCTTCCGCGTCCATGATCCGGAAAGGTTGAGCCCCGTCTCCGCCCGTCGTTGTGGGGAAGGAGGGGGAGGGGGAGGGGGGCGAATCCGAAAACAATTATGTTGCCGAAAATTTGCCAACCCCTTGGCCCGCCGGAAAAAACGCGTTTGCGCCCACGAGCCCGCTTTGCACGATTGTTTCGCGCCACCGCGCCGGCAACGAAACTACGCCGGCATCTCCCCGATATACGCCGAGCTCGGGCGCAGCAGCCGCCCGCGCCGCTGCTGCTCGCGCGCATGCGCCGTCCAGCCCGCCGCGCGCGCCGTGGCGAAGATGGGCGTGAACGCCGCCCGCGGGATCGCCAGCGCGTCGAGCAGGATCGCGGTGAAGAACTCGACATTGGTGTCCAGCGGATGATCCGGCTTCTTGCGGCGCAGCGCCTCGCGGGCATAGGCCTCGACCTCGGCGGCGAACGGCATGTCGATGGAATTGCTCGCCAGCTTCTCTGCCGCGCCCTTCAGCACGTCGGCGCGCGGATCGCGCACCTTGTAGACGCGATGGCCGAAGCCCATCAGGCGGTCGCCGCGCGCGATGGCGTCGTCGATCCACGGCTTGATCCGTTCGCGCGTGCCGATGGCGTCGAGCATCTCCAGCACCGGCTCCGGCGCGCCGCCATGCAGCGGCCCGGTCAGCGCGCAATAGCCGCCGGTGACGGCGCAGAACAGGTCCGCCTGCGTCGAGGCGATGACCCGCGCCGTGAAGGTCGAGGCATTCATCCCGTGATCGCACACCGTGACGAAATAGGTGTCGAGCGCCGCCGCCTCGCCCACGCTGGCGGCGCGCCCGTGCAGCATCGACAGCGTGTCGGCGGCATGGCCGAGCTTGGCGTTCGGAAAATGCGGCGCCTTGCCGGCGCTGCGCTGCACCAGGGCGCCCACGATGACGGGAAGCGCGCCGACGATCGTCGCGTCATGCGTCAGGCCGTGCTCGGCGCGCAGCGTCGCGACGGCGGCGCGGAACCCGTCCACGATGGAGAGGCCCTCGCTGGCGGCCAGGAATTGCGGCAGCCGCGCATGCGCCCGCACCCGCGCCTCGCCCAGCGCGGCGCGGACCTCCGCCTCGCTGATCGGCACCGTGGTGGCGGCGGTCCACAGCCGCGCCGTGACGCCCTCGAAGCTGGATTTGGCCGCCAAATCCGCCACCCGCTCGCCGGCGATGATGAGTTCGCCCTTCTCGCCGTCGACATGGGAGAGGGCGGTTTCCGCCGCCGCCACCCCGTCCAGCCCGATGGGCGATTTGCTGCTCTGCAACGTCATTTCGATCTCCTCTGCTGCGTTGCACAAAAGATCGGGCGGCTCGACACATTGATCAATCTTGATTAGCATAATCAACATGAATAATTCCGACGACACCCTCTATCTGACCGCCCGCGACGCCGCGACCGAGCTCGCCGTCTCGCCGGCCACGCTCTACGCCTATGTCTCCCGCGGCCTGATCCGCTCCGAGCCCGGCGAGAACCCGCGCAGCCGCCGCTACCGCGCCGAGGACGTGCGCAGCCTCAAGAACCGCCGCGCCCCCATGGTCGAAGGCCAGGGCCTGCGCGCCGCCGACCTGCCGGTGATGGATTCGGCGGTCTCGACCATCACCGAGGAGGGCCCGATCTATCGCGGCGTCCGCGCCGTGACGCTGGCCGAGAGCGCCACCTTCGAGCAATGCGCCACGCTGCTGTGGGACGCCAAGTCCGCCGATCCGTTCGTGAAGGCGAACGTGCCGATCATCTCGCCGGTGATGCGCGCCATCATGGACGCGACGCGGGCTGCGCCGCCGATCGACCGCGCCGTGGCGGTGCTGAGCCAAGCCGCCGAGGCCGATCCGCGCGCCTACAACTGGCTCAGCGAGGGCCGCGCCGCCACCGGCGCGCGCATCCTGCGTCTTGCCGCCGCCGTCATGTCGGGCACCGAGCCGTCGGCCGAGCCGGTGCACAAGCTCATCGCCCGCGCCTGGGCGCCAAAGCACAAGCATGCGGAGGACCTGATCCGCCGCGCCCTGGTCCTGCTCGCCGATCACGAGCTCAACGCCTCCACCTTCGCCGCCCGCGTCGCCGCCTCGACCGGCATCAGCCTGTATGACGCGGTGATCGCCGGCATGGTGGCGCTGAAAGGCCCGCGCCATGGCGGCGTCGGTCCGCTCGCGGCCAGGCTGCTCGACACCTTCATCGAAGGCGACATCGCCGCCATCGTGCGCGAGCGCGTCGCGCTCGGCGAGCGCTTCCCCGGCTTCGGGCACCTGGTCTACGGCCATGCCGATCCGCGCGCGCAATCGCTGCTCGACACGCTGATCCGCTGCGGCGCCGACAAGCGGCTGACCATCGAGATCCCTGCGCGCATCGCCGAGGCCACCGGCGCCTTCGCCAATATCGATTACGCCCAGGCCGTGATGCGCCGCTTCCTGGACTTGCCGCCGGGCAGCGAGACGACGCTGTTCGCCATCAGCCGCGTCGCCGGCTGGATCGCCCATGCCAGCGAGCAGCTCGAAAGCAAGAAGCTCATCCGCCCCCGCGCCCGCTACACCGGACCCGCGCCAAGCCCGGTGAGGAAACGGTGAACGGATACAGCGATACGAAAACACCGGCCCTCATCCTGAGTCCTGAGCCTGTCGAAGGGTCGAAGGATGGGCCACATGCGCCGCCGGTGCGGTCATCCTTCGACAAGCTCAGGATGAGGAAAGAGTTGCGTTCAACCCCTCTCTATTTCGGCTTGCGAAACCGGTACGCGAACTGGTCGGTCTTGCCGCGGATGGTGGGGTCGAACACGATCGCGGTGTGCGGATCGGCCGGATTGCGCAGCACGTCGCTCTCGCCGTCGAACACGAAGCCGGCCGCTTCCATTTCCGTTTTCACCACGGCTGGATCGATACGGTGCAATTTGTCCGCCGTCTCCACCGCCGAGGCGCTCGGCAGCGCCACATGATCGACGACGATCACCACGCCGCCCGGCTTCAGCCGCGCGTAGAAATCCTTGTCGGTGGCCAGCATGTCCGCGTGCACGCGGCTGAGATGCAGGTCGTGGTAATTCCACGACGTCCAGATCACGTCGAGCGGCGGCGTCGCCGGCAGCGGCAGGATCGACACCACCGTGACGTTGGCATAGCCGGGCAACGCCGCGATGGCCGCCGCCGCCTGCTCCGCGTCCGAGCCCTTGGGGTCGGGCACGGCCGCATACAGATGCCCCGACGGCCCGATCTCCTTGCTGAAGATGCGCGTGAAATAGCCGCCGCCGGGCAGCAGTTCGAGCACGCTGTCGCCCGCCTTGATGCCGGAGAAGCTGAGCATCTCCGCCGGCTTGCGCGCTGCGTCGCGCGCCACGTCCTCGGCCGGCCGACCGGAATCGCTGATGGACGCCGGCGCCGCCCAGGCGCTCGCGGTCAGCGCCGCGCCGAAGGCCGCGGCGGCAATCAGAGTGCGATACATGATATCCTCCCGTTTTGCGGACAGCATAGCATCGCGCGCCCCGCCCGCCTATTTGCGCTAAGCCGCGATCAGCCGATACACGCTGGTCTGCCGGATCTCCTGGTCCTCCAGGTCGCGGCTGGTCTGTACCCGATAGGTTTCGAGCTTCTCCACCCCGCCGCGCGGAAAATAGCTCCGTCCCGGATCGCCCAGATACACCGCCGCGCCATGCGCCGCGCGGTCGGCGAGCCACGCCATCAGGCTCTCGGCCAGCGGCCGCTCATAGCACATGTCGCCGACCAGGATGACGCGCCAATTGCCGTCCGAGCCGATGAGATCGGATGTCGTCGCGCCGAGGATCGCGCTGTTGGCGATGGCGTTCAACTTGATCGCGGCATAGGCGAAGGGATCGATGTCGGCCGCCATGATGCGCTCCGCCCCAGCCCTGGCCGCCGCGATGGCGACGAGGCCGGAGCCCGAGCCGAAATCCAGCACATCCTTGCCGAAGACGATCTTGGGATGATCCAGGACGTAGCGCGCCAGCGCCTGGCCGCCGGCCCAGGCGAACGCCCAATAGGGCGGCGGCACGCCCTGCGCCTGCAATTCCTCCTCCGTCAGCCGCCACAGCGGCACGACTTCGGTGGCGAGGTGCAGCTTGATCTCGGGCACCAGCGGCGGCGGCGCCAGCACGGTGTTGGCGCGGATGAATTCGGTCGGATCGGTCATGTGGCAGTCGTAACACATCGCGGAAATAGGATCGCGCCCGGCCCCCGCCCGCGATTGACGCGCCACAGAGCGAGGCCTAGCGTCCCCCCAGCAGCGCTCGAAAAGAGGAGGCGTCCAGATGATCGACAGTGTCCGCAACGCCCTCCGCCGCGCCGCCTCGTAACCTTCCGTACACGGATGATTCCGTCGCCGGCGCCGTCAAGGCTCCGCTCAAGGAAATTCAACGTGCTCGAAAATTACGGCTGGAGCGAAACGCTCCAACAGCAATTCGCCTCGCATGCCGCCGAAGGTCTCGCGCCGGCGCGCGTGCTCGTCCAGCAACGCGGCCATTATGAGATCGTCGCGCAAAGCGGCGAGCTCTCCGCCACGCTCGCCGGCAAGTTCGCCCGCGACGCCGACGAGGGCGCCTTTCCCGTCGCCGGCGACTGGGTCGCCGTCGCCGCCCGTGACGGCGAGGGTGCGGCGATCATCCGCGATGTCCTGCCGCGCAAGGGCGTCTTCGTGCGCCGCGCCGCCGGCCCCGGCGCCGCGCGCATGCAGGTCGTCGCCGCCAATGTCGACGTCGCGCTGCTGGTCGCCGCGCTGACCGATCTCAACGTGCGGCGCATCGAACGCTATCTCGCCGCCGCCTGGGAGAGTGGCGCGGAGCCCGTCATCGTGCTCACCAAGGCCGACATGTGCGACGACGTCGAAGCGTTGAAAGCCGAAGTCGAAGCCATCGCCTTCGGCGCGCCGGTGCATGCCGTCTCGGCGCCGACCGGCCAGGGCCTCAATGCGCTGCGCGCCCATCTCGCGCCCGGCAAGACCGCCGTCCTGGTCGGCAGCTCCGGCGCCGGCAAGTCGACGCTGGTGAACGCCTTCGCCGGCAGCGCCTTGATGGAGACCCGCGCCATCAGCGCCGACGGCCGGCGCGGCCGCCACACCACGACGCATCGCGAGCTCGTCCTGCTGCCCTCGGGCGCGCTCATCCTCGACACGCCCGGCATGCGCGAGCTCGGCCTATGGGACGCCAGCGCCGGCGTCGCGGCCGCTTTCGGCGACGTCGAGGACCTGATGACGCAATGCCGCTTCACCGATTGCCGCCATCGCGGCGAGCCCGGTTGCGCCGTCCGCGCCGCGCTGGAAGACGGCACGCTCGCCGCCGAACGCTGGGAGGCTTACGGCAAGCTGCAGCGCGAGCTCGCCTTCGAGAAGGGCAAGAACGATCCCAAGGCCCGCGCCGAAACCCGCAAGGTCTGGCTGCGCCGCCACAAGGACTACCGCGCCAAGAAGAAGTTCGAGGAGGGCGGCGACTGAGCTACGCCGCCTGCGCCGCCAGCGGCTCCGGCTTGGAGGTCGCCAGCTTCAGCATGGTGACGTAGTCGGGCTGGATCTCCATCCGCGCGCCCAGCCCCTTGGCCAGCAGCAAGGCATGCAGCTTCGGCAGATTGTAGCAGGGCACGTAGAACAGCAGGTGATGATCGACGTGGTAGTTCACCCAGTACGGCGCCACCAGCGCCCGCACCCACCACGACGCGTATGTCGTGCGCGCATTGCGGAACACGTCGTCATTGTCCGGCACCATGGCGTGTTCGGCGATGTTGCGCACCCGCGTGATCGCCATCTGCCAGGTGATGTTGGGCAGCAGCCAGAACATCAGGAAATAATGCGGCTTGCCGAACGCCGTCATCAGCGCCAGCAGCACAAGCTGCACCGAATATTGCCGCCCGATGCGATCCCAGAACGTCTTCAGCCGCGCCCCGAATGGCCGCCCCGGCTCGCCCCAGGCGCGCAGGAACTGCGCCTTCCTCTGCTTGAACCCCGTCTGCCCCGTCAGGTCGCGGATCATCTTACGGCGGAAGCTTTCGCGCGTGATGGGAAACTTCGCCGACAGGCCGAGGTCCGGATCGTCCGCCTGCTGCGTCCTGCGATGATGCACCAGATGATAATGCCGGTACGAGATCATGTCGCCCATGGTCGGATAGGCGAGCAGCCATTGCCCCACCCATTCGTTCAGCGCCCGCGTCTTCATCAGCACGCCATGCGCCGCATCGTGCATCAGGATGGCGAGCCCGAGCTGCCGGCTGCCGATCACGATCACCGCCGCGAGGAAGCTCAGCGGATTGGGCCACAGCGCATACAGCGCCATCGCCAGCCCGATCACCACCCAGGCATGGAGCACGCTCAGCAGGCCTTTGACGTCCGAGCGCGCCCGCACGTCCGCCATCTCGCCGGCCGAGAACACGCAAGTCGGATCGAAACGCTGTCCGTTCATGGCGCAATTATAGGCCCATCAAATCCCCACTGTCATGGCCCGCGACTGCGGGCCACCCAGGTGATGACAGCCGCGAAAGCGGCAGAACTGGCTGTCTTTGCGAAATTTTCGCGGATGGAGCTGCGTCAACTGGGTGGCCCGCAGTCGCGGGCCATGACAGATAACGTTACGGCGCCATCCCAGCCATCTGCCGGGGGTCGTAATAGAACCGCTCTTGCGCCATTTTATTTCCGGCCCAGCGCTGCTGCGCCAGTTCCTCGATTCGCACCACCGCGCCGTCCGCCTTCACGAATTCGAAGATCCAGTGGATCACGACATGGTCGCCCGACACGAGCACCGGCGGCACGCAGGTCGTGCGCACCTCTTTGAACCGCGCCAGCGTCGCTTTCTCGCGCGCCACCGCCGCCTCGCGGCCGCGCCGGATCTCGCCGAGGTTCTCCTGCATCGTGCAGTCCTCGGCGTAGAACTCCGCGATGGCCTGGTCGTGACGGCCGCTCAGCACCATCGCCAGGAAATCATCGAGGACCTTCTTGTCCGGCATCACCAGATCCAACTGGAAAGAAGGAACGCCGCGGCGACCAGCGCGCCCGTGTCGCGATTGGCGCGGAACAGCTTCAGGCAGCGCGACGCATCGTCGATCGCCAGCGTGTGCACCTGCCACAGCAGATGCGCCCCCGCCGCCAGCATCACGAAGGCGAACGGCCAGCCGGCATGCGCCGCGAACCCCGCCGCCAGGATCAGCGCGAACGCTGCCGCATAGAAGCCCAGCACCCAATCCCGTGCCCGCGCCCCGAACAGCCGTGCCGTCGACTTCACGCCGATCAGCGCGTCGTCGTCCTTGTCCTGCGCCGCATAGATCGTGTCGTAGCCCAGCGTCCAGAAGAACAGCCCGGCATAGAGCATCGCGTCCGCCGCATCGATGGTGCCGGTCTGCGCCGCGAAGCCAAGCAGGGCGCCCCAGTTGAAGGTCAGCCCCAGCCAGGCCTGCGGCCACCAGGTGATCCGCTTCAAGAACGGATAGACCGCCACCAGCAGCAGCGATGCCGCCCCGATCTCGATCGCGAACAGGTTGAGCTGCAGCAGGATCGCGAGCCCCGCCGCAAGCTGCGCCGCCAGGAACAGCCAGGCCTGGCGCAAGGTCACCGCGCCCGACGGAATCGGCCGCCCGCGCGTGCGCGCCACCTGCGCGTCGATGTCGCGGTCCACGATGTCGTTGAAGGTGCAGCCGGCGCCGCGCATGACGAACGCCCCGGCGGCGAACAGCCCCAGCAGGTAGAGATCGTGCAGCGACGAGAACGGCCGCTCGCTGGCGATGGCGCCCAGCACCAGCCCGAACACGCAGGGCCAGAACAGCAGCCAGGTCCCGATCGGCCGGTCCAGCCGCATCAGCCGCAGGAACGGCCGCAGCGTGGCCGGCGCATGGTCGACCCAGGTCAGCGCCACGGCGTCGGCGGGCAGGGCAGTTGTCTCGTTCATGGCCGGCACACTACAAGCATTCTGCCATGAGCGAAAACGATCTGCGCTATGACGGCGGCAAGCTGCGTCTCTTCGTCGGGGCGCCGCTGCATCCGGGCGCTTGCGTGGTGCCGGACGACCAGCAGGCGCATTACCTCCTGCACGTCATGCGCGCCAAGGTGGGCGACCGCGTCAGCCTGTTCAACGGCAGCGACGGCGAGTGGCTGGCGCGGATCGCCGGCCTCTCCAAACGCGCCTGCTCGCTGGAATGTGAACGCCAGGTCGCGCCCCAGGCCGAGGTTCCCGATGTCTGGCTCTGCTTCGCGCCCATCAAGAAGACCCCGGCCGACTACGTCGTGCAGAAGGCGACCGAGCTCGGCGTCCGCGTCCTGCAGCCCGTCTTCACCCACCGCACCATCGTCAGCCGCGTCAACCTGGACCGCATGCGCGCCAACGCCGTCGAAGCCGCCGAGCAGTCCGACCGCCTCAGCGTTCCCGAAACGCGCGAGCCGCTGGCCTTCGACAAGCTCCTTTCGCAATGGCCGAAAGACCGCCGCCTGATCTTTTGCGACGAGGCCGGTGCGCTGCCCATGGCCGCCGCGCTGCGCGACCTGCCGGACGGCCCGGCCGCCATCTTCACCGGCCCCGAGGGCGGCTTCGACCCCGCCGAGCGCGACGCGTTGCGCGCCCAGCCTTTCGTCACGCCCGTCGCGCTGGGCCCGCGCATCCTGCGGGCCGACACCGCCGCGCTGGCGGCGCTCGCCGTCTGGCAGTCGATCCGGGGCGATTGGATTTGAACGGGAACCCGTTTATTATCTCGGGCTTTGCGATGACAATATTCAGTCTCGAAGGAGCAGATGATGTCGGTCGATGGCAAATGGAATATCACCGTCAACTCGCCGATGGGTGCCCAGAAATCGGTGGCGACGTTCAAGCAGGATGGCACCACGCTGACCGGCACCATGGAGGCGCAGGGCAATACCCAGGCGATTCAGGACGGCAAGATCGACGGCAACAATCTGTCGTGGAAAGCCGCCATCACCACGCCATTCCCCATGACGCTGGAGTTCGCAGGCACGCTGTCCGGCGACAGCATGAGCGGGGCGGTAAAGGCCGGCAGTTTCGGCTCCTTCGACTGGTCCGGGACGCGGGCCTGAGTGGCGTCAGCGCGCCAGGCTGTTCAGGTCCACGCCATAGAGCGCCGCGTTCTTCTGCATCAGCGCCGGCCGCGCCGGCGCCATCTCGCCGCGCAACCCCGCTTCGAGGATGTCGAGCATCGTGTGCCAGCCCATGGCGTTCTGTTTGACGAAGCGCTCCAGCACCGGGAAATGCGTGAACACCAGCTTCACCTGGTCGCCCTCGGCCGCCAATTCGAACGTCGGATAGGATTCCGGATAGGCCGACACCGCATCCGCCGCGTCGCCCGGCCCGAACACGTTCCAGGTGTAAACCAGCTTCTTGGGCGGCTGCCATTGCGTGACGATCCCGCGGATATGCCCGCCCATCAGGCGCACCGCGCCGCCCTGGCGCGGTTCGATCGCGCTGTCGTCGCCGAACCAGGCCGGCAGATGCTTTGTCTCTGCGATGAACGACCACACACGTTCGATCGGGCCGGGCAGGACGCGCGTGAACCTCACGCACTGCACATTCGACATTGCGCCTTTGTCGCTCATTTCAGGCTCATCCATACTTCGCACGGTACTGCGTCATGTAGGGCTCGTTCGGCGCATAGGCCATGAAGGCGCCGTCCGCGCCTTGCGCCAGCGCATCGAGGAACGCCTCCCATCCGCCCAGGAACGGCAGGATATCCTGGCGCGCGACGCCTTTGGGGAAACGATGCGTCAGCACCAGGCGGCAGCCTTCGTCCGTTGCCGTCAATTCCCAGCGCACCGTTGATTGCGGCAATTCCGGCGCCTCGATCTTTTCCAGCCAAGTGTGCTCCAGCACGTGCTGCGGCTCGAACACCGTGATCCACCCCGTCATGACGAACCCGGACTCGCGAAACGTCAGCACATATTTTCCGCCGGTTCGCGGCTCGATTTCGACATCGCCGAGCCAGTTCGCGAGTACCTTCGGATCCGTCAGCGCGGTCCACACACGCGCCGCCGGCCGGCCGACCACGCGGTCGAAACGCACCAGCGTTTGGCCGCCGTCATCGCGCAATTCGCCGTCGGTCAAAATTGTCTCGCTCATGACTTCATCAGCTCCGCTTCCAGCGCATCGAGCCTGCCGGCCCAGAACTTCCGCAGATCGTTCACCCAATCGGCGACTTCCATCACGCCCTCCTGGTCGAGTTCATAGAAGCGTTTTTGCGCCTCGGCCCGCACCTTCACGAGCCTGGCGGCGCGCAGCGTCTTCAGGTGCTGCGAGATCGCCGGCGCGCTGACGGCGAACCGGCTGGCGATATCGCCCGACGACAGCGGCCCGGCGGCCAGCATCTCCACGATGCGCTGGCGCGTCGGATCGGCGAGGGCGGCGAGCGACTGCATGATTCAATAATGTAGAGTTTACTTAATTAAGTCAACATGAAAATAAGTCATGCGATCGTGTCTTGCCGCGGTCACGGCCCGCGCCTATCTAACAAACGACTGAATGGCTGATTTACAATTCACACAGGGGCGTGGGGGCATTGCACCGCCGCGCCGGGAAACAAGACCGCATGTCCATTCCGCAATCCGCGAGCGGTCCGATCGGATCGAAAGACGACCTCGTCCGCCACCTTTCCGACGGCTGCAAGCCGAAATCCGAGTGGCGTATCGGCACCGAGCACGAGAAATTCGTCTACGACCTCAAGGATCACAAGCCGCTCGACTACGACACCACGCCCGGCATCCGCCAGTTGCTGGACGGCATGAAGCGCTTCGGCTGGGAGCCGGTGAACGAAGGCGACAACATCATCGGCCTGACGCAGAACTCCGCTTTGCTCAGCCTCGAGCCCGGCGGCCAGTTCGAGCTCTCCGGCGCGCCGCTCAAGACCGTGCACGAGACCTGCGCCGAGGTGAACACCCATCTCGAACAGGTGCGCGAGGTCGCCGGCGAGATGAATGTCGGCGTCCTCGGCCTCGGCTTCGCGCCGACCTGGTCGATGGACGAGACGCACCAGATGCCCAAGGGCCGCTACAAGATCATGCGGCGCTACATGCCCAAGGTGGGCGGCTACGGCCTGGAGATGATGTTCCGCACCTGCACGGTGCAGGTCAATCTCGACTTCTCCTCCGAAGCCGACATGATCAAGAAATTCCGCGTCGGCCTGGCGCTGCAGCCGGTGGCGACCGCGCTGCTCGCCAACTCGCCGTTCCGCGAGGGCCGGCCCAACGGCTTCCTGTCGTACCGCTCGCAGATCTGGACCGACGTCGACAACGCCCGCTCGGGCATGCTGCCCTGGGTGTTCGACGACGGCATGTCGTTCGAGCGCTATGTCGACTACGCCCTCGATGTGCCGATGTATTTCGTCTACCGCGACGGCAAATATATCGACGTCGCCGGCAAGTGCTTCCGCGACTTCCTCGAACACAAAATTCCCGAGGTGAAGGACATCGAGCCGACCATGGCCGACTGGGCCGATCACCTGACCACGATCTTCCCCGAGGTTCGGCTCAAGAAATTCCTCGAGATGCGCGGCGCCGATTGCGGCCAGTGGCGCCGCATCTGCGGCATGCCGGCGCTGTGGGTCGGCATCTATTACGACCAGGTCGCGCTCGACGCCGCCTGGGACCTCGTCAAGGACTGGACCGCCGAAGAGCGCCAGGCGATGCGCGACGCCGTGCCGGTGCAGGCGTTCAAGACGCCGTTCCGCAACACCACCGTGCACGCGCTGGCGCATCGCATGCTGGAGATATCATCCGCCGGCCTCAAGCGCCGCGCCGCGCTCGACGGCGGTGGCGCATCGGAAGACGGCTTCCTCAATCCCCTGCGCGAGCTCGTCGCCCGCGGCTACACCCGCGCCGAGGAACTGCTCAAGTCCTATAACGGCGACTGGAACCGCGACCTGTCGCGGCTGTTCACCGAATACAACTTCCTCTGAACTTCCACCTCCCCAGCATGGGCAGGGCTATCGCATATGTCGGATTAGGTCGAAGAGGAAGGCTTCATCCCATCCTGCGCGTTTAAGTTTGAGGCGCATCGAAGTCTT
>OLLF01000037.1_pt1 | contig 12866 bp, 12 predicted proteins | sample 1604471 | NCBI WGS metagenome assembly OLLF01 (sample SAMEA104055714, study PRJEB20765) | soil metagenome | isolation source: soil
CGTCAGGCATCGGCGGCGGCTCGGCCGACGCGGCGGCGGCGCTGCGGGGCTTGCGTGCGCTGTGGGCGCTGGATGCTTCGGATGATGCGTTGCGCGACGTCGCAGCGACGCTGGGCTCGGACGTGCCGGTGTGCGTGGCAAGCCGGTCGGCCTGGATGGAAGGGCGCGGCGAGCGCGTGACGCCGGCGCCGGGCGTGCCGGGCGCAGCGATGGTGCTGGTCAATCCGGGCGCTCCCGTGCCGACCGGGCCGGTGTTTGCGGCGCTAAAAACGCGGCGCGGGGTGGGCGCGGTGGACCGCACGCCGCCGCTACGGGACGTGAAGGCGCTGGTGACGTTCCTCAAGATGACGTCGAACGACCTGCAGGCGCCGGCGCTTGGGATCGCGCCGGTGATCGGCGAGGTGCTGGGCGAGCTGTCGCGCATGCCGGGCGCCTTGCTGTGGCGCATGAGCGGCAGCGGCGCGACCTGTTTCGCGCTGTTCGAAGACGACGGCGCGGCGCAGATGGCGGCGATCGCCCTGGCGCATTCGCATCCCAAATGGTGGGTGCAGGCGACGCGGATTTTATAATTCACCATGGCCGGGCTTGACCCGGCCACCCAGTGGCGCGCGTCTGCGCGCCTAGAAGAGTCTTTTGCGCCCGCTGACGCGGTCGCGCTGGGTGGCCGGGTCAAGCCCGGCCATGGTGATTTAGGGGTGTTTAATACGCCCGCTCGACGCAGAAATCGGCAATGTCGGCGAGCGCGGCGCGGACGTCGCTTTGCGGCAGCGGATCGAGCGCGGCCACCGCGTTGTCGGCGTGCTGGCGGGCCCGCGTCATGGTTTCCTGGATGGCGCCGGTCTCCTCGACATAGGAGATGGCGCGTTCGAGGTCGGCTTCGCTCTGCGGGCCGCCCTCGATGACGCGCTTCCAGAACACCGCCACCTGCGCGTCGGCGCGGGCATAGGCGAGGATGACGGGGAGGGTGACCTTGGCTTCGCGGAAATCGTCGCCGACCGCCTTGCCCATCAGCGCCTGGCGGCCGGAATAGTCGAGCGCGTCGTCGACGAGCTGGAAGGCGATGCCGAGGCTCTCGCCATAGGCGCGCAGGGCTTCGACGAACTCCGGGCCCTTGTCGCACAAGGTGGCGCCGGATTCGGCGGCGGCGGCGAACAGCGCGGCGGTCTTGGCGCCGACGACTTTCAAATAGTGTTCTTCGGTGGTGCCGAGATTGCTCTCGGACTTCAGCTGCATCACTTCGCCTTCGGCGATGATGGCGGAGGCGCCGGCCAGGATCTCGAGCACGCGCAAGGCGCCGGTGTCGACCATCATCTCGAAGGCGCGGCTGAAGAGAAAGTCGCCGACCAGGACCGTCGCCTTGTTGCCCCAGACCAGATTGGCCGCGACCTTGCCGCGGCGCAGGGTGCTGGCGTCGACCACGTCGTCATGCAGCAGCGTCGCGGTGTGGATGAACTCGACCGCGGCGGCGAGGTTGACGTGCTTGTCGCCGGTGTAGCCGCCCATCTTCGCGGCGGCGAGGGTCAGCATGGGGCGCAGGCGCTTGCCGCCGGAATCGATCAGGTGCTTGGCGAGGTCGGGGATCAGATTGACCGCACTGCCCATGCGGGCATGGATCATCCTGTCGGTCGCGGCCATGTCCGCCGCCACCAGCGTGTGCAGGCGCTCGACCGGCGAAATGCCGCCCGTCTTGACGCCATCTGTGCGGGCTTTGCGCGTTTCGGGCTTCAACATCGTTCAGTCCTTGCCGGCAGGTCCCGGCATTTGCGACATTGGGAGCGGATTTGGGTGCGGTCAAGCTGACCAAAGCCCGCACCGGGCGCCGCCCCGACACAATCGAGAGAGCCATGCGCCCCCTCCTCAAAACCAACGATCTGGTCCTGCTCAGTTTCGCCAAAAGCCTGCTCGGCGAGGCCCAAATCGCATGCGTGGTGTTCGACGAAAACGCCAGCGTCATGGACGGCAGTCTGGGCATTATGCCGCGCCGGCTGATGGTGGCGGACGAGGATTTCGAGCGCGCCCGCCAGGTGCTGCGCGACGGGCTCGCACGGCCGCAATCGCCGCCGCAGATCACGCAGGATACGTTTCTCGGCGGCCGGGTGGCGGTGCGGCAGTTCGCGGCGGGCTTTCGCGCCGGGCTCGACGCGGTGATGCTGAGCGCCGCCGTGCCGGCGCGCGCCGGCGACGACGTGCTGGAGCTCGGCAGCGGGGCGGGGACGGCCAGCCTGTGCCTTGCCGCACGCATCGCGGGCGTGAACGTCGTCGGCGCGGAGATCGAGAGCGAGCTGGTGACGCTGGCCAACAGCAACGCGACGGAGAACGGTTTCGGCGCGCGCGTGGTGTTCGTGACGGTCGACGCGCTCGACCTGCCGCCCGACATGAAGCGCGACTATGCGCATGTGATGTGCAATCCGCCGTTTCACGGCGCGGACGGCGCGCAATCGCCCGATGCGCTGAAAGCGGGCGCGACGCATGACGACGGCGCGCTGGCCGACTGGCTGACGGTCGGCGTCAAGCGCACCGCGCCGGGCGGCACCTTCACCTGCATCCTGCGCGCCGACCGGGTGGGCGAAGCATTGGCGGCGCTGCCGACGCTCGGCGTGAGCGTGTTTCCGCTGTTCCCGCATGCCGGCGGAATCGCCAAGCGCGTCATCATTCAAGTGCGCAAGAATGCCAGGACACCGTTCGCGATTCTGCACGGCCTGGTGCTGCACCCGACCGGTGGCGGCTATACGGATGATGCCGAAGCAGTGCTGCGCGGCGAGAAGGATTTGAACTTGTGAGCCGGATTTTCGGGAAAGTCTGCCAGAACGGCTATGTCGTGCGCGACATCGAAGCGGCGATGACGCACTGGACGCAGGTGCTGGGCGTCGGGCCGTTCTATTACATCGAGCGCGTGAAGATGGACTGGTTCCGCTATCGCGGGCAGCCGTCTGAGGCCGAGGTCAGCATCGCGCTCGCCAACAGCGGCGATCTGCAGATCGAGCTGATCCAGCAGCGCAACGATGCGCCCAGCATGTATCGCGACTTCCTGGAGAGCGGGCGCGAGGGCTTGCAGCACATGTCTTATTGGACGACGAATTACCAGGCCGATTTCGACCGCTTCCGGGCGCTTGGATTCACGATCGGCCAGGAAGGCCAGATCGGCGGGCCGGACGGCCGCTTCGTCTATTTCGACACCGAGACGCATCCGGGGACCGTGATCGAGGTCTCCGACATCTCCGGCAGCAAGGGCGCATTCTTCGAGCGCATCGCGCAGGCGGCGGCGAGCTGGGACGGAACGCGCGCGATACGGCCGGTGCGGTAATTTTTCATTGATGTTGAAATCACCCAATCACCATGGCCGCCCTTGAGGCGGCCACCCAGCGGCGCGCGTCAGCGCGCCAATGACCACCGTGCGGACGAAGAGATGGGTGGCCGGGTCAAGCCCGGCCATGGAGAATGGGGAGATGGCTACGCGACTCGGATAACATCGTGCGATGAAGCTTTCGCGCTGCCTTGCAGTCTTTTGGCCGACCATTTTGTTGCTGGTGCCCGTGAGCGCCCTGGCCGGCCCGCCTTTCATAACCGACGATCCGGAGCCGACGGAACTCGGCCATTACGAAATCTACGCCTTTGCGGGCGGATCGAGCGCGCACGACGGATCGGGCGGCATCGATTTCAACTATGGCGCCGCGCCGGATCTGCAATTGACGGCGGTGCTGCCGCTGGCGTGGGACAGTCCGAACGGCGGCGGCGCTTCGGCGGGACTCGGCAACATAGAGCTCGCGGCGAAATACAAATTCCTGCACCAGGACGATGTCGGCGTGGACGTGGCGTTCTTTCCGCGCCTCTTCCTGCCGGCGGGTTCGGCGGCGGTTGGCGAGCGGCATGCCTCGCTGCTGCTGCCGCTGTGGATCGGGCGGAGCTGGGGCGACTGGTCGAGCTTCGGCGGCGGCGGCTGCACGCTCAATCGCGGCGGCGACTCGCGGGATTTCTGCCAGCTCGGCTGGGCGCTGACGAACCAGGTGACGTCCCGGTTGCAGATCGGTGCGGAGATCTATCACCAGTCGGCGGATACGCGCGGCGGACGCGCCAGCACGGGGCTCGGCTTCGGCGCGACCTATGACCTGAACGCGAATTTCCATCTGATGGCGTCGGCGGGACCGGGTATCCAGAACGCGGTGGAGACGGGCGAAGCGTCCTGGTATGTCGCGGTGTTAATGACGTTCTGAGCTGCCGTTCACCTGCGGTTCATCGGGCGGGCGCTACCTCCAGATGATAGTCATTCGCAATTTTGTGAGACGATCCGATGAGCAAAGACGCGGTCTTGAGCAAGGTCCCGGCGGTGACGCTGACCTTCTGGATCATCAAGATCCTCGCCACCACGCTGGGCGAGACCGGCGGCGATACGGTCTCGATGACGATGAATCTCGGCTACCTCGTCGGCACGGCGATCTTCCTCAGCGCGCTCGTCGTGCTGGTGGTGCTGCAGGTCGCGGCGAAGAAATTTCATCCCCTCCTCTACTGGGCGACGATCATCGCCTCGACCACGGCGGGCACGACGATGGCGGATTTCGCGACGCGGTCGCTGGACATCGGCTATCCCGGCGGCTCGACCCTGCTGTTCACGCTGGTGATCGCGTCGCTCGGCGCCTGGTATTGGTCGGCGGGCTCGGTGTCGGTGCAGACGGTGGGCACGCCGAAGGTCGAGGCGTTCTACTGGATCACCATCACCTTCTCGCAAACGCTGGGCACCGCGCTCGGCGACTGGATCGCGGCGGCGCCGGACGACACCCCATCCGGCATCGGCCTCGGCTATGACGGCGGCGCGCTGGTGTTCGGGGCGGCGCTGGCCGTGGTCGCGGCGCTCTATTTCTGGACGCGGGCGAGCCGCGTGCTGCTGTTCTGGACGGCCTTCATCCTGACGCGGCCCTTGGGCGCGACGATCGGCGACTATCTCGACAAGCCCATCGCCCATGGCGGGCTGAACGTCAGCCGGCCGCTGGCGACGGCCATCCTCGCCGCCATCATCGTCGCCTGCGTGCTGGTGTTGCCGCAGCGCGCGGGGGAGCATCCTTCGGCCGCCTAGTCGAGCGGCGCGATCAGCGGCATGCCGCCGTTGAGCGCCATCTGGCGGCTGATCTCGCTCAGGACCAGGACGGCGCCCGGCGCGTCGTGGCTGATATAGAGGCCATGCCACATCTGAAAGCCGCTGAGCGGATATCTCAGCGGCGCGGCCGATGCGGTGAAATGGTAGACGGCGCGATTGCTGACCGCCCAGTAGCCGCCGGCCTCGGGGATCAGCTGGTAGAAGGCTTCGCTGTCGTATTTGTCGGAGTTGCCTTCGGGCTGGGTGAAGACGAGCGTCGCGATATCGCCGCACACGCGGCCGATCGCGCCCCTCGACATCAGGTGAACGAGGCCGAAGGCGACGAGGACGCAGTCCTTGTCCCCCGGATCGGGGATGACCGCGTTGACGTTGGAAAACCAGTTGCCTTCGAAGTCGATCGGCGTGGCCTCACCCGTCGTCGTATCGATGCGCGTGAGGCCGCCGCCCCATTCGCCGAAATTATAGCCGACATAGATGTCGCTACCCGAGGCTGTCGCCCCCGCGGCGACGGGCGGCCGGTGCATCCGGCCTGGCGGCGTGAGATCGATTGCGGTGGTCCGCCAGTCTTGCCCATCGAACCGCGTGATGCCGGCTGCTGAAACGGTGGCGGGCTGGCCGCCGATGAGCGTGAACAGCGTCGGGATCGCGGCGAGTTCGACGCGCGATCGCGTGACGAACGCGCCGTCTTTCCATTCCTCGAGGCTGTAGTGCCGTGAGTCCACCGCCACCAGCGCCAGCAGGCGGCCGGACTGCTTGACGATGCCGACCACGTTGCCGGCGATGAGCCGCGTGCGCGTGCCGTCGGCGAGATCGTAGCTGACGAGCGCTCCGCCGAGCGCCCTGTCGTCGTGCCGTTCACCGGATAGCCAGAGCCGGCCGTCCGCCGCTGCGGCGCCGGCGATGTCGGTGCCGAGATCCGGATCGCCTTTCCATTCGTCGTCCGCCGCGCTGCCGCCGCATGCGAGGAGCAACGTGGCCGCCAGGACTGCAAAGGCACGCATCGCGAAGTCCTTGTTTATTTGCCGAACACCAGCAGCCGGAAGCTGCCGGGCGTGATCTTGTAGGGCGGGTGCTGGCCGGGATCGGGCGTCAGGCCGGCGGTGACGGTGAACAGGCGATGCGTCGCCGCATCGATTGCCATGGTGCGGGCGCCGAGCGCGGTCGGCAGCTTGAAGAACGGCGTGTAGCGGTCGCCATTGTCCTGGCGGATGACGGAGATCTCGCCTTCGCCGTTGGGAATGAAGACGTTGCGCGTGAGGGGATCGTATTCGGCGCCGTCGGAGCCCTTGCCGGTGGGCACGGTCGTGATCACGGCGCCGGTTTGCGCATTGACGACGGCCATCATCGCGTTGCCGCAGGCTACGAACAGGCGATGGCGCTGCTTGTCGATGGCGATGCCGGACGGGTCGGTGCAAGGCGCCAGCTTCCAGCGATGCGTGACGCTCATGGTTTTGGCGTCGATCTCCACGATCTCGGAGGTGTCTTCGATATTGTCGAAGATGTGGCCCGCGCCGTCGCCGACGGCGAATTCCGGCTTGCCGCCGAGCGGGACCGTGCCGTCCACCGTGCCGGAGCGCACGTCGATGGCGGTCGCATCCTTGCTGCCGGCGTTGAAGGTGAAGACGCGCTTTGTGACGGGGTCGTAGACGGCGCCATCCGGCTTGCTGCCGACCGCGATCTTGCCCGTGACGGCGAGCGAGGCGGCGTCGAACACGATCACGGCATCGAGCTTGCCGGCGGTGGCGTAGCCCTTGCCGAGGTCGGGCGCGATGGCGACCTGGTGCGCGCCGTCGACGCCCGGGATGTCGCCGGCCGCGGCATAGGTGTCGCTGTTCAGCACGACGACATGACCGCCATGGGTGAGGAAGACATGGCGATTGACGCCATCGAAGGTGACGGCATCCCAGAACGTATCGCCGCCGACGGTGACGCTTTTGAGCAGGTGGTAGCCCGGCACGGCATACGCCGCGCCGCAAAGCGCCGCGCCCACGGCACCGGCCAACAGAAGGCGGCGGAAGGTTTTGGTCATCGGGTCATCCCAGGGCTGCGATCTGATACAGGTACTGAACATAGGCCAAGGTTGCGTCGTCCAAGCCGTAAATCTTCGGGTTGCTGCTCTCGATGACGTAGAATTCATTCGGGGCGTGTGCGCCGGTGCCGTAGCCCATGCCGTAATGGCTCGCGGCCAGGCGCAGCGGCGCGCCGGTGAAGTTCACCCCCGGCCACGAGCCCGCGGCGCGCGGATTGAGCGACGGCTCGATGCCGAATTTGCGGTAGAGCGCGATCTCCGACTGGATCAGCGTGCTCTTCTCGTCGGTCGCGTTCGGATCGTAGCCGCCGCTGACGTTGAGCTCGATGTCGGTGAAGCCGCGTTTGTCGAGATGGGCGCGCATCTTGGTGCGGACCTCATCGAGCGTCATGTCGGGCACCAGGCGGCAGTCGATCTTGGCGACGGCGCGGCTCGGCAGGATCGTCTTGCCGCCGGGGCCGGTGTAGCCGGCGACCAGGCCCTCGATGTTGATCGTCGGCTGCGAGGCGAGGCGCTCCATCGCCTTGTCGAACGGCAGGTCGTCGATCCAGTGCGTCACGCCCAGCGCCGCCATCTCGGCCTTTTCATTTCGCACCTTGACCGAGGCGGCGATCAGCGCCTGCTCGTGCGGCGTGATGGCGCGGACATGCTCGAACCAGCCGTCGACCGCCGGACGGTTGCCGTCGGCGCTGACCAGCGTGTTCAGGGCATGGATCAGGCGCCAGGTCGGGCTGTCGACGGCGGCTTTCAGGCTCGAATGCACGTCGTGGCTCGGACCGCGGCCCCAATGCGCGCCGTCGGAGACGAGCTCGGCCTCCATGATGCCCTTGGCGCCGAGCTGGATGCTGACGCCGCCGGTGGTGTCCTGCGACGCCGACGGCATGGTGATGCCGACGCATTTGGCGAGCGCCGCCGCGACGTCGGGACGCTGCACGATCTCATGGAAGTGCGGCGAGCCGATCTCCTCCTCGCCCTCGCAGACGAGGACGAGATTGACCGGGAGCTTGCGGCCCGTCGCCTTGAACGCCGCCAGCGCGGCGAGGAAGGTGGCCTCCGGCCCCTTCTGGTTGACCGCGCCGCGGCCGACGATCGCCTTGCCGAAATTCGGCTTGTCGACCAGGCGGCCTTCGAGCGGCGGCGACGACCATTCGGCGGGATCGAACTGCTTCACGTCGTACATGAAATAGAGGCCGAAGGTCTTGGCCGCGCCGGCGTCGAGCGTTGCGAACACGCCGGGCACGCCGCCGGTCGGCACGACCTCGACATGCTGGAAGCCCGCCTCGCGCGCCAGGTTCGCCATGTATTGCGCGCCCTCCTTGGTGTTGCGGTTCTCCGCCGCGATGGAGGGGAAGGCGATCCAGTCCTGCAGCCGCTTCAGCGACGCGCCGTGGCCGGCGGCGATCGCGGTCTTGAAGGCGGCGAGATCGTCCTGCGCCAGCGCAACCGACGGCAGCGCCAGGCCGGCCACCGCCGCCGCGCCGCCCAGCAGAACCGCGCGCCGGTCGGCGCCGAAGTCGATGGTCATGTCGTGGACTCCCCGTTTCTCGAAGGCCGATTAGGCGGCGGTCGCGCGCCAATGACAAGGCAGCTCTGCCTTGTCCCGGGGTGGGCGCCCCTATAGTTTCCGCCCCCTCACAACACGGACCCTCGACTCGTGGCCAAGGCAAAGACATTCCAGGACCTTATCCTGACGCTGCAGACCTTCTGGGCGTCCAAGGGATGCCTGATCCTGCAACCCTATGACGACCAGATGGGCGCGGGCACGTTCCATCCGGCGACGACGCTGCGGGCGCTCGGGCCGCGGCCGTGGCGCGCCGCCTTCGTGCAGCCGAGCCGGCGGCCGAAGGACGGACGCTATGGCGAGAACCCCAACCGGTTGCAGCACTACTACCAGTTCCAGGTGATCATGAAGCCGGCGCCGTCCGACATCCAGGAGATGTACCTGGACAGTCTGCGCGCCATCGGCCTCGACCCCGCTTGCCACGACATCCGCTTCGTCGAGGACGATTGGGAGAGCCCGACGCTGGGCGCCTGGGGGCTCGGCTGGGAAGTGTGGTGCGACGGGATGGAAGTCTCACAGTTCACCTATTTCCAGCAGGTCGGCGGCATCGACTGCGATCCGGTGGCGGGCGAGATCACCTATGGCCTCGAGCGGTTGGCGATGTATGTGCAGAACGTCGAGTTCGTCTACGACCTCGCCTTCAACGAGGACGTCCGTTACGGCGAGGTGTTCCACCAGGCCGAGCAGGAGTTCAGCGCCTACAATTTCGAGATGGCCGACACCGACATCCTGTTCCAGCATTTCAAGGACGCCGAGAAGCAGTGCCTGGAGCTGATCAGCGGCAACAAGAAGCTGGCGCTGCCGGCCTATGACCAGTGCATCAAGGCGAGCCACACCTTCAACCTGCTCGACGCGCGCGGCGTGATCAGCGTGACGGAGCGCGCCGCCTATATCGGCCGGGTGCGGGCGCTGGCCAAGGCGTGCTGCGAGGCGTGGCTGGCGACGCCGATGGGCGACTACAGGCCGAGGTTCGGGTGAGATGACCAGTTTTTTCCTCACCACCCTCCACCCGTCATCGCCCGCTTCATGCGGGCGATCCAATTTTTGCAAAAAAGAAAATTGGGTGGCCCGGACAAGCCGGGCCATGACGAATTTGGGGAAGGAGGACATTCATGTCTGACCTCCTCCTCGAACTCTTCAGCGAAGAAATCCCCGCGCGCATGCAGGCGCAGGCGGCCAAGGACCTGGAGCGGCTGGTGGTCGGCGCGCTGTCGGATCGCGGGCTGCTGTTCGAGGGCGTCAAGGCGTTCGCGGGGCCGCGCCGGCTGACGCTGGCGGTGGCGGGGCTGCCGGCCAAGCAGCCGGACGTGCGCGAGGAGATCAAGGGGCCGAAGGTCGACGCGCCGGCGGCGGCGGTCGAGGGCTTCCTGAAGAAGACGGGGCTGACGCGCGAGCAACTGACGGTGCAGGAGACGCCCAAGGGCAAGGTCTATATCGCGGTGATCGACCTTGCCGGCAAGGCGACTGCGGATGTCATCGCCGCGTTCCTGCCGGAGGTGATCGGCAAGCTGCCCTGGCCGAAGTCGATGCGCTGGCCGCAAGCGACGAATGCGCCGGTGCGCTGGGTGCGGCCGCTGCACTCTATCCTCTGCACGCTGGACGGCGAGGTGGTGGATTTCACCTTCGCCGGCATCGCCAGCGGCAACCGCACGCGCGGGCACCGCTTCCTGTCGAGCGGCGAGATCGCCGTCAAGCGCTTCGAGGACTACGAGAAGAAGCTGCACGCGGCGCATGTCGTGCTCGATGCCGAGCAGCGCAAGGCGATCATCTTCGAGGGCGTCAAGAGCGCCGCGTTCATCCACGGGCTGGAGCTGATCCCGGACGAGGGGCTGCTCGACGAGGTCGCGGGGCTGGCGGAGTGGCCGGTGGTGCTGCTCGGCACCATCGAAGACCAGTTCATGGACATCCCGCCCGAGATCCTGCAGACCGCGATGCGGGTGCACCAGAAATATTTTGCGCTGCGGGACCCTGCGACCGGCAAGATGGCGAACCGCTTCGCGCTGGTGGCGAACATGGTGGCCGAGGACGGCGGCAAACAGATCGTCGCGGGTAATGAGCGGGTCCTGCGCGCGCGGCTGAGCGACGCGAAGTTCTTCTGGGATCAGGATCGCAAGACCAAGCTGGCGGACCGGGTGGATGCGCTGGCGAACATCGTGTTCCACGCCAAGTTGGGGACGCAGCTAGAGCGCGTCGAACGCATCGAGGCGCTGGCCGGCGAGATCGCGGAAAAGATCGGCGCGGACGTGAAGAAGGCGCGGCGTGCGGCGCGGCTATGCAAAGCAGATTTGACGACGGGCGTGGTCGGGGAATTTCCCGAGTTGCAGGGTGTGATGGGGCGGTACTATGCGCTCAATGATAACGAAGACCGGGAAGTCGCGGATGCGGTGCGCGATCACTATAGACCTTTGGGGCCAGGCGACGCGGTGCCGACCAACCCTGTGTCCATTGTCGTCGCACTTGCCGATAAGCTGGATCAGTTGACAGCTTTTTTCTACGTGGGCGAGAAACCGACTGGGTCCGGTGATCCGTTCGCGTTGCGTAGGGCAGCATTGGGTGCAATTCGAACAATTCTTTCGAACAGTGTGCGGCTCGACCTTTTTGCGATCTATGCGGGTGGTTCTCTTTTGTTGAAGGATGCCGATGAAGAGAAAAGGAAAAGTGCGTTAGTAGAAAGCGTTGTTGACATAGAGGACAAAAGAAAATTGGAGTCTCATAATCGAGATTTTGTAACGCAGTTGGCCGCCGGTCTCGACATTCGCGAATTTATGAACGACCGTCTCAAAGTCGCGCTCCGCGAAAAAGGGACGCGGCACGACCTGATTGATGCGGTGTTCAGCCTAGGCAACGAGGACGATCTCGTCCGCCTCGTCGCGCGCGTCGAAGCTTTGCAGGCGTTTCTCAAGACCGATGACGGCGCCAATCTGCTCGCGGGGTACAAGCGGGCGGCGAATATTCTGAAAGCCGAGGAGAAGAAAGACGGGCAGGGGTATTTCGGCGAGGTCGAGGAAAGCCATCTGGCCGAGCCGGCGGAAAAGGCTCTGTTCGCGGCGCTGACGGCGGCCAAGACGGCGATCGATCCGAAGCTGGACGCCGAGGATTTCGCCGGCGCGATGACGGTAATGGCGGGGTTGCGGGCTCCGGTCGATGCCTTCTTCGAGGCGGTGAAGGTCAACGCCGACGACGCGGTGGTGCGGGCGAACCGGCTGAACCTGCTGGGCGCGCTGCGGGCGACGCTGCTGCGCGTCGCGGATTTTTCGAAGATCGAGGGGTAGGCTTACGCCCCGTCCTTCTCCGTCGTCGGATCGATCATCTTGCGCACTTCGGTGATCTTGGTCGCGGGGAAGCCGCTGAGCTCGGCGTGCTTCCTGATGATCGCCTCGTCCTTCGCCAGGTACACGCAGAACGTCTTGTCGGCGGCGACGTAGCTTTCCTGCCACTGGATGTCGGGGCCGAGCTCCTTGAGGACCTTGTTGGACTGGGCGGCCGCGCCCTTGAGCTGCTCGCGCTCGAAGGAGCCGACGGCGGGAATGTCGCGTTCGATGATGAATTTGCGCAAGGCCATGGCGGTCTCCTGAAGGGGGAGGGTGATGATAGGGCTATTTCGTCATCGCCGGAAAGAAGAACAGCAGCCACAGCCCCACCAGCACGAAATTGCCGACGGCGAAGGCTGTCAGGCGGTGGATGACGTTGTTGTAGGTGACGTGGATCAGGGTCTGGGCCAGGCGAAAGCCGACATAGACCCAGGCGACCTGGACGGCGAGGGTGCTGACCGAATTGGTGACGAAGAACATCAGGCAGACGATGTAAAAGAGGACCGGCAGCTCCAGAAGGTTCATCATGGCGCGGTTGGGGATGGAGACGTGGCCGGGGACGTTGCTGGATTCGCCGAATTTGAAGTCGTCGGCGGTGATCGTGCCCGCGAAGCCGGCGCGGAAGCGGCGGAAGGGGATCAGCAGCAGCACGGCGAAGGTCCAGAAGGCGAGCACGCCCACGGGTTCGAAGATGGCGGACTGGGACATGGCGAATCCTTGAGAGGGCGGCGCTGCGACGTTAGCGCGGAATGGATCGTGCCGCGACGCTGAGGGTTCTCGCGCTTTGGACAATGCGGTGTATTCTTTGACCCTCCCCTTGAGGGAGGGTCGAAAAATCGCAGCGCAGCGAAGATTTTTCGGGGAGGGGTCCGACGG
>OLLF01000141.1_pt1 | contig 12862 bp, 15 predicted proteins | sample 1604471 | NCBI WGS metagenome assembly OLLF01 (sample SAMEA104055714, study PRJEB20765) | soil metagenome | isolation source: soil
GTGCGGGCAATCCACCTCCCCCGTAACAACGGGGGAGGAAAGTGAAAGCGCGAAGGGAAACGATTGGTGTTGAAAGTCCGCATCATCCCCTGCCTCGACGTCAAGGACGGCCGCGTCGTCAAGGGCATCAATTTCGAAGGGCTGCGCGATGCCGGCGATCCCGTCGAGCAGGCGGTACTCTACGACGCCATGGGCGCGGACGAGATCTGCTTCCTCGACATCACGGCCTCGCACGAAAAGCGCGGCATCCTGCTCGACGTCGTGCGGCGCACCGCCGATGTCTGCTTCATGCCGCTGACCGTCGGCGGCGGCGTGCGCACGCTGGAGGATATCCGCAACCTGCTGCTGGCCGGCGCGGACAAGGTCTCGATCAACACCGAAGCGGTGCGGCGGCCGGAATTCCTGCGCGAGGCGGCCGAGAAGTTCGGCAGCCAGTGCATCGTCGCCGCCATCGATGCCAAGCAGGGCGCCCACAACCACAACGGCCCGCCCTTCGAGGTTTTCACCCATGGCGGGCGCAACGCCACCGGCATCGATGCCGTGGCGCATGCGATCAAGCTGGTCGAATACGGCGCCGGCGAGATCCTGCTGACCTCGATGGACCGCGACGGCACCAAGGCCGGCTACGACATCCCGCTCACCCGCGCCATCGCCGACGCGGTTCCGGTTCCCGTGATCGCGTCGGGCGGCGTCGGCAAGCTTGAAGATTTGGTGACGGGCGTGCGCGACGGCCATGCCAGCGCGGTGCTTGCCGCCTCGATCTTCCATTTCGGCCAGCACAGCATCGCCGACGCCAAGCGGGCGCTGGCGGCGGCGGGATTGCCGGTGCGCCTCGCATGACTCAAGATACGCGCATGGAAGAGCCGCGCGTCGCCATCGTCCGCTCCTACCGGCCGAGTTCGGGCAATCTGAACGCGCGCGCCGTGATGGCGCGCCGGGTGCATCTGCGCCGCCGCATGACGGTGGAGGAAGCGTTCCGCGCCACGGTGCTGGAGTGCCTCGCCCAGGTCGGCGGCAACGCGCCGGCGATCCGCGCCCGCGACCCGCGCGGCGTGCACCAGATCCGCGTCGGCCTGCGCCGGCTGCAGATGGCGCTGCAATCCTTCGGCGATTATGCCGACACGCTGGAATTGAAGGCGCTGGGCAAGCGCGGCCGCGCCCTCGCCGACGCCTTCGGCCCGGCGCGCGACCTGGACGTCTTCGCCGACGAACTCCTGGCGCCGGTCTCGCGCAAATTCGCCGATCACGAATCCTTCGTCGCGCTCGGCCAGGCGCTGCGCCACGCCCGCGGCGAGGCCTGGGACGACGCGCTGTCGGAGATCCTCGATCCCGATTTCGGCGCCTTCCTCAACGACGTCGCGGCGGCGGCGGAATCGGTGCCCTTCGACACCACACGGATCGGCAAGGTCAGCGACCGCGCCCTGGACGCGCATCTGAAACGGGTGCGCAAGCGCGCCAAGCGCGCCGGCCCGCGCTACAGCGAGCGCACCCATCGGTTGCGCATCGCTCTGAAGAAGCTGCGCTATGCCGCCGAGTTCTTCGCGCCGCTCTATCCCCGGCGCAAGGCGGCGGCCTATATCAAAAGGCTCAAGACCCTGCTCGACCGCTTCGGCGCGGCCAACGACGTGCATGAGATCGGCGAGATGCTGGCGCGCCTCGGCGACGCGCCGGAGCTGCGCTTCGCCGCCGGCGTCGTCGCCGGCTGGCACGGCGCGCGCGAGAAGCGGCTGACGCGCAAGGCGCTGAAAAGCTGGCGCGAATTCCGCAAGGTCAAGCCGTTCTGGGCCTGAGCGGCGCGTTCAGCTCCGCAATGCGCGGCACGCCGTCCGCACGCACCTCCAGAATCAGCGCCGCCGACAGATCCAGCTTCGCCGGCATCGCCGTCAGCATGTCCCATCCCGTGGCGAGCGCGTAGGCGCTGCGCAATACGCCGCGATGGGCGATGGCGATCGCGTCGCCGCCGTCCCGCGCGCGCTCGCGCAGGAAATCGGCGACGCGAGCGAGAAGGTCGCGCGTCCTCTCGCCGCCCTTCGGCGTGAAGTCGATGCCGATCCCGGCCCTGATGAACGCGTCGGCGCCGTCGCGCGTCAGGATTTCCTCGCGCGTCAGGCCTTCCCAGGCGCCCCAGTGATGTTCGGCAAGGCGGGCGTCGGGGATCGCGTCGGCATAACCCAGCAGCTTTGCCGTCTCCCGCGCGCGCGCCAGCGGGCTGGTGAAGGCGCGGGCCTTTTCAAATCCCGGCGGCGGCAGCAGCGCCACCATCTTGGCGCGGCCCGCCGCGCTCAGCGGCATGTCGATGCGCCCCTGGATGCGGCCCTCCTCGTTCCAGTCGGTCGGGCCGTGGCGGAGAAAGGCGATGCGCAATTTGCAGTCCCCAGAAGCTCGTGCAGGATGCGCCCCTCTATAGCAAAGAACGGATTGCCATGCGCCGCGCCATCGATTCCACCAAGCCCGACGAGTTTCCGCCCAACGTGCAGGCGATCTTCAAGCGCGCCGCGCCGTGCTCGGCCTGGCTGAACCAGGAGCTGCTCGAGATCGACGTCGAGGACGGTTGGGTCAGAATCGGCTACGACCTCGGCTTGCCGCATTTCAACCGCTTCGGCGCGCTGCATGGCGGGGCCATCGCCTGCGTCATGGACGATGTGCTGGCGGTCGCCGCCGGCTTCATCGCGCAATGGGGCGAGATCGCGCCGACGCTGGAGATGAAGGTCAGCTATCTGAGCCAAGGCGCGGCCGGCCGCCACATCGCCGAGGCCAAGGTCCTCAAGCGCGGCCGCACCATCAACTTCCTCGAAGCGACGCTGGTGAATGCAACCGGCAAGATCGTCGCGACCGCGACTGCAACGATCATGATCTCGCCGCTGAAGCGGCCCGAGCCGGCGAAGACGGCATAGCGGCAGAAATCCGCGCGCGGATTTTGCGTCGCGGCAACGGCGTCCCTAACGTGGGGGGGTCGATTCGCGCAGCGTCCAAAAGGTCAGCCATGGCGGTCCAGCCAGTTTCCGTCACGACCTGTGAAAATCCGCAAGCGACCGACAACCCGATCCTCGATTTCTTTTTGGCGTATTGGGCGGCCCGGCGCGGCTCACGCGCCATGCCGGCGCGCGCCGACATCGCGCCGGCGGACCTCAAGGAATATCTGGGCTGGCTCTGCTTCATCGACGCGCTGCCCGAATATGGCGATTTCCGCTTCCGCCTGATCGGCAGCCGCGTGGCGCAATATTTCCTCGCCGACGTCACCGGCCTGACGGTGCGCGAAGCCTATGCCGCCGCGAAAGCGGAGCGCGCCGCCACCGAGAGCGTGCTGTGGATCCTGCGCAAGACGTGTCTCGCGCGCGTGCCGATGCGCGTCACCGGCGGCGGCGGCGAATGGCGCGGGCACTTCTTTCCGGACTATGACGCGCTCTACCTGCCGCTGTCGGAAAACGGCGCGACCGCGAACATGGTGATGTGCAGCTTCACGTTCAACTATCAGGAATATCGCAGGACCCGCGCGCTGAGCGTGATGACGAAGCGGTAGAGGATCGTGCGTGCTTCGAGGCTCGCTGCGCTCGCGCCTCAGCATGACGAGAGTCGCGCCAAGTCTATCCGTCATCCTGAGGTGCGAGCATGGCGAGCCTCGAAGGATGACCTGCGTTAAACCTCGATCTCCGCCACCACCGGAACGTGGTCGGAGCATTTCTGCCAGCCGCGCATCTTGCTGACGATGGTTTGCGACTTCAGCCCGCCTTTCAGCGCCTGGCTGATCCAGATGTGGTCGAGCCTGCGGCCGCGATTGCTCGCCTCCCAGTCGGCGGCGCGATAGCTCCACCAGGAATAGCTCTTCTGGTCGTGCGGCACGAACTCACGCGTCACGTCGATCCAATCGAACGCCGCCTTGGCTTCGCCGAGCAGGTTGGTCTCCACGGGCGTATGGCTGACGACGTCGAGGAGTTGCTTGTGGCTCCAGACGTCGTGCTCCAGCGGCGCCACGTTGAGGTCGCCGACCAGGATCATGGGATGGTCGCGCTTGCCCTTGCGCCTGGCGAAGACGCTCTCCATGCGCCGCAGGAAGTCGAGCTTGTGCGCGAACTTCACGTTGACGTCGGGATCCGGCACGTCGGCGCCGGCGGGGACGTAGAAATCGTGCAGCTCGACGCCGTTCTCGAAGGTCACGCCCATGTGGCGGGCATGGCCCTCGCGGCAGAAGTCGTCGACGCCGGTCCGCTTGAACGGCATTTTCGAGAGCACCGCGACGCCGTGATAGCCCTTCTGGCCGTTGATGGCCTGGTGGACATAGCCGAGCTTTTCGAACGGCGCGTGTGGAAACAGCCCGTTCTCGACCTTGGTTTCCTGCAGCGCGATGGCGTCCGGCTGGTGCTCCTTGAGGAAGCGCGCCAGGAGCGGTGCCCGCAACCGGACCGAGTTGATGTTCCAAGTGGCGATCTTCACGGCGGGACCTATATACCAGATTGACCTAGACAGATTGGGGGAGTAATGTACCTAATCAGTCCGGGAGACCGATTATGCAGACCGAATTTTAACAGCCTAATTCAACTGGTTACGGCAATCCCGGACGAACAGGCCGCAATCGACCATTTCGCGGCAATCCGTTGGAAAAACGGCGCTTTCTGCCCCTACTGCGGTTCGGTCAAGGTCTACCATTTCTCCGACGCCAAGACCCACAAATGCGGCGATTGCTCACAACGGTTTTCGATCAAGGTGGGCACCATTTTCGAAGGGACAAAAGTCCCGATGCGGAAGTGGCTCATGGCGATCTGGCTAATCACCTCGCACAAGAAGGGTGTCGCCAGCACCCAGCTCGCCAAGGATATTCAGGTCACGCAAAAAACCGCATGGTTCATGCTGCATCGGCTCCGGGAGGCTGCCCGTACTAAGTCCTTCAACACCCCCCTATCGGGCGTGGTCGAGGCCGATGAGACCTTTGTGGGCGGGAAAGAAAAGAACAAGCATGCTTCAAAGCGCACCGGGAAGGCCCAGGGCGGCGCTGGCAAGGCGGTCGTTATGGGCATGATTGAGCGTGGTGGCGACGTGCGGGCCTTCCACCTCAAGCACGGCGTTGCGGGCTATATTCCCTTCATGGTGAGCCACCATGTGGCTAAGGGATCGACCCTCATGACCGACGAGGCGAACGCCTATAACGGATTGGGCGGCGACTACGCCCACCATGCCGTGAACCACAGCGCCGGTGAGTACGTTCGCGCGGAAGTTCACACGAACAGCATTGAGGGCGTGTGGTCGCTCTTAAAGCGCCAGATTTACGGTATCCATCATTTCGTGAGCCCCAAGCATCTGGACCGTTACGTTGGGGAGATGACGTGGCGATATAATCGGCGTGAAATGGGGGAGGGTAGTCGCTTGAACGCTCTGATAGCGGGCAGCGATGGCCGCCTAAAGTACGAGGCATTGATCCAATGAGCGGCAACGGGAAGCGCGGCAAGTACGACAAGCCGCTTCATATTGCGATGCCATTCGATGAGGCGCTGGATCGGTACGCGGCCACTGACCCAAAGGAAATGGGTGGCGCCGAATCCGGAAAGGTTGGTCCTGTTGCCCTGATCCAGGACGGCAGCACTGGTGACAGGTTTCTTGTCTATGAGGGCAAGGATGGCGTCCAAGTTGAATTGAAGGTCGATGGCGACACATTCTGGGCGAGCCAGCAACAAATGGCCGACGCCTTTGGCGTCACGAGACCGAATATTACGCTACACCTACAGAACGTGTTCAGAGAGGGAGAACTAACCGAGACCGCAGTGTGTAAGGAAACCTTACTAACTGCCCGTGACGGCAAGCAATATTCGACAAAACTCTATGATCTCAACGCGTTGATTTCGGTCGGCTATCGCGTCGGCGGTACGGCAGGAACCCAGTTCCGCATCTGGGCGACTGACAAGCTTCTCCGCTACCTGACCAAGGGATTTGTCGTCGATTCCGAGCGGCTCAAAGAGCCTGGCAACCAAGATCGTGTTGCAGAACTCCGCGAGATTATTCGGGAAATCCGTGCCTCAGAAGCCAACGTTTATGCGGAACTGCGTAGCATCTGCGCGATGTGCAAGGACTACGACCCGCACTCAAAACAGGCGCGCGAATTTTATGCCCGAATGCAGGCAAAATTGTACTGGGCAGTTGTCGCGCATACTCCTTCGGAGGTTCTGAAAGGTCGCGCTGATGCCAAAGTGCCCAACATGGGTTTGCAGTCGTGGAAAAACCTAAACATCGTGAAGGCTGACGCGACGGTCGCAAAAAACTACTTGGGCGACCCGGAACTGCAGGAGCTAAATCGGCTCACCACCATCCTGCTTGATATCTTTGACGATCAACTCAAGATCGGAAAACTGACGCTGATGTCGGAAGCGGCGAAGCTTCTCGATAGTCAACTTCGTAGCCTGAGCCGTCCGGTACTCACCGATGGCGGGCGGGTGTCGCATGCAGACGCCGAGGCCCACGCCAAAGCGGAATATGACAAATTTGACGAGCGCAGGCGGATCGAACGGGCTGAGGCTGTTCAAAAAGAGTTGGCAGAGTTGAAGGCCACGGGGCAAAAGCTCCCGACGAAAATTGGCGGCCCCAGAGGGGGCAAGCATAAATGAACTGGCAGCAGGGGCTATTTCGCGTTTGGGTGCTTTTCAGCGCGGTCTGGATCATTGGCTTTGCCATCTATGCGGCTGCCAATTGGGGCATGCTGGTATCCACAAACACGTACGAGATAACGGGGCCGAACGGGCACGAATACAAGTTCACCGGCCCCTCGGGCGCTAGCCGTGAAGATGTGATCGCGTTCGCCCAGCAGTCAGACATAGATCGGCAGCCGACACTCCACCGGATCGAAGTGGCACTTCGTGCGGCTGACGCGGCGCGCAATACCCAGGAAGCCCGGCGACTGGCTGCAACGTACGCCAAGGTGCGCGACGAGCCGCTTCTGATGCCAGACAGTAGAAATCCTTGGGCGCTCGCCTATTGGGCCATTGGCGTCCCGCTACTCATTTTCGGAATGGGATTGGCGATCCGATGGATCATAAGCGGATTTCGCCATAGAGCGCCTGAGTAGCATATTGCGCCGCAGCATTAGCCCGCGTGACGCGCATAGCTCCAAGGTCACTCTCCTACATAGGAACCTTCACGTCTGGGGTATTCCTTCCATGCTCTGGACGCATGGCTTTACGTTGCACTGCACCATTATGTAATGAATTCAATTAGTTATACATTGTAAGGTATGTCATGAACGCTGAATATTAATGAAATCATTCATTGAAAGTTCGGGAACGGCCCCTATATCCCACTTGTCGGCAAGAGCCGGCAACGAAATTCAGCGGTGGTGAGAGGCGGTCGTCCACTCCATCGCAGGAATAAAGGAGAGGCAGTCATGACCAATATCAACACCTATGCACGTCCGCAGCATTCCGCTCTCGCCGGCGCCGTCTCGAGCCTGTTCTCGGTGGCCATCCTGGTGATGGCCGGCGTCCTGACCTTTGTGGCGCTGCTGAACGTTTAAAGCCCACGAACCAGCTTCGCCGGCGCGCCATCCCTCCCCCCGAGCGGCGTTCCGGCAAGCGGCCAGCGAGCCTTCGGCGATACCCCAATGCCGTCGAACAAGCTTAGCTGGCCATGTTCCACCCCCGCCCAGGCCACCATCGCCGCGTTGTCGGTGCAAAGCCTGGGCGGGGGTATTTTTGTCTGGAAGCCCTCGCGCGCCGCGAGGGCCGACAGGGCCGAGCGGATCGCCCCGTTCGCGGCCACGCCGCCCGCCAGCACGATGGCCGGGCCGGCGGTATCGGGAAAATCGCTCCGGAAGCGCCGGATCGCCGCGCCGGTGCGATCCACCAGGATGTCCACCACCGCCGCCTGGAATGACGCCGCCATATCGGCAATGACGACGTCTCCCGCGTCGGCGATCAGCCGCACCGCAGTCTTCAGTCCCGAAAACGAGAAATCGGCGCCTTCGCGGCCTTTCATCGGGCGCGGCAAGGCGTAGCGTTTCGGGTTGCCACCGCGCGCCGCCTCTTCCAGATGCGGCCCGCCGGGATAGGGCAGGCGCAGCAGCTTGGCGACCTTGTCGAAGGCCTCGCCGACCGCGTCGTCGATGGTGGTGCCGTAGAGCCGGAACCTGCCGACGCCCTCGACGGCCAGAAGCTGGCAATGGCCGCCGGAGATCAGCAGCAGCAGATAGGGAAATTCCACGCCCTCGGTCAGCCGCGCGGTCAGCGCGTGGGCTTCCAGGTGATTGACCGCGACCAGCGGCTTGCCGGCGGCCAGCGCCAGCGCCTTGGCCGTGGTCAGTCCAACCATGACGCCGCCGATCAGGCCGGGCCCGGCGGTGGCGGCGATGGCGTCGAGGTCGCAGAGCTTGAGGGAAGCCGCCGCCAGCGCCTCCTCGACGATGCCGTCCAGGCGCTCGACATGGGCGCGGGCGGCGATCTCCGGCACCACGCCGCCATAGGGGCGATGGGCGTCGAGCTGGCTGAAGACGATGTTGGACAGAATCTCGCCCGGTCCGGGCGCCGAGCCGCGGACGATGGCGCAAGCCGTTTCGTCGCAGCTCGTCTCGATGCCCAGGACTGTCAGCGCACGCAAAGGGGGTTGGCTCTTGGATAGGGTGCGGGGCTCCTCTAAACCCTTTGCCGTCATGCCGCAAAACCGAACGCTTCGCCTGGGCACCCGCGGGTCCAAACTCGCTTTGGTGCAGGCCGATATGGTGCGCGACCGCCTCGTCGCGGCCGGCGGCGCCTGCGAGATCGTGATTCTGAAGACCTCGGGCGATCGCATCCAGGATCGCAGCCTCGCCGATGCCGGCGGCAAGGGCTTGTTCGTCAAGGAGCTGGAAGACGCGCTGCTGAAGGGCGAGATCGACCTCGCGGTGCATTCGATGAAGGACGTGCCGACGGCGCTGCCGCCGGGCCTTTCGCTCGGCGCCTTCCTCGGACGCGAGGATCCGAGCGAAGCGTTTCTTTCCAACAAGTTCGCGTCGCTGGACGCGCTGCCGAAGGGCGCGCGGGTCGGGACGAGTTCGGTGCGCCGCCAGGCGCAGGTGCTGCGGCGCCGGCCCGATCTCGACATCGTGCTGCTGCGCGGCAACGTCGATACCCGCCTGCGCAAGCTCGACGACGGCGAGATGGATGCGATCTTCCTCGCGCTCGCCGGCTTGAAACGCTTGGGTTTGCAGAACCGCGCCACCAGGGTCCTCGACCCCAAGGATTGGCTGCCGTCGCTGGGGCAGGGTGTCGTCGGCATCGAAATCCGCGAGACCGATACGCAGGCGCGCGAGCTGACCGGCGCGCTCAATCACGAGATCACCGAATTCGCCCTGACCTGCGAGCGCGCCTTCCAGGCGGCGCTGGACGGCTCGTGCCGTACGCCGATCGCGGGCCTCGCGACCATCGACGGCAATACGCTCAGCTTCAACGGCGAAGTGCTGGCGCCGGACGGAAGCGAGCACGCGGCGTCGCATTTCACGCTCGATCTCGGACACAATCCGCGCGAGGCGGCGGCGAATGCCGGCAGCCGGGCGGGCGCCGCATTGAAGCCGCGCGTAGAGCAGTGGCTGGCGCTCTGATGCGCGTCCTGGTCACGCGGCCAGCCGAAGACGCGATGGAGACCGCGGCGCTATTGCGCGAACGCGGACATGAGCCCGTCATCGCATCGCTGCTCGGCGTGAATTATCACGACGGCCCGCCGCTGCTTCTGGACGCTGTGCAGGCGCTGCTGGCGACCAGCGCCAATGGTGTGCGCGCTCTTGCCCGCCGCACGGCGCGTCGCGACCTTGCCGTCTTCGCCGTCGGTTCGCAGACGAGCGCAGCGGCGCGCGCCGCTGGGTTCACCGATGTTCGCAACGCGGACGGCAATTCGGAAAATCTCGCAAACGCCGTGCGCGGCTGGGCCTCGCCCGGCGGCGGCACGCTGCTGCATGCGGCGGGCGCGGAAGCCGAAGGGCGGCTTGCGGATATCCTCATCGCCGCCGGCTACACGGTTCGCACCGAAGTGCTTTATGACGTGCCGGCGGTGACGGCGCTGCCCGATATCGCGCGCGCGGCGCTGGCGGACGGCACGCTGGATGCCGTCCTGCTGCTCTCGGCCCGCAGTGCGCAGGTGTTCGCCACCTGCATCGCCCAGGCCGGTCTGGCGTCGGCCTGCCGCCGCCTGACCGCCCTGTGCATCAGCGAAGCGGCGGCGAAGCCGCTGGCGGGGCTGGCTTTTAAGGATATCCGCATCGCGGCGCGGCCCAATCAAGCATCCTTGCTGGACTGCCTTGGTTAGGGGCGCGCGGCGCGTCATAATTTAAGCCATGAGCGCCACCGATTCCGCCGCCCCGCCGCCACCGCAGCACACCGTGCATGTCGTCCATCCGGCGCCGTCGCGCTTTGCGGGCCTGGGCGCCGTGGCGCTGATGATCGCCATGGTGATCGTCGCCGGCATCGCGATCCTGTTTTTCTTTTTCATGACCCAGAACAGGAACCAGCCCGCCCTGCCGCTCGGCGGCGGCGGCGGCGAGCAGGGCGACGTCGCCGCCTTGCGCGACCGGCTGGCGTCGGACGAGGCGCGCCTCGCGACCCTGGAACGCACCGGTCCGGGCGGCGAGCTCAAATCCTCTTTCGCGCAGGCGCAGGGCGATCTCGCCGCGCTGTCGGCGCGCGTCGGCAAGCTGGAGACGGCGCCCGATCCGCAAGCGACGGCGCGGCTCGACGATCTGGACCGCCGCCTGTCGGTGGCGCGCACCGACACCGATCTGCGGCTTGCCGCGCTGGAGCGCAACGCGCTGGGCTCCGACCTGCCGCAGCGCCTCGCGGCGCTGACGAGTGCACAGGCGGCGCTCGAAGCGCGCATCGCGCATCTCGAAGGCATCGAGCCGTCCGTGACGATGAAGCGCGCCGCCGCCGAACTCGCGCTCGCCAATCTGGTGCGGGTCAGCGGCACGCCGGATCCCTTCGCCGCCGAGCTGCAGACCTTCCGCGCCCTGATGCCGGGTGCCTCCGAAGCCAATGCGCTCGCGCCCATCGCGCTGCGCGGCGCGCCGACGCAAGGCGCGCTGGCGGAGCGCTTCCCCGGCATGGCGGCCAAGGCGCTGGCTGCCGAGAACAGCGGCAAGGCGACGAGCTGGCTCGGCCGGCTGTGGGCCAATATCGGCAACGTCATCGTGGTGCGCCGCATCGGCGACGTCGCGGGCCAGGACAGCGAAAGCATCCTCGCCCGCGCCGGCGCGCGGCTGAACCAGGGCGATCTCGACGGCGCGATCGCTGCGGTCAAGACGCTCAAGGGCGCGGCGCGCGGCGCGGCGCAGGGTTGGCTCGACGCGGCGCTGGCACGGCAGGCCATCGCACGCGACACCGCGGCGCTGGCGCGGCGCCTGGCGCAAGCGCTGGCGGCGCCATGATCCGCCTGCTCGGCATTCTCATCGCCGCCGTGCTGCTGGCGAGCGGCATCGCCTGGATCGCCGACCGCCAGGGCGAGCTCGTCTTCACGCTCGACGCCTATGAAATCCACATGAGCGCGGCGGCGGCCATCGGCCTTGCCGTGCTGTTCACCGCGCTGGTCGTGGTGCTGGCGCGGTTGATCACCACCCTGGTCACCAGCCCCGGCGCCATCGGTGCCTGGTGGGGCGCCCGCCGCACGCGGCGCGGCAACGATTCGCTGAGCCATGGCCTGCTCGCGGTCGCCGCCGGCGACATCCACGAAGCGCGCCGCCATGCCGACCGGGCGCGCGGCATCCTAGGCACGCATCCCCTCGCGCTGCTGCTGCAATCGCAGACCGCGCTGCTCGACGGCGACGCCAAGGCGCAGCGCCACGCCTATCGCGCCATGCTGCATCACGAGACGACGGAGTTCCTCGGCCTGCGCGGGTTGTTCCTGCTGGCGGCGCGCGAGAGCCAGCCCGAGCAGGCGCTGCAATTCGCCGAGCGCGCGCACGCGTCGCGGCCGCGCGTGCCGTGGGCCGCCAATGCGCTGTTCGATCTCAAGGCCGCGCACGGGGCCTGGGGCGAGGCGCGCAAGATCCTGGAAGACAGCGCCCGGTACAAGATGCTCGAAGCCGACGTGATCCGCCGCCGCCGCGCCATACTGCTCACCGCCGAAGCGCTGGAGGCCGACCAGCGCGGCGATTCCGACGGCGCGCTGATGCTGGCGACGGAGGCCTTGGCGCTGGAGCCGGGGCTCGCGCCCGCCGCGGTGCTGGCGGCGCGCAAGCTGGCCGCGTCGGGCAAGGCGTGGCGCGCGCAGGGCGTGGTGGAAGCGTGCTGGGCGGTGTCGCCGCATCCCGACCTCGCCGAAGTCTATGCCGCGATCAAGCCGGACGAGAGCTATGAACAGCGCGCCGCGCGGCTGGTGGGCCTCGCCCATCTCAACCGCGAGCATTTCGAAAGCCGCGTGCTGGAGGCCGAAGAGGCCGTGCTGACCAAGCGCTGGAACGAGGCGCGGCGCCTGCTCGCGCCCCTGGCGCATGAGGCCGCCAGCGCGCGGGTCTGCGCCCTGATGGCCGAGATCGAGGAAGGCGAGAACGGCGACGCGACGGCGGCGCATGGCTGGCTGTCGCGGGCGGCGCGGGCGGCGCGCGACGCCGAATGGCGCTGCGGCGCGTGCGGCGCGGCGCAAACCGGCTGGTCGGCGGTGTGTCGGGACTGCGCCGGCTTCGACACGCTCAGCTGGTCGGCGGTGGGCGGCCGGGCCGAGATCGTCGCCATCGCCGCCGCGGCGGCGAAAAAACCGGCACCGGCGGTGGTGAAAATTCCCGACGAGCGCGCCGGCATCATGTCGCTGCCCCGCCCCCCGGACGATCCCAGGGCTATCGCATATGTCGGATTAGGTCGAAGAGGAAGGCTTCATCCCATCCTGCGCGTTTAAGTTTGAGGCGCATCGAAGTCTTTTTGTCGGGATG
>OLLF01000104.1_pt1 | contig 12750 bp, 12 predicted proteins | sample 1604471 | NCBI WGS metagenome assembly OLLF01 (sample SAMEA104055714, study PRJEB20765) | soil metagenome | isolation source: soil
GCCGGCGCCGGCCAGGCCGACGGCCCTGCCGCCCGCTGCCGCCGCCGTCATCCCGGCGCAGGCCCGCATCGTGCAGCACATCATCGTCAACGGCACCCAGCGCATCGAGCCGTCGACCGTGATTTCCTACATCACGTTGCGCGAAGGCGACATCTACAACGACCAGACCACCGACGTCGCGCTCAAGACGCTGTACCAGACCGGCCTCTTCGCCGACGTCAAGGTGCGCTTCGACGGCGCCACGCTGACCATCAACGTGGTCGAGAATCCGATCATCAACCAGATCGACTTCGAAGGTAACAGCAAGGTCACGCAGAAGGATCTGGAGAAGGAAGTCCAGCTCAAGCCGCGCACCGTATTCACGCGCTCCAAGGTCCAGGCCGACGTCCAGCGCATCATCGAGCTCTATCGCCGCAACGGCAAATTCGCCGCCTCCGTCGATCCCCAGATCATCCAGCGGCCGCAGAACCGCGTCGACCTGATCTTCTCGATCTCGGAAGGCCCCTCGACCGGCGTCGCGCGCATCAACTTCATCGGCAACAAGGTCTTCGACGACGACACGCTCAAGGGCCAGCTCGCGACCGAAGAGAGCGACTGGTACAAATTCCTCACCACCAACGACAATTACGATCCGGACCGGCTGACCTTCGACCGCGAAATGCTGCGGCGCTATTACGTCAGCCACGGCTATGCCGACTTCCACGTCGTCTCGGCGGTCGCCGAGCTGACCTCGGACCGGCGCTCCTTCTACATCACCTTCACGGTGGACGAGGGGCCGAAGTACAAATTCGGCAAGGTCTCGATCGATTCCAGCATCCGCGAGCTGCCGTCCGCCGAGCTGCGCCCGCTGGTCAAGATCCATGACGGCGACGAGTACAACGCCGAGCTGATCCAGAAGGCGATCGACACCCTGACCAACGCCTCGGGCACCAAGGGCTACGCCTTCGCCGAAGTGCATCCGCGCATCGCCCGCGACCGCGACAAGCGCACCATCGACGTTATTCTCAAGATCGATCAGGGTCCGCGCGTCTATATCGAGAAGATCACCGTCGTCGGCAACAACCGCACCCTCGACAAGGTCATCCGCCGCGAGTTCCGCCTGGTGGAAGGCGACGCCTTCAACCGCGTGCTGGTCGACCGCTCGCGCACCCGCATCCGCGGCCTGGGCTTCTTCAAGGACGTCTCGGTCAAGCAGTCGCCGGGCAGCCAGCCCGACCGCACCAACCTGATCGTGACGGTGACCGAGCAGTCCACCGGCTCGCTGTCGCTCGGTGCCGGCTACTCCTCGGCCAGCGCCTTCGTCGGCGAGTTCAGCTACACCGAGCAGAACCTGTTCGGCCGCGGCCAGTATCTGCGCGCCTCCATCCAGCTCTCGACCATCTCCAAGCAGTTCCAGCTGAGCTTCACCGAGCCGTACTTCCTGGACCGGCCGCTCGCCGCCGGCTTCGACCTGTACAAGGTCGTGACCGACTACCAGCAGGCCGCCTACGAAGGCGACACCACCGCCGCCGGCATCCGCTTCGGCTTCCCGACCTCCGAGTTCGGCAGCGTCGGCCTGCGCTACACCTACAAGATCGACAAGATCACGCCGTTCCCCGGCGCGCCGCTGGAAGTCCAGCTCGCGGCCGGCGAGACCAAGACCTCGCTGGTCGGCTTCAGCTTCGTCTACAACACGCTGGACGATCCCATAAAGCCGACCAAGGGCTTCGTCTTCTCGCTGAGCCAGGAGTTCGCCGGCCTCGGCGGCTCGCTCAAATACATGCGCGCCCAGGGCTCGGTCGGCTACTACCACCCGCTGTTCTGGGACAAGATCGTCGGCTCGGTGAACCTGCAGACCGGCTACATCACCGGCTATGACGGCCAGTTCATCCCGATCCAGGAGCGCTTCTTCAAGGGCGGCGACACCTTCCGCGGCTTCGCGCAGGCCGGCGTCGGCCCGCGCGACACGCTGGTCTCGGGCGACACCGGCGCGGTCGGCGGCAATTTCTTCGCCATCGCCAGCACCCAGATCAAGCTGCCGGACATCCTGCCGGAGAGCTACGGCGTGCAGATGGCGCTGTTCAGCGACATCGGCACCGTCGGTCACCTCGACCAGCTGCCGGCCTTCAACTGCGCGATCAATCCGTCGACCGGCACCGAACAGGGCTGCATCAAGGACAATCTGGCCTTGCGCGCCTCGGCCGGCCTCGCCGTCGCCTGGAAGTCGCCTTTCGGCCCGATCACGATTGACTTGGGCATACCATTCCTCAAAACAGCCTACGACAAGACGCAGATCATCTACTTCAGTGCAGGAACGGGACTCTAAGACCATGAAAAACGCATCGCGTGTCGTCCGCCTCGCCGCGGCGGCGCTTCTCTTCGCCGGCCTCTCGCAAGCCGTCCTCGCCGCCCCGCCCGGGCCGCCGCCCAAGCCGCCGGCCGGCACCCCGGCGCCGAAGATCCTCGTCATCGACCGCGCCGCCATCCTGCGCGGCTCGGTGGTCGGGCAGAACATCATGAAGCAGGTCCAGGGGCTGACCATCGCCGCCGAGAACGGCCTCAAAGCCAAGGACGCCGCCCTGCGCAAGGAAGGCCAGGCGCTGCAGCAGCAGCTCGCCATCCTCGCGCCCGGCGTCAAGGCCGCCAAGATCAAGGCGTTCGAGGTCAAGCAGGCCGGCCTTCAGGGCGACGTGCAAAAGCAGCAGAGCCTGATCCAGGGCGGCGTCCTCGTCGCCCGCCAGCAGGTCGAGCGCGCGCTCGGCCCCATCCTGCAGAAGATCATGCAGGAGCGCGGCGCCAACCTCCTGCTCGACCGCAACGCCGTCGTGCTCGGCACCGTCGATGTCGACGTCACGGGCCTGGCCATCACGCGCCTCAACCAGTCGCTGCCGAACGTGAAGGTCACGCTCGCGCCGCTGCCGCCCGGAGTTGCCCCACCGCAGCAATAGGGACCTGATCGACGCATGGCCGATCCCCGCTTCTACGACAATCGCGGACCGTTCACGCTGGGTGACGTCTGCAAGACCGTGGAAGCGGGCCTTCCCGAGCATGCCGATGCCGGCGTGAAGATCGTCGACCTCGCCAGCCTCGCCGGCGCCGGCCCCGACCACCTGACCTTCTTCTCCGGCGGGCAGACGGCGGGCCTGGCGCAGACCGCCGCCGGCTTCTGCTTCGTGCCGCAGAAGACCGGCAAGCCGCTGCCCATCCGCGCCGGCCTGACCGCGATCCCCGTCGCCTCGGTGCAGCATGCCTTTGCCGCCGCGGCGCAGCTCTTCTATCCGCAGTCGGGCCTGGTGGCGTGGTCGCAGCAGACCGCCGTCGATCCCTCCGCCGCCATCGGCGCCCATGTCCTGCTCGGCCCCGGCGTCGTCGTCGGCCCGGGCGCGGAGATCGGCGACGGCAGCCGCATCGGCCCCAACAGCGTCGTCGGCCGCGGCGTCGCCATCGGCCGCAACTGCGAGATCGGCAGCAACTGCACCATCTCCAACGCCTTTCTCGGCGACTCGGTCGTCATCCTCCCCGGCGCCCAGATCGGCCAGCCCGGCTTCGGCTTCGCCTCCGGCCCCGCCGGCCACATCAAGATCCCGCAGCTCGGCCGCGTCATCATCCAGGACCGGGTCGAGATCGGCGCCTGCACCACCATCGACCGCGGCGCGCTGGGCGACACGGTGATCGGCGAGGGCACCAAGCTCGATAACCTGATCCAGATCGGCCACAACACCCATATCGGCCGCCACAACATCCTCGTCGCCCAGGCCGGCGTCGCCGGCAGTTGCGAGTTCGGCGATTTCGTCATCCTCGGGCCGCAGACCGGCATCGCCGACCACGTCAAGATCGGTTCCGGCGCCCGCATCGCCGCCCGCGCCGCCTCCCAGCCCGGCATCGAATATCCCGGCGGCCAGGACTATGGCGGCGCGCCGCTGCGCCCGATCCGCGAATGGATCCGCGAAATCCACGCATTGACGAAACTCGCAAAGAAGTCGAAACCTGACGCCCATGGGTGACAGCGGAAATCCCGGACTTTCCTTGGGGGTGGAGGAGCTGAAGCGGCTCCTGCCGCATCGTGCCCCGTTCCTGTTCGTCGAGCGGCTGACCGACATCGTGCCCTTCGAGAGCGCCGTCGGCCACAAGGCCGTCAGCTACAACGAGCCGCATTTCCAGGGCCACTTCCCGCAATATTCGGTGATGCCGGGCGTCCTGATCGTGGAGGCCCTGGCCCAGACCGCCGGCGCCCTGATCGTGCACTCGATGGCGATTCCGGAGCCGCCGCTGGTCTTCTTCATGGGCATCGACAAGGCGCGCTTCCGCAAGCCCGTGGTGCCCGGCGACCTCCTGCGCCTCGCGGTCAAGGCGATCCAGCATCGCGGCCCGGTGTGGAAGTTCGAAGGCAAGGCCTATGTCGGCGACACGCTGTGCGCCGAAGGCGAATTCAGCGCCATGATCCGCGGCGACGCCCCGGGCTGATCATGGCGGTGCACCCGTCCGCCATCGTCGAAGACGGCGCGCAGCTTGGCGCCGGCGTGGAGATCGGCCCCTTCTGCCTCGTCGGCCCCAACGCCGTGCTCGGCGAGGGCGTGCGCCTCCTCTCTCATGCCACGGTCACCGGCCACACAACCATCGGCGCCCGCACCGTCATCCATCCCGGCGCCGTGCTCGGCGGCGAAGGCCAGATCCGCGGCAACGCCTTCGCCGGGTCGCGCCTCACCATCGGCAGCGACTGCGTCATCCGCGAAGCCGTCACCATGAACGGCGGCAGCGCCAAGGGCGGCGGCCTCACCGCCGTCGGCAACAACGGCTACTTCATGGCCTGCAGCCATGTCAGCCACGACTCCCATGTCGGCGACGACGTCACCATGGTCAACGGCGCGGTGCTCGGCGGCCATGTCCATGTCGGGCAGGGCGCCATCCTGGGCGGTATCAGCGCGGTGCAGCAGTTCGGCCGCGTCGGCAAGGGCGCCATGATCGGCGGCGTCACCGGCGTCAACCGCGACGTCATCCCCTACGGCATGGGCTTCGGCGACCATGTCGCGCTCGCCGGCCTCAACCTCATCGGCCTCAAGCGCCGCGGCCTCGCCCGCGACACCATCCACGCCGTGCGCGGCGCCTTCCGCATGATCTTCCTGGAGCCCGGCGGCAGCCTCGACCACCGCGCCCGCGCCGCGAAGGATAAGTGGCCTGGCATCGTCCAGGTCGCCGAGATCGCCGATTTCATCCTCGCCGACCACAAGCAGCCGATCTGCCTCGCCCGCAAACGCGGCGCGGACGAAGATTGATGTACCGTTCTTCTTTCACCTCCCCAGCATGGGGAGGTCGGCGAGCGAAGCGAAGCCGGGTGGGGAAGTCTCTCCCCTCAAAGGCACATCCCCACCCGACGCGCTGCGCGCGTCGACCTCCCCACGATGGGGAGGTAAAAAAGTGACCCTCGGCATCCTCGCCGGCGGCGGCGACCTGCCGCGCGCCATCGCCGAGGCCGCGCGCGCCGGCGGCCGCGCCGTCTTCGTCGTGGCGCTGGACGGCAGCACCGGCCCCTGGGCCAACGATTTCCCGCATGCTTGGGGCTCGATGGGCCAGGTCGGCCGCACCCTCAGCCTGCTGCGCGAACACGGTTGCCGCGAGATGGTCTTCGCCGGCTATGTCGCGCGCCCGAACTTCCTCAAGCTGCGCTACGACCTCAAGGGCCTCTCGTGGTTTCCGCCCGTGCTGTGGGGCATGCGCAAGGGCGACAACACGCTGCTCGACGTCATGGTCGGCCTGTTCGAGAAGGAGGGCATCGCCATCCGCGGCGTCGCCGAGGTCGCGCCCGCGCTGCAGGTCGCAGCCCCCGGCCCGCTCGGCAAAATTCATCCGACCCCCGACGACGAGACCGACATCGCCCTCGCCATCGCCGCCGCGCGCAGCCAAGGCGCGCGCGACGTCGGCCAGGCCGTGATCGTTGCCGCAGGCAAACTGCTGGCGATGGAGAAGAACTCCGGCACCGACGCGATGCTCGCCGCACTGCCGAAGCAAGCCCATCGCGGCGTCCTCGCCAAGGCCCTCAAGCCGCAGCAGACCCGCAAGACGGACCTGCCGACCATCGGCGTCGTCACGGTGCAGAAGGCCGCCGCCGCCGGCCTCGCCGGCATCGCCATCGAGGCGCACACCGCGCTGGTGCTCGACCGCGCCGCCGTCATCGCGGCCGCCGACGCGCTCGGCCTCTTCGTCGTCGCGGTGGCGCCATGAGCAACACGCTGCCCACCCCCACCCCCACCCCCAAACCGCTGTCGCTGATGCTCGTCGCCGGCGAGCCCTCGGGCGACCAGCTCGGCGGCCAGCTCATGGCCGCGCTGAAAACGCTCGCGCCGGATATCGTCATCACCGGCATGGGCGGCCCGGCGATGGCGGCGCAGGGCCTCACATCGCTGTTCCCGCTCAGCGACACCGCCGTCATGGGCTTGCGCGAGGTGGTGCCGAAGATCCCCGTCATCCTGCGCCGCGTCGCCGACATCGCGGCGGTGGCGATGACCCAGAAGCCCGACGCGGTCGTCTTGATCGACAGCCCCGACTTCAACCACCGCATCGCCCGCCGCCTCAAGCGCTACGCGCCGCAGATTCCGACCATCAACTACGTCGCGCCGCAGGTCTGGGCCAGCCGCCAATACCGCGCCCGCGCCATGGCGCGCGATTTCGACCTGCTGCTGGCGCTCTTGCCGTTCGAGCCGCCCTTCTTCGAGAAATACGGCCTCTCCACCGTCTTCGTCGGCCACCCGGTGATCGAGCGCGCCCACCGCATGACCGGCGGCGCCGCTCTGCGCGCCCGCCTCGGCATCGCGCCCGAGGCGCCGCTGCTCTGCGTCTTGCCCGGCAGCCGCTCCAGCGAGATCCGCTTCATCCTGCCCATCTTCCGCGCCGCCGTCGCGGAGATCGCAGCCCGCGTCCCCGGCCTGATCACCATCCTGCCGACGGTCCCCCACGTCGCCGCCCGCGTCCGCGCCGCGACGCAAGACTGGCCGGCCCCGCTTCACATCGTGGAAAACGAAGCGGACAAGTTCGCCGCCTTCGACGCCGCCAACGCCGCGCTGGCGGCGTCGGGCACCGTCACGACAGAGCTCGCGCTCGCCCGCACGCCGATGGTCGTCGCCTACCGCGTCGGCGGATTGACCTATGCGCTGGCGCAAATCCTCTTCCGCTTCAAATATTTCGCGCTGGTGAACTTGTTGCTGGACCGCGAAGCCGTTCCCGAACTGCTACAGGGCAGGGCGACGCCGCAAGCGCTCGCGAATGCCGCCGTCCCGCTGCTGACCGACAAGCAAGCCGCCGCGCAGCAGACCGCCGATCTCGACGAGGTCGCGAAACTCTTGGGCGAGGGGAGTGAGCCGCCGTCGACGCGCGCGGCACGGGCAATTATCGATTTTGTGAAGTCGAAGAAATAAGCGCTTCTTATCCCCTATCGCGGGCGGGAGAGGTTAAGTTCGCGACCATTGCTGCAAATCACCGCTTCGCACTCTTGCGAACTGCAAACCGCACTCCCGCCTGATCCCCGTTCGTGAATTCCACGCCGCCATCCTCCAGCGCCCGCACGATCGCGGCGATGGTCGGCCCGTGGCTGACCTCGTCGGCTTCCATCCGCGTGACCGTGTTGCGGTGGACGCCGGCTTTTTCGGCCAGGTCGCGGATGGTCCAGTTCAGAAGGCCACGCGCGGCCCGTATTTGTGCACTTGACACTTGTAAGGGCATTTGTCACTATGCATCCGTCACATCGCCGTGACATTAGCACAGGACGCGCCATGTCCCCCATGCGCCGCGCGCGAAAATCCGTTCGTGCCCGCTCGCTCGCCGCGCGCGCTTCGGGAATTCCGCGCGAGTCCGTATCCGGCCCGGTCTTCGACATGGAAGAACCGCTGCGCGAAGCGCGCCACCTGATCCACGTCATCAGCGCCATCGCGCAATATCGCGGCGAGGACAATGAAGCGATCAGCACCGTCGCCGGCGAGGCGCTCCGCAAGCTCAATCTCGTCGAGACACACTTGCGCAAACTTTTCGGGGCTCGCCCCGCGCACCATGGCGCATATGACCAAAGACACATTTCGAGAGTTGTGCGAGCAAGTGCTGATCCCGATGCTTGGCAATCTGATGTTTCAGCAACAGGCGAGCCTCCATGAAGCGCTCGATACAATCACCCAAGAGCTGCTGCAGATCAGACTGGTATTAAGCCGCTTGGCCCACGGAGACTCACACAGCGACGATGCGACTAACCGATGACGAAGCCAGGGAGTTCATGGCGCTGTACGCCAAGACAAGCGGCAAGCCGATTACACTCGATGAAGCGCACGCCATGGGAACGCGGCTCCTTACGCTCTACGAACTTCTGTTGAGGCCGCTTCCGGACTAAGCATCACTTTCTCCAGCTTGGCTATGCACGCGATCTTCTGCTGGAAGCGATCATCCTGTGCCAGTTGTCTAACACTCTCTACGAAGGAGCACAGTTGGAGAATGTCAGGTGATTTTGGAACAAGTGTGAACGGTTCCACGGCCTCAATGCTGAATATTCTGTTCAACAGGGTAAGGTTCGAGCCGACCGCAGCCACGATCATTCGTCGTTGCGCAGCGTCAGCTCGTTCAAACCAGGAAATGGCGAGTTTGCTGAACGAAAGCACCAATCGCGCGGGTTCGAACCATTCATCCTTGCGGTCCAGTTTCGCTGCGACTTTCTCTTGAGCACGAGCGATATCAGCGCGCAGCTTCTCGCGTCGTGCTATGTATTCCGCGTCCTCGATTAGACCGCGCACACGAAGGTCCGTCAGTGTCGCAAGATTTCGGTCGGTCTCAGCGATCCCGTCAGCGAGGGCTTTAGAGTGTAACGCATCATCTTCACGACTTTCGAACCTGCGCGCTTCAACCTTGTTCTGGCACCATTCGTGAAGACCATCCGAGATATGTATGCGTCGTAGCGTCTGCATCACTTGCATTTCCAGCTCATCCACCTCAATTGAGCGTTCGGCGCAGGACTGCGCCTTCTTTTTCTTGGTGCAGTGGTAATAGACATAACGATGTCCTTGACGGTTGATTTTTCTCTCGGCCGTAATCGCGCAACCGCAGAAACCGCAGCGGATGAGACCGGCATAGGCAAAGGCGTGCTTGGTATTGTGAGGTCGGCCGGGACGGCCGAGAATTGCCTGTACCCGTTCGAATTCGTCAATCGAGATCATCTTTCGATGGGTGCCGGGATAGGCGATGCCTTTGCGGACGATGACACCAGTGTAGAAGCGGTTGGCAAGTATCTTGTAGATCGTGCTCAGGGCGAGCGGTTTTCCGCCGGAGCGCTCGCGCCTGGGCGTGCGGTACCCCCATTCGTACTCCGACTTGTCTCGGATTTGACGCGGTGAGTAGCACCCAGTGGCGGCCAATTCCCAGATGTTTCTGACCACGTCGTACGACTTCCTGTCGACGACAATCGTCTTGCGGGCTTTGTCATTCAGGTATCCCAGCGGGGCTCTGTTGGGCAGAACACCGAGCTCCAGCTTGCGGCGGATGCCACGACGGACATTTTCCGAAAGGCTGTCCACGTAGTATTTGGAGTAGCTGAAGATGATCTGCAGCATGAACTTACCCTGCGAGCTATTGTCAAACACGTAGGACGGAAATTTCATGTCGAGCAGCAAGCCGCGGTCGAGGAGATACACGATCTGCCCTCCATCGACCGTGTTGCGAGCCAAGCGATCGGGATGCCAGGCGACGATGCCTTGCGCCTCTCCCTTCTCGATACGCCGCATCATATCGTTGAAGAGCGGGCGTCCCGGATACCTGGCAGTGCGCTCTTCCTCGTAGAACTCGATGATTTCGACGGCGGGATTGGCCAAGACCAGCTTCTCGATTTCGGATCGCTGGCTTTCGAGAGAAAGCATCTGACGCTTCTTGTCCTCTTCTGATTTTCGACAGTAGGCAAAGTATTTCATGGAAAAGCGGCAGAGCGCACGTCGTGGTTCATCCCCACGTCCCCACGTCCACCCGCGACTATTGGTAATAGGGCAGCGCGCGACCAAGGCGCTGCCTGAGACTCTGGACTCTACCGCGCTACCCGAAATCGCGCGAATCGACGATGGGGACAGCGCGGCCCATTCATGGTGCGCGATCGACACGGATTCGCTAGGCGAAGTTCGAACATTTCAGAGCGATAAGCCCTCGCATAGCGCTAGGGTATCGCTCGGATACTCTGCACCCATGGACGACCTGAACGACCGCCCGAAGGTGCCTACCGTCTCGCGTATCTGTGGCGGCACGCTGATAGAGCTTGCATACGACCCCGAAGCACGGACGACCGAATTCATTATCGGCCGACCGGACGGCTGGCGGCGCGCAAGGGAATTCGACGCGCCCACCGGGGAAACGCTCGTGCCGTATGCGCCGGCAAATAACCTCATCGCTCACGAGTGCGTAATGCTCCCGAGTGGGCCTGCCGATTACGGCAGCAAGGACGAGTTGCTTCGAGACCTCGAAGCTTATCTCCACCGCTACGTCGATCTCTCGCCGCTGTTCGAGCGCATCTGCGCCACGCACGGCGCGTCGCTGGTCACTGAATTGTCGACACCCAATTGCGTACCCAATTCCACCCAATAGCGCATCGGGCACCCGCCGCACTGACAATCTGTCAGAAATAATTCCTCCCCTAGGACTTGAACCTCAACTTTTGGTTGCATATATGCCACAGCGTAACTAAAGAGGCACGGTCCCATGCTCGCCTTCACCCGTGATCGCCCCAAAGTGCCGATCCGACGAGGCTGCGAGTCAGCAAACAGGTCGGGGTGCGCTGTCGCAGGCACCCACGCGGCCAAGGCGAACGCCCCCTCCCAGGACGCCGGGACCGGGAGCGCCGCCCGCCCCGCACGGACCGAGGAGGCCCAAGTGACCGTGCCTGTCGGTCGGCGCCCGCCCGCGCCCGCCGCTGGCCTGCTGCGTAGCTATAGGCCGAAGCAAACGCCGCCGGAGGGCCATCCGGCGGCGTTCGCGTGTAGGGGCATCCTGAGGTGCGAGCGCGCGCAGCGCGCGAGCCTCAAAGGACTACCGCTTGGTCAGCGGCACGTAATCGCGCTGGCTCTTGCCGGTATAGATCTGCCGCGGCCGGCCGATCTTCTGGTGCGGGTCGTCGATCATTTCCTTCCACTGCGCGATCCATCCAACGGTGCGCGCCAGCGCGAACAGCGCCGTGAACATGCTGGTCGGGAAGCCCAGCGCCCGCAGCGTGATGCCGGAATAGAAATCGATGTTGGGATAGAGTTTCCGCGACACGAAATACTCGTCCTCCAGCGCGATCTTCTCCAGCGCCATCGCGATCTTCAGCGTCGCATCGTCGCCGTGGCCGACTTCGTCCAGCACCTTGTGGCACTGCACCTGCATCGCCTTGGCGCGCGGATCGTAGTTCTTATAGACGCGGTGGCCGAAGCCCGACAGGCGGAAATTGTCGTTCGGGTCCTTGGCGCGCTTGATGAACTCCGGAATGCGGTCGACCGTGCCGATCTCCTCCAGCATCTTCAGCGCCGCCTCGTTGGCGCCGCCATGCGCCGGGCCCCACAGGCAGGCGATGCCCGCCGCGATGCAGGCGAACGGGTTGGCGCCCGACGAACCCGCGAGCCGCACGGTGGACGTCGACGCGTTCTGCTCGTGATCGGCATGCAGGATGAAGATCGTGTCCAGCGCCTTGGCCAGCACCGGATTGACCTTGTACTCCTCGGCCGGCACGCTGAACGTCATGCGCAGGAAGTTCTCGGTGTAGCCGAGGGAGTTCAGCGGATACACGAAGGGCTGGCCCATCGTGTATTTGTAGGCCATCGCCGCGATGGTCGGCATCTTGGCGATCAGCCTATGGCTGGCGATCTCGCGCTGGCGCGGATCGTTGATGTCGGTGGAGTCGTGATAGAAGGCGCTCAGCGCCCCGACCACGCCGCACATCACCGCCATCGGGTGCGCGTCGCGGCGGAAGCCGCGGAAGAACTGCGCCAGCTGCTCGTGCACCATGGTGTGCATGGTGATGGCGTGGTCGAACTTGGTCTTCTCGGTCTTGTCCGGCAAATCGCCGTGCAGCAGCAGGTAGCAAACCTCCAGGAAGTCCGAATGCTCGGCCAGCTGGTCGATGGAATAGCCGCGATAGAGCAGGATGCCCTTGTCGCCGTCGATGAAGGTGATGTCGCTCTCGCAGCTCGCCGTCGAGGTAAAGCCCGGGTCGTAGGTGAAGACGTCCGCCTCGCCGTACAGCTTGCGGATGTCCAGGACTTCCGGGCCTTCCGTGCCGCCGAAGGCGGGCAAATTGTAGGACTTGTTCTTGTAGGTCAGCGTCGCCGCGCCGGCGGGCTTGATCTTGCTCTCTCGCATGCATGGCTCCTTGAGGTCCGCTCGGGGAGAGCGGTGATATCGCGCTGCAGCAACTATAAGCCGCGTCGGGTAACGCGTCACCTCCCGGACGGGGAATTGAGGGGTTTTGTTACGAAAACGACCACGCCGGCTTTGAATACCCCCACCCCCAAACGTCATCGCCCGGCTTGTCCGGGCGACCCATGAACACCGTGCTGCTTGGGTGTTCATGGATGGCCGCCACCGGGGCGGCCATAACGGTGAGGGGGATATTCAGGTCAACGCAAAACAGTTCGCGCTACCCCGCAAAAGCCCTCAACCGCACAAGGGATTCGTCCCGCCCCAGCACCGCCATGGCGTCGAACAGGGGCGGGGAGGACGCCTTGCCGGTGATCGCCGCGCGCAGCGGCTGCGCCACCTGGCCGAGCTTCAGCCCCGCCGCCGCCGCGA
>OLLF01000245.1_pt1 | contig 12715 bp, 11 predicted proteins | sample 1604471 | NCBI WGS metagenome assembly OLLF01 (sample SAMEA104055714, study PRJEB20765) | soil metagenome | isolation source: soil
AGATTGAGTTCCGTTTCAATCACCGTAAGGACAACACCTTCAAGCTCTTCTTGAAGGCCTACCTTGGTTACGTTTCGCCCTAATCACCATAAATATTTTCGGACGGATTTTCCGTCTCGCACGACGGCGGCCGGTGCAAGGCGGGGTGGGGCGCTGGTACACACACGCCATGGGCGACGACGCGCCCGCAGAGTGGCCCGGCGGCAAGCTGCAAACCGAAATCTCCGACCTCATCCTGGTCGATACGCTGTCGCTATCGACTGTCGAAGGATGGCCACGCGCTCCGTGCTCGTCATCCTTCGACAAGCTCAGGATGAGGAGAGGGCTGTGGCTTGCGCTCGGGAAGGCTACCGCCGTTCAAAGATTCGGCAAATTGTCCGTGTCCGGGGCGCCGTTGCGGATTTCGGCGTTGCGGTGCTGGCGGTAGAGGCTGCGCGTGGTGGCGTAGAGGTCCACCGAGGTGCGCTCGATCTGGTCCAGCGAGTCGACGTTGCGGGCGCGCAGGTCGATGACGCCGAGGCCGGCGCGCAAGCCATTGTACAGCGTGCTGTTGTTCCATTTCATGTAGGTGAACGGATCCAGGGCGTAGTCGCCGGCGACGCCGACCAGGTCGCGCGGATTGCTGGGGCCCGCGAAGGGCAGCACCAGATAGGGTCCCTCGCCGGCGCCCCAGACGCCCAGCGTCTGGCCGAAATCCTCTTCATGGCCGGGCAGGCCCATGCGGCCGCCGACATCGAAAAATCCGCCGAGGCCGAACGAGGTGTTGAAGAGGGCGCGGCCCAGCGTCTGGCCGGCGCGGCGCGGTTCGCCCTGCAGCAGGTCGTTGGCGAAGATCACCGGCGAATCGAGATTGCTGAGGAAATTGTGCACGCCGTTGCGCGCGAAGCCGGGCACGACGTGGTTGTAGAACACCGCCGCCGGCCGGCCGATGGCGTGGTCGAAGCCCTGGTCGAAGGCGAAGAAGGAGCGGTTGGTCTGCTCATAGGGATCGTTCTGGCCGCTGGGGTCGGAGGCGCAGCCCGCCACCGAAGCCGCCACGAGCATTGCCCCGAGTATCGAAAAGATGCGCTTCATGCCCCTACCGCCAACAGTCTTGGTCTTAGAATCAGCCAGTTCCCAAATATAACTCAGAATATTGGGTTTAGTGCCCGCTCGGGGCAAGGGGCCGCGACAACGCGTCAAATGCCGCCATACCATTGGTAGCCCAAATCTTCCCAGTACCCGCCTTTTCCGCCGCCGATACGGTCGAACCTGTCCACCAGATCAATGCGCTGGACATATTTGGGCATTTTGTAACCAAGTTGCCTCTCGGCGCGCAACCGGACAGGCGCACCGTGCTCTACCGGCAACGTTTTGCCATTTAATTCATAGGCCAAAATTGTCTGTGGATGGGTGGCTTCGAGCAGGTCCAGGCTCTCATAATAGAACGGACGGGGAATGGGATTGCCGCTGGCGTCGACATCCTCCTCGCCCATCGGATCGGCGCAGTAGAAGACGACATAGCGCGCCTCGGGCTTCGGCCGTGCCTGCGCGAGGATCGGCGCCAGCGGGGCGCCCTTCCATTCGCCGATGCAGCTCCAGCCTTCGACGCAGTCATGCCGCGTGATCTGGGTGCGCGGCGTCATGGCGCGCAGGTCCGCCATGGACAGCGTCAGCGGCGTCTCCACCAGCCCACCGACCGGGATGACCCAGTCCTTGAAGCCGGCGGCGAGGTGGATGGCGTAGTCGTTGGTGCCCGGATCGAGCGTGCCGTTGGCGCGGAAGGACGGCGCGATATCCGCCTTGCTGTATTCCGGCGCCAGGGCGTGGCCGCCGGCGAACAGGCGCTGGGCGCGGCGCGTCAGGTTCTCGACTTCGCCGAGAAGGCCGATCACGGTGGGCGACCCCGCGATGCGGCCGCAGCCGGCGAGGAACAGCGTCGCCGCCAGCGCGCCGCTGCGCGCGAGGAACCCGCGGCGGTGGAGCGTCTCAGCCATCGGCGCGCTCCTTCTCGATCCGGAAATAGCCGGTGATCATCGAGCGCAGGCCGTTCAGCGGCGCCGAGACGATCAGCGCGCCGATATGGACGAAGAAAAATCCGACAAAGCCGAACGCCACCAGGAAATGGATGGTGCGCGCGCTCTGCCGCCCGCCGAACACCCACAGCAGGAAGGGAAACACGCTGTCCATGGTCGGCGACATGGTGAGCCCGGTCAGCACGATCAGCGGCGCCAGCACGCAGATCACGACGAAATAGCTGAGGCGCTGAAGGCCGTTGTAGTGCCGCGCCGCCTCTCCCTTGGGGAATTTCAGCCTGGCATGGGTGACGATCTCATGCGGCAGGTTCTTGATGTCCGTCGCCGTCGGCACAAGCTCCTTGCGGAAATGGCCGCTCGCGACGGCATAGGCGAAATAGGCGAGGCCGTTGATCACCAAGAGCCAGGCGAACGCGAAATGCCAGAGCCGGCCCATGGCGAGGTTCGGCGACTCCGCCGGCAGGGTTGCCCATTCGGGAAAGCCGCGCACGCCCTTGACGCCGGCGGTGTCGGAGACGCCGAGCCAGCCATCGGTGTTGAAGGTCCAGGGGCCGATCCTGGTCACGCCCCAATAATTGTCGGCGGTGCCTTCGGCGCTCAGCGAGACGAAGGGGTGATCGAAATCCGCGCCATTGCCCCAATAGAGCGCGGGATGCGCATTGAAGATCTGCAGTCCGCTCATCAGCATGACGAGCATGCACAGCGCGTTGATCCAGTGCAGCAGGCGCACCGGAACGCTGTGGCGGTAGAACAGGTAGCTGGGCCTGGGCTCGCGCGGCTCGAGGCCGACAAGGCCGCGGACGCCATTGACGAGACGCTCCCACGGCGTCCCCTCAACATTCCCCTGCGTCACCGCTTCGCTGCTCATGCGCCCGTGGTCCAAATCCCGAGCCGCAGCATAGCAGGCTTACACCCGAATTCGCCGCGGTTGCCGATTTCGTTACAGGCTTTCAATATCGCCGCCGCAAGGCCCGTCCGGAGGCCGAAATCCAGGGGAGACCGCACGATGACCATGCTCGCCCGCGACGGCGTGAATATCTACTACGAGACCCATGGCGAAGGGCCGGTCATCCTCCTGACGCATGGTTATTCAGCCACGGCGCAGATGTGGGCCGGCCAGATCGCGCCGCTGTCCAGGCATTACAAGCTCGTCCTGTGGGACATGCGCGGCCACGGCCAGAGCGACTATCCCGAGGACCAGGCGCAATATAGCGAGGAGGCGACTGTCGCCGACATGGCGGCGCTGCTCGACGAGGTCGGCGCCAGGACCGCCATCGTCGGCGGGTTGTCGCTCGGCGGCTACATGTCGCTCGCCTTCAACGCGACGCATCCGGGGCGCGTACGGGCGCTGCTCATCATCGACACCGGCCCCGGCTTCAAGAAGGACGAGGCGCGCGAGGGCTGGAACCAGAACGCGCGGCGCACCGCGGACCGCTATGAGAAGGATGGTCTCGGGCCGCTCGGCAGCGCCAGCGCCGAGCGCGCCACGGCGCGGCATCGCGATGCCACGGGCCTGGCGCGCGCCGGGCGCGGCATGCTCACGCAGAAGACCGCGCGCGTGATCGAGAGCCTGCCGGGCATCAAGGTGCCGTCGCTGGTCGTGGTCGGCGAGAAGGACACGCCGTTCCTCGCGGCTTCCGACTACATGGCCGCGAAGATCCCGGGTGCGCAGAAGGCGGTGATTCCGGGTGCCGGGCATGCCGCGAACATCGACAATCCGGATGCGTTCAACGCGGCGATAGAGACGTTTCTGAATACCCTAAAATAATTCCCCATCATGGCCGGCCATGACGGTTTTAGAGTCAGCCAACAGGAGTTCTTCCATGGATCGCGTCAAAGGCAAGGTTGCTCTCGTCACCGGCGGGGCCAGCGGGATCGGGCGCGCCAGCGCCACGCTGCTGGCGAAAGAAGGCGCCGCAGTGGTCGTCACCGACATACAGGACGATGCCGGCAAGGACGTTGTCGCGGCGATCAAGAAGGCCGGCGGCGAGGCGATCTACCTGCATCACGATGTCGCCAGCGAAGATGCCTGGATCGGCGTCGTGGCGGAAACCAAAAAACGCTTCGGCAAGCTGCACGTCCTCGTCAACAATGCCGGCATCGCCATCGCCGGGTCGGTCGTCACCATGACGCTGGCCGACTGGCGGCGACAGCAGGCGATCAATCTCGACGGCGTCTTCCTCGGCGTGAAGCATGCGCTGCCGCTCATGCGCGAGTCGGGCGGCGGCTCGATCGTCAACATCTCCTCGCTCGCGGGCCTCAAGGGCGCGGCGACTTTGGCCGGCTATTGCGCCACCAAGGGCGGGGTGCGCCTGTTCACCAAGGCGGTGGCGATGGAGTGCGGCGCGGCGCGCGACAATGTCCGGGTGAACTCCGTCCATCCCGGCATCATCGAGACGCCGATCTGGCTCGGCATCGTGCCCGGCGCCAACCAGCCCGGCGCCAACGCGCCGAACCTGGATGCGATCTCGGAAGCCGTCGTGCCCATCGGCAGCAAAGGCCTGCCGGAGGATATCGCCGCGGGCGTGCTGTATCTGGCCAGCGACGACAGCCGCTACGTCACCGGCACCGAACTCGTCATCGACGGCGGGATGTCGACGCGATGAGACCCTTGCCAGCCCCCAAAGCCGCCCGTTGCCCTCGAAAATGACACCGGTTACCATTGCGGAAATGACAGCGTCCGGCGGCTGGGGCAGAGTGCCCGCGAACGGGCAGGCGGGAGCGAAAAATGGCCAGGGACAGGCTGAAAGTACTGGGCGCGATCATCGACCAGGGCGTCATCCCGGTGTTCTACCACCCGGACGCCGAGGTCTGCGTCAAGGTCATCCAGGCCTGCGCCAATGGCGGGGCCAAATGCATCGAGTTCACCAACCGCGGCGACTTCGCAGCGCACGTCTTCCTGGAGGTGACGCGGCACTTCGCCAAGGCGGATGATAGCGTTATCATGGGGGTCGGTTCGATCGTCGATGCGCCGACGGCCGGCCTCTACATCGCCAATGGAGCGAACTTCGTCGTGGGCCCGATGACCAATCCGGAAGTGGCGAGGGTCTGCAACCGGCGCGGCATCGCCTACAGCCCCGGCTGCGGCAGCGCCACCGAGATCAGCCAGGCGCAGGAACTGGGCTGCGAGATCGTGAAAGTTTTCCCGGGCTCCAGCGTCGGCGGCCCGGACTTTGTGAAGTCCGTGCTCGGCCCGATGCCGTGGACGAAAATCATGCCGACCGGCGGCGTCGACGTCAGCGAGGAGTCGCTGCGCGCCTGGTTCGGCGCCGGCATCGTCGCCTGCGGCATCGGCTCGAACCTCATCACCAAGACGGCGCTCGACGCCAAGGACTATGCCGGCATCGAGGCCAAGGTCCAGGGCACCGTGCAACTCATCAAGAAGATCCGCAAAGATGGCTGACGTGCTGAACATCCGCTCCGCGGCGCAGACGAAGTGGGACTGCGTCTCCTTCGGCGAGGTGATGCTGCGTTTCGATCCGGGCTTCGGCCGGGTGCGCAACAGCCGCCAGTTCACCGTCTGGGAAGGCGGCGGCGAGTACAATGTCGCGCGCACCATGCGCAAATGCTGGGGTCGGCGCGCCGCTGTCGTCACAGCGCTGCCGCTCAACGATCTCGGCTGGCTGGTGGAGGATTTCATCCTGCAGGGCGGCGTGGACATGAGCCATGTCATCTGGCGCGAGCATGACGGCATCGGCCGCAACACGCGCGTCGGGTTGAATTTCACCGAGAAAGGCTTCGGCATCCGCGCCGCGCTCGGCTGCTCGGACCGCGCCAATTCGGCGGCGTCGCAGATCAGGCCGGGCGAAGTGAACTGGGAGAAATTGTTCGGCGAAGAGGGCGTGCGCTGGTTCCACACCGGCGGCATCTTCGCCGCGCTGGCGCCCAACACGTCCGAAGCGGTGATCGAGGCGGTGGAGGCGGCGCACAAATACGGCACCATCGTTTCCTACGATCTCAACTACCGCGCCAGCCTTTGGAAGTCGCAGGGCGGGCAGGAGGGCGCGCGCAAGATCAACCGCCACATCGCCAGACATGTCGACGTGATGATCGGCAATGAAGAGGATTTCACCGCCTGCCTCGGCTTCGAGGTCGAAGGCATGGACGAGCACATCTCGGCCATCGATCCGGCGAACTTCAAGAAGATGATCGCGGCGGCCGTCAAGCAGTTCCCGAACTTCAAGGTCGCGGCCACGACGCTGCGCAACGCCAAGACCGCGACCTTCAACGACTGGTCCGCGATCCTCTATGCCGGCGGCGAATTCTTTTCGTCGATGCTGCGCGAGAACCTGGAGATCTACGACCGCGTCGGCGGCGGCGACGGCTTCGCGTCGGGCCTCGCCTATGGCTTCCTGGAGGGCAAGGGCCCGCAGGCGGCGGTGGAGTACGGCGCGGCGCATGGCGCGCTCGCCATGACGACGCCGGGCGACACCTCGATGGTCAACGCCAAGGAAGTCGAAGCCGTGATGAAGGGCAAAGGCGCGCGTGTCATACGTTAGGAGCGCAGCCCCGCGAAGTGTGAAGCGGTTCGCGTCAGGCTGCGCGACCATCAAATGACCGCGCTGGCACTCAACCCCGATCGCTTTTTTCCGGCCGATGCTGCCACGCGCGCCATCGCACGCGGCCTGTTCGCGCGCGTCGAGACGCTGCCGATCCTCAGTCCGCACGGCCACACCGATCCGAAGTGGTTCGCCGCCGACGCGCCGTTCGAGGACGCGACCAGCCTGTTCCTGTGGCCGGATCACTATGTGCTGCGCATGCTCTATTCGCAGGGCATCACGCTGGAGCAGATGGGCCTGAACGTGCCCGGCGCCGACCGCCGCGCGGCGTGGAAACTATTCGCCTCGCACTATCACCTGTTCCGCGGCACGCCCTCGCGGCTGTGGCTCGACCACGTTTTTGTCACCGTGTTCGGCATCGCCAAGCGCCTCGGCGCCGATACGGCGGACCATTACTACGACACGATCAACGCGGCGCTGACGACGCCGTCGTTCCGGCCGCGCGCCCTGTTCCAACGGTTCAACATCGAGAAGATCGCGACCACCGAAGGCGCGCTCGACACGCTCGCCGATCATGACGTGCTGATGCGCGATTGGCCGGGCCGCGTCGTCACGACCTATCGCCCCGACGATGTGATCGATGCCGACAGGGATGCATTCGCGGCCAACCTGGAAAAGTTCGGCGCGCTGACGGGGCAGAATACGGCCGTGTGGGCGGGCTATCTGACGGCGCATCGGGAGCGCCGCGCGTTCTTCCGCAGGCATGGCGCCACCGCGACCGATCACGGCCACCCGACGGCGCAAACCGCGGACCTGCCGGCTACGGACTGCCAGGCGTTGCTCGACCGGTTGCTGCGTGGCGCGCGCGCGCCCGGCGACGCCGAGCTGTTCCGCGCCCAGATGCTGACCGAGATGGCGAAGATGTCGTGCGACGACGGCATGGTGATGCAGATTCATCCCGGCTCCCTGCGCAACCACAACGCGGCGCTGTTTGCGAAATACGGCCCAAATGTCGGCGCCGACATCCCGATGCGCACCGATTATGTCTCCGCGCTGAAGCCGCTGCTGGACCGCGTCGGCAATCGCGGCGATCTTTCCATCATCCTGTTCACGCTGGACGAGAGCAGTTATGCGCGCGAGCTCGCGCCGCTGGCCGGGCACTACCCCTGCCTCAAGCTGGGCCCGGCCTGGTGGTTCCACGATTCGCCGGAAGGCATGCTGCGCTTCCGCCGCCAGGTCACCGAGACGGCGGGCTTCCACAACACGGTCGGCTTCAACGACGACACCCGTGCCTTCCTGTCCATCCCGGCCCGCCACGACCTCGCCCGCCGCATCGATGCCGCCTATCTCGCCGAGCTGGTGACGACGCACCGGCTGGAGGAAGACGAGGCGCACGAAGTGATCGTCGATCTCGCCTACAATTTCCCCAAGGCCGCGTATAAGCTCTGACCATGCCCAAGATCACAGCCGCCCGCGTCATCGTCACTTGCCCCGGACGCAATTTCGTCACGCTCAAGATCGAGACGTCGGACGGCGTCGCGGGCGTCGGCGACGCCACGCTCAACGGGCGCGAATTGTCGGTCGCGAGCTATCTCGCCGACCACGTCATCCCGTGCCTGATCGGCCGCGACGCGCACCAGATCGAAGACATCTGGCAGTATCTCTACCGCGGCGCCTATTGGCGGCGCGGGCCCGTCACCATGTCGGCCATCGCGGCCGTCGATACCGCGCTGTGGGACATCAAGGCGAAGATCGCGGGCCTGCCGCTCTATCAATTGCTCGGCGGCGCCTCGCGCAGCGGCGTGATGGTCTATGGCCATGCCAATGGCGTCACCATCGAGGACGCGGTCGCCGAGGCGCAAAAATACCAGGCGCTGGGCTACAAGGCGATCCGCCTGCAGGCCGGCGTGCAGGGCCTTGCATCGACCTATGGCGTGTCGAAAGACAAGATGTATTACGAGCCGGCGGATGCCGACCTGCCGACGGAGAACGTCTGGTCGACCAGCAAATACCTGCGCGGCGTGCCGGCCTTGTTCGACGCCGCGCGAAAAGCGCTGGGAGACGACGTGCATTTGCTGCACGACGTGCATCATCGCCTGACGCCGATCGAGGCCGGGCGCCTGGGCAAGGACCTGGAGCCCTACCGGCTGTTCTGGCTGGAGGATGCCGTGCCGGCGGAGAACCAGGCGGCTTTTCGCCTGATCCGCCAGCACACCACGACGCCGCTGGCCGTCGGCGAGGTCTTCAGCACGATCTGGGACGCCAAGCAGCTGATCGAGGAACAGCTCATCGACTACATCCGCATGACGGTGGTGCATGCCGGCGGCATCACGCATCTGCGCCGCGTCGCGAGCCTCGCCGACCTGTATCATGTGCGCACGGGCTGTCACGGCGCGACGGATCTGTCGCCGGTGTGCATGGCGGCGGCGCTGCACTTCGACCTGTCGGTGCCGAATTTCGGCATCCAGGAATACATGCGTCATACGCCGGAAACAGACGCCGTTTTCCCGCATGCCTACACCTTTGCGGACGGCATGCTGCATCCGGGCGAGGCGCCGGGCCTCGGCGTCGACATCGACGAGGCGCTGGCCGCGAAATATCCCTACAGCCGCGCCTATCTGCCGGTGAACCGCCTGGAAGACGGCACCATGACGAACTGGTGAGCACGCTCGCGCGGCCCCCGGTCTTCCATCTTGCCGCGTGCGCCGGCAACCGGCTGACGCTGGCGAGCGATGGGCCGGCGCTCGCCTACATCTTCGTGCTGGAAAAGCACATCATGCGCGTGCTTGTGCTGCCCGAGGGGCGGCTCAACCATCCGCACAGCTGGGCCATCGCGCCGGGCCTGGACGACGTGCCGGCAGCGGGGCGCGATCGTTTCGACCTCTCCGGCTTCACGCTTCCCCCGTTCGATGTCGGCGAAGAGGCCGGCGAGCTCGTCGTGCAGACGGCGCATCTGCGCCTCACCATCGCGCTGAACGGCTTCTTCTGCGCCTGGGAGAGTTACGACGCCGCCGCGGACGGGTTCGTGCCGGTGCTCAAGGACCGGCCGACGCAGGCCTACAATTTCGGTTGGTGGGATGGGCGCGTACATCATTATCTCGTGCGCGATCCCACTGAGATGTATTTCGGGCTCGGTGAGCGTTCGGGCGCGATGGATCGCGCCGGCCGCCGCTTCCGCATGCGCAATGCCGATGCGATGGGTTATGACGCGCGGACCTCCGATCCGCTCTACAAGCATATTCCCTTCACCATCACGCGCCGGCTGGACGGCGCGGCGGCCGGGCTGTTCTACGACACGCTGTCGGACTGCACCTTCGACATGGGCTGCGCGCGGAGCAACTATCACGGCCTGTTTCGCGGCTTCACCGCCGATCACGGCGATCTCGACTATTACGTCATCGGCCGCGACATCGGCGGCATCGTGCGCAGCTTCACCTGGCTGACGGGGCGGCCGGCCTTCCTGCCGCGCTGGGGCCTCGGCTATTCCGGCTCGACCATGCGCTACACCGACCAGCCGGACGCGCAAGGCGCCATGGCCGATTTTCTGGCGAAATGCGAGGAGCACGACATCCTGTGCGACTCGTTCCATCTGTCGTCGGGTTACACGTCGATCGGCGACAAGCGCTACGTCTTCCACTGGAACCGCGACAAGTTTCCCGATCCCGCCGCCTTCGTGCGCTCCTATGCGGACAAGGGCATCCGCCTGATCCCCAACATCAAGCCGGCGCTGCTGCACGACCACCCGATGTTCGCGGAGGCGCAGGCCAAGGGATTGCTGATCGCGGACGCGGACGGCGCGCCGGACTGGGTGCAGTTCTGGGGCGCGCTCGGCGCCTATCTCGACTTCACCAATCCCCGGACGCTGGCGTGGTGGCAAGAGAAGGTGACGAACGCGTTGCTCGTTCCGGGCATGGCGGGAACCTGGAACGACAACAACGAGTTCGAGATCGTCAGCCGCAAGGCCCGGATGCACGGCTTCGGCGCGGCGCGGGCCGCCATCGAGATGAAGCCGTTGCAGACGCTGCTGATGATGCGCGCCAGCCGCGAGGCGCAACGCGCGCGGGCGCCGGACAAGCGGCCCTTCGTGGTGTCGCGCAGCGGCAGCGCCGGGATGCAGCGCTATGCCCAGACCTGGTCGGGCGACAATTATACGAGTTGGGACACGCTGAAATACAACATCCGCATGGGGCTTGGCCTGGCGCTCAGCGGCGTGTCGAACACCGGCCATGACGTCGGTGGCTTCGACGGGCCGCGGCCCGATGCGGAGCTGTTCGTGCGCTGGGTCGGTTTCGGCATCTTCATGCCGCGTTTTTCGATCCATTCCTGGAACACAGACGGCACGGCGAACGAGCCGTGGATGCATCCGGAGGTCACGGCGCAGGTGCAGGGCCTGATCAAGCTGCGCTACCGGTTGTTGCCGTATCTCTACGACCTGTCGTACCGGCATTCCACGTTTTACGAGACGATCATCCGCCCGACCTTCCTCGATTTCCCGGACGATCCGAAATGTTTCGAAGATAGCGACGACATGATGCTGGGCGGCGCGTTGCTGGTGGCGGCGGTGGTCGAGCCCGGCGCCGCGGCGCGCGCGGTCTATCTGCCGGCCGGCCCGCGCTGGTTCGACTGGTGGTCGGGCGAGGCGTTGGGCGGCGGCCGGATGGTCATGCGCCCCGCGCCCTACGACCGCCCGCCGCTCTTTGCCCGCGAAGGCAGCGTCGTCGCGCTCAACACCGCCGAGCAGCATTTCGCCGCTCGCGCCGATAGGCGCGGCTTCGCGGTTTTCCCGCTGCGCGAGGGCCTGTTCGCCGTCGATGTCTTCGACGACGACGGCGAGAGCGGCGAGACCCCCAATCCGACGTCGACCCAGTGGCGGGTCGAAGTCACCTGCACGCCGGCGGCGGTCGCCGTCGCCGTCACCGGCCCCGGCGGCGTCCCGACCGACGCGCCGATCCATCTGCCGGCGAGCGAGACACGCGAGGTCACCATCACCGGCGGGCGGCTGGCGTGAGCGACCTTGCGCGGGACTTCGCATCCTTCGACAAGCTCATCCTTCGACAAGCTCATCCTTCGACAAGCTCAGGATGAGGTCTTGGCTCAAACCTCATCCTGAGCTTGTCGAAGGATGGCAGTCTTGCGCCAACTGCCTGGGCGCGCCGTTTGACTGACCCAAGGGCACGAAGACTAGCTTTGCGCCCGCAGACTCATGAGCCCAAGAACGATGGCAGTCATTCCCCTCACACAGGTTGCGCCGGGCCGCTGGACGACCGTGGCCGGGCCGGAATGGAGCAATCCCGGCGGCGGGCTCTGGGGCGGCTACGCGATCGGGCTGTGCATCCGGGTGCTGGAATCCGAGCCCGATTCCGTCGGCGAAGCGCTGTCGCTGACCTTGACCTATGCCGCGGCGCTGCCCTCCGGTGCGCTCGACATCCGCACCCGCCGGTTGCGGCAAGGCGGTTCGGTCGGCGTGTGGGAAGTCGAAGTTCTGCCGGCCGGATCGGAGCAGGTCGGCGTGCATGCCATCGTCACCATGGCGCGGCGGCCCGCGACGCCGGCCTTCGCCTTTGCCGCGATGCCCGAGGCGCCCGATCCGCAGACCCTGCCGCAATTCGAGTTCGCCGAAGCGTCCCAGCATTACGGCAGCTCCGCCTTCGAGCGCCGCACGCTGGAGGGTTTTCCGCCGGCGCCGGGCGGCACCTCGCGCTCGCTGGCGTGGGTCAAGTCGCGGCGCGGTCCGATGGACAAGGCGATGCTCGGCATGGTCACCGACCATTCGCCGCCGCGCGCGATGTATGCACTGGGCCGCACGGTGAGCACGACGACGCTGTCGCTCACCGCCTATCTCCACGCCACCGCCGAGGAGCTCGCCGAGGTGGGCGAAGACTTCATCCTGGTGGAGTGCGAGGGCCGCGTCGGCTCGCGAGGCTCGTCCGACGAGCGGTCGAGCTATTGGAGCCGCAGCGGCAAGCTGCTCGCCACCAGCGAACAGCTGGCGTGGTACCGCGAGGTGTCGCGGAGTTAGGGGTGTGTTTTGGATATCCTATCTCACCACCGTCATCGCCGGGCTTGTCCCGGCGACCCATGAAAACAGTCGGTGAAAATTGCCACCGGTGGTGTTCATGGATGGCCGGCACAAGGCCACTGCTGTCCGGTTTAAATTCTAGGCCCATAGCAGCTCGATTTGGTTTGGATTTCTGCGGTTTG
>OLLF01000187.1_pt1 | contig 12505 bp, 16 predicted proteins | sample 1604471 | NCBI WGS metagenome assembly OLLF01 (sample SAMEA104055714, study PRJEB20765) | soil metagenome | isolation source: soil
CACGGATGTGCGCGCGCGTTCGCACCGAACCTGTTTTTGATCGCGTGTGAGCAGGATGATGGTGGCCATCCGGCCTACAGAAGATGTCTGGACATGGCGGTCCCCTTGGCTACCCCGGACAAATGGGGAACGGGAAATGGCATTTCAACCCCCGGTTGAGGGATTATTTATGACAAAATGTCAGTAGTCCCCAAGGCCAGCGTGCTCAGCCATCGGTGTGGTCATCCTTCGACCCTTCGACAAGCTCAGGGCTCAGGATGAGGATGATTTTGAGGTTGAGGCCGGCCATGACGGGGAGACTGGAGTGCCCGTCCAAAACAACTCTGGAAATTCCTACGCCAGATTGATCTGCCACGACACGCCGTAGCGGTCGTTGAGCCAGGCGAATTTGCGGCTGAAGCCGTAATTGCCCAGCGGCATGAGGAACTGGCCGCCGTCGGACAGCGCCCCGGCCAGCCGGTCGATGTCGGCTTCGCTGTCGCAATCGACGAACAGCGATGAGGCCGGCGTAAAGGTGAAGGCGTGCTTCACCGGGCTGTCGACGCACCGGATCGTCTGCCCGCCGATGACAAAGCTCGCATGCCGCACCGAGCCTTCGGCGCCGGGCTCGCCGGGGCCGAAGCGGACGATATCCACGGCCTTGCTGCCGGAAATGAGCGAGACGTAGAAGGTCATCGCCTCTTCGCATTTGCCTTCGAACATCAGGAAAGGTTGAACCTTCACGGCTGGCCGTCCGTCTTGCCGCAGGCCGGATCGGCCTTGCATTCGGCCAGCCGCTTGTCGAAGGCGGCTTCCGCCTTGGCGAAGAAGGCGTGGCAGCCTGCAGGATCGATGAACGGATTGGGCTTGGCGCCCGCCAGCAGCCTGGCGCGCTTGTCCAGCAGGCCGAAGAACGAGCCGTGCGAGGCCAGGAACACGTTGCATGTCAGGCCCTTGAGCGTGGCGAAGCTCTTCTGGAAATCTGCCGCCTGGTTCGGATAGTTGGGATCGCCGATCAGCCGGTAATTCGGCAGCACCGTCAGGCTGCACAGGAACAGCGCCTCTTCCGGCTGGCCGTCGATCGTCACCGGCATCGTCCAGGTGGTGCAGCCCTTGGTATGGCCGGCGGTGATGTGCGCCGTCAGCGTGACCCCGCCCAGCGACACAAGCATGCCGTCGAGGACCGGATGGTCCGCCTTGATCGGCGGAAACAAGGCGCCTTTCAGCGCGAAGTCGTTGGCGCCGCCCGCCGCCAGCACCGGCGCATCGGCATCGCTGGCCAGGAACATCGCCCCGGTGGCCGCCTTGAGCGCTGCAAGGCCGCCGGCATGATCGAAATGCGCGTGGCTGTTGAGCAGGATGCGAATCTTCTTCGGGTCGAAACCCAGCGTCCGGATGTTGGCGAGGATCTGCGGCGCGGTCTGCTCGAAGCCGCCGTCCAGCAGGATCAGGTGTCCGCCGCCCGTGACGATCAGGTACGAGGTCACGTCGTTGGCGCCGACGTAATAAAGATTGTCCGCGATCTTGAACGGCGCCAGCGGCTGGTTCATCGCCGCGAAATGTGCATCCAGCTCGGCGGCCGTGGTGGAAGCAAAGAAAAAGGCGCCGGCAGCCATCGCCGCCAGCGCCCCGATCCAGTGTCCTGTTCGTCTCATTCGACCTCCACCCTCCCTTTGAGGGAGGGTCGAAATTTGCGAAGCAAATTTCGGGGAGGGGTGCGCGAAGCGCGGCTCGGAGCCCGACCCCTCCCCGAAAAATTCTTCGCTTCGCTCCGAATTTTTCGACCCTCCCTCAAGGGGAGGGTAAAATCAGCGCGGAGCCTTGTCTCCTAGCGCGGCGCCAAGACCATCATCATCTGGCGGCCTTCCATCTTCGGCCATTGCTCCATCTTGGCGACGGGCTCGACGTCCTTGTGGACGCGGTTGAGCAGGTCCATGCCGAGATTCTGGTGCGCCATCTCGCGGCCGCGGAAGCGCAGCGTGACCTTGACCTTGTCGCCCTCGTCGAAGAAGCGCTTCATCTGCTTCATCTTGGTGTCGTAGTCGTGGTCGTCGATGGTCGGGCGCATCTTGATCTCCTTGATCTCGATGACCTTCTGCTTCTTGCGCGCCTCGGCGGCTTTTTTCTGCTGCTCGTATTTGAACTTGCCGTAGTCCATCAATTTGACGACGGGCGGCTTGGCTTCCGGAGACACTTCGACGAGGTCGAAGCCTTTTTCTTCCGCGATGGCGCGGCCTTCGTCGAGGCCGATCTCGCCATATTTATGGCCGTCGTCTCCGATCAGAAGAATGGTGCGCGAGAAGATCTCCTCATTGATACGGGGCCCGTCCTTGGCTGGCGCCTTGTCGGGCTGCTGGAAACGTCTGGGGACTATGACTCTCTCCTGTAGTGTACCCGCGCGAAAACGCATTTCGTGAGGAGCTTGCCGTCTGCCTCGCGAAACGATGTCCGGTTCAGGGGCGTGGGCGTGTGTCCTCGATGCGTCGCACGGGCGACGGTTGACCTCTTAAGAATAGGCGCAAAAGCCGGTTTCGCAAGGGCTATTCGGCCACATCCACATGGGATTCGGCTTCCTTTTTGATCCGTTCTATGACGCTTTGGAGCGGCATCGGCCCCAAATCCTTGCCCGAACGCAGGCGGACTGCGACCTTGCCTTCCGCCGCTTCCCGCTCGCCGACCACCAGCATGTAGGGAATCTTCTGCAGCTGGGCGTCGCGGATCTTCTTCTGCATGCGCTCATTGCCGTAATCGGCGTCGACGCGCAGGCCGCCGCCGCTGTCGGCAATCGCCGTCTCGGCCAGCGCCAGGCGCACCTTTTCGGCGTAGGCGTTGGCCTTTTCGCTGATCGGGATGACGCGCGCCTGGATCGGCGCCAGCCAGGTCGGGAACGCCCCGGCATAGTGTTCGATGAGCACGCCGATGAAGCGCTCCATCGAGCCCAGCACGGCGCGGTGCAGCATGGCGGGGCGCTTGCGCGAGCCGTCTTCGGCGACATATTCGGCGCCGAGGCGGCCCGGCAGGTTGAAATCGACCTGCACCGTGCCGCATTGCCAGCCGCGGCCGATGGCGTCGGTCAGCGTGAATTCGAGCTTGGGGCCATAGAACGCGCCTTCGCCGGGGTTGAGCGCATAAGGCACGCCCACCGCATCACAGGCCTTGGCGAGGTCGGACTCGGCCAGGTCCCAGACCTCGTCGGTGCCGATGCGCTTCTCCGGGCGCGTCGACAGCTTCACGTCCACACTGTCGAAGCCCAGCTCCTTGTAGACCTCGAAGATCAGCCGCGAGGCGTTCGCCGCCTCGTCGATCATCTGTTCGGGCGTGCAGAAGATGTGGGCGTCGTCCTGCGTGAAGCCGCGCACGCGCATCAGGCCGTGCAGCGCGCCGCTGGGCTCGTAGCGATGGCAGGAGCCGAACTCCGACATGCGGATCGGCAGTTCGCGGTAGGAGCGCATGCCCTGGTTGAAGATCTGGATATGGCCGGGGCAGTTCATCGGCTTGAGCGCCAGGAGCTTGTCCTCATCGGCGATCTCCACGGCGAACATGGCCTCGCGATACCAGTCCCAATGCCCCGACTGCTGCCAGAATTTGTGGTCCATCAGCATCGGCGTCTTCACTTCGGTGTAGTCGTGGCGCTGGAACTTGCGCCGCGCATAGGCCTCCAGCGTGCGGTACAGCGCCATGCCCTTGGGATGCCAGAACACCTGGCCCTGCGCCTCCTCCTGCATGTGGAAGAGGTCGAGATCCTTGCCCAGCTTGCGGTGGTCGCGCTTCTCCGCTTCCTCGATGCGCAGCAGATAGGCGTCGAGCTCCTTCTGGTCGCGCCAGGCGGTGCCGTAGATGCGCTGCAGCTGCGCGTTGTTGGAATCGCCGCGCCAATAGGCGCCGGCAAGCTTGGTCAGCTTGAACGCGTCGCCCACCTGCGCCGTGGTGGCGAAATGCGGCCCGCGGCACAGGTCGTGCCAGTTGCCGTGGTAATAGATCGAGACGTCTTCATTGGACGGAATGCTCTCGATCAATTCCGCCTTGTAGCTTTCGCCGATATCCTTGAAGTGCTGGATCGCCTTCTCGCGCGGCCACACCTCGCGCGCCGTCGGCAGCGCGGCCTTCACGATCTCGTGCATCTTGGCTTCGATTTTCGGCAGGTCGTCGAGCGCGAACGGCTCATTGCGCGCGAAGTCGTAGTAGAAGCCGTCCTCGATCGCCGGGCCGATGGTCACCTGCGTGCCGGGGAACAGGTCCTGCACCGCCATGGCGAGGACATGCGCCGCGTCGTGGCGGATCAGCTCCAGCGCCTCGGGGTCCTTCTTGGTGATGATGCGAATCTTGGCGTCCTGCTCGATGGGGCGGAACAGATCCCATTGCTTGCCGTTCACTTCCAGGATCAGGGCAGCCTTGGCCAGGCCCGGTCCGATGGACGCGGCGATCTCGGCGCCCGTGACGCCCGCCTTGAAATCCAGGACCTTGCCGTCGGGCAGGGTGATGTGAATCGGCGAAGCTGCGGCGGACATGGTCTATCTCCATACGGAAGAGCGGGCGGACCATGAGTCGAAGTTACGGTGTAAGTCAAGGAATGACGGTGAATTTCAGCTATGCGCCGCTCTGTAACTGCGCGAATATCGCCTCAGGGCGGGGCGGACCTGTGGAGACATGACATGAAGAAGTTAGCGATTTTTGCCATTGCGATGACGGTGACTGCCGCCGCCATCGCGCCCGCCGCCGCCGCCGAGGCGCCGGTCTGCCTGCAGACCTACTGGATCGACCGCACGACGGTGGTGAATCCCAAGACCATCCTGTTCCGCATGAAGGACGGCAAGGTCTGGCGCAGCGATCTGCGCACGCCGTGCCCGAGCCTGAAATTCTACGGCTTCACCTACCAGACCAGCTTCAATGAAATCTGCGGCGGCTCGCAGTCGATCCGCGTCCTGACGACGGACGAAGTCTGCACGCTGGGCCGTTTCGTGCCGGTGACGCCGGAACCACATAGCTGACGCGCCGCATCCCGGAGCCGGCCAGGGCCGGCTCTTGGAAACCCGCCACGCCTCTGGCAGGAATAGGCCTCGTTTGATCCATGCGCCTTCGCGCGTGACGGGGGCCTCGCATGAGCACGACAGAAAACGCCGATCCCAAAAAGGGTCTGGCGGACCGGCTGAACGAATGGGTCGCGATCACGGTCGTGATCATTTCGGTCTTCATGGCGGTGACGGGCGTCAAGGACGGCAATATCGGCCAGAACATGGCGCTGGCCAAAGCCGACGCGGTCGACAGCTGGAACGAATACCAGGCCGGCCGCATCAAGCTGCATGTCGACGAAGACATGCAGGCACAGCTCAAGCTGATGCTCGCGGCAGCGCCGCCCAATGCTGCCGCGATCGCCGCCGAGATGACGCGGCTGCAGAAGCAGATCGACAAATACAACAGCAAGTCCGCCGCCTTGATGAAAAAGGCCCAGGACAACGAGGCGCTTTACGATGCCCTCAACCTGCATGACGACCAGTTCGACATGTCCGACGCGCTGCTGTCGATCGCGATGGCGCTGGCCGCGGTCTCCGCGCTGACCACCATCGAATGGGTGCTGATCGCCGGCTGGGTGTTCGCTGGCTGCGGGCTGTTCATGGGAACGGCCGGTTTCCTGGGCTGGTCGGTCCATCCCGATTTCCTTGCGACCTTCCTGGGCTAGAGCGCAATCCGGAAAAGTGGAGACCGGTTTTTGCGGAAAATTGCGCGACAATTCAAAAAAGCTAGAGTCGCATTCCGATTCAAATAATGTGAATGCGGCTCTAGCCTCCAAACCGTCGTTTTTGCGCGGTTTGATAAGGCCGTCACATCGATCGAGGCGTCGGACATGCTGGTGGGACATCTAGGAGCGGGTTTGGCGGCGAAGGCCGTGGCGCCGCGCCTCGGGCTGGGCACGCTGATCGCAGCGGCCCTGCTGCTCGACATCGTGTTCTGGCTGCTCGTCATCCTGCACGTCGAAGGAGCCGTCGTGCCCGGCGATTTCGCCACACGGCACATGCTGGCTTTCAGCTTTCCCTGGTCGCACAGCCTTCTGGGCGCGCTGTTCTGGTCGGCGGGCGCCGCCTTCGTCTGGACCTGGTCGGGTGGCGAAGGCAAATATTTCGCCTTCGCGCCGGCGGTGATCGCCGCGACCGTGTTTTCGCACTGGGTCCTGGACGTCCTTGTGCACCCGCCCGAGATGCCGCTGTGGGGGCCTGGCGCGCCCTCCGTCGGACTCGGCCTCGAGCAACCCGCCGCATTGATCGTCGAGTTCGCCGTCGCCGCGGCCGGCCTCGGTTACTTTCTCCTGCGCACCCAGATCAGCATGCCGCGCCGTGTGGCGATTGCAGGCCTGGTGCTGCTGGCCGCCCTGGTCTCCGCGGCCGCGGCCTTCAGCACCGTCCCGCCGGGCGACATCCTCACGCTAGCCGGGACGTCGTTGCTCGCCATGTTCGTGATCGTTACCATCGCGGCGCTGGCCGGCCGGGAGACGTGATGAGGTTTGTTCGAACGGCGGTTCTAGTTGCCGCCGCCATCCTCCTGGCATCCTGCGGCAAGGCCCCGCCGACCGACAAGGACATGACGGCGGCGTTCCTCGCCAAACGCGCCGCGTTCGAGGCGCTGCGCACCGATCTGTGCAAGCTGCATTACGACCAGACCATCATGCGCGATCCCCCCTGGGCGCAACCGCAGATGCCGGCGGCGGACGAGAAGCGCTTCCGCAAGCAGCTTGAGGACATCGGCGCGATCGGCGTGCACTATGTGCGCGGTTGCCAGCTCTGGATCGAGATGTGGTCGTCGGGCCTGGGGCGCGACACCGCGTACAAGAAGTACCGGTACGGCCCGCCCATGTTCCGCATCATCGAGATCAAGGAGCCGCCGCCCAAGGACCTCAACACCTATCTCGACAGCCGCGTGCGCATCTCCTCCTTCGAGAAAAAGCTCGACGGCGATTGGTGGATCGAGCTCGACCACTGGCCGTAAACCGAATGTGATTGGCGCCGGGCCTGCGCGGCACGGCAGGCTGACGGCGCAACGCCGGAGCGTCCCGCATGCGCCGCCTTCTTCTCGCCGCCCTGCTCCTTCTTTCCATCGCGCCGGCCGCGGCCGCCGAAGACGTCTCGACACTCCTCAAGCGCCAGACACAGGAACTGTTCGACGCCGTCAGCACTGGCGACGCCAAGGTCTGGGACAAGTATCTCGACGCCGATGCCGTGATCACCGACGAGGCGGGGGCCGTCACCGGCAAGAAGGACACGGTCGCGCAGGTCGTGCCGCTGCCCAAGGGCATTTCCGGCACCATCACGGTGACCGACTGGCACGTCTATCCGTACGGCGACAGCGTGATCGCGGCCTACGTCGCGGACGAGCATGAGAATTTCCACGGCCAGAAGCTGCACGCCCTGTACCGCAGCACCACGACGTGGCTGAAGGAAGCGTCCGGCTGGAAAATTCTTGCGCAGCAGACGTTGGCGCTGCGCCAGGATCCGCCGGCGGTCCAGCTCGCGCAGTCCGCGCTGGAGGACTATGTCGGCCGCTACCGTGCCGCACCGGATCTGGTCTACGAGATCACCCGCACGGGAAGCGATCTCGGCGGCGGCGTCGTCGGCGGCAAGCCCTCCGCCTTGAAGATGGAGCTGCGCGACGTGATGTTCGTTCCCGGCCAGCCGCGTTCGCGCAAGATTTTCGTGCGCGATGCGGCGGGCCATGTCACCGGCTTCCTGTCGCGGCGCGAAGAGCGCGATGTCGTCTGGACGAGAATCCCCTGAGCCGCCTGGTTCGTCCAATGGTTGTGCGCGTGCCACCGGCCCGCTTGCCGTGCCGCTGCACGTGACGCATGCAGGGGGCGGGAAAAATTCTACCCGCAGTAGAAGCCGGGCCCGATGTTTCGCTTATACCCCCCAAAATGAGGGGGGCGTTGCGTCCTGTTGCGAGCCTTTGCGTGCTTGCGACCGCCGGCATTCGCCCATACGCCATCGCCATGGATCACGTCGCACCGATGCCATGACCGGCGGCACCGCGGATACAACCGGCGATAGCCCGGATTTCAGCGCGCTGTTCGCCAGGACGCCGGGTCTCTATCTGATCGTGGACACCAGCTTCGACATCGTCGCGGTCAACGACGCCTATTGCCGGGCGACGATGACGGTGCGCGAGGACATCGTCGGCCGGCCGCTGTTCCAGATCTTTCCCGACAATCCCGGCGATTCTGCCGCCGACGGCGTGCAGAACCTGCGGGCCTCGCTGCTCAAGGTCATGAAGACGCGCGAGGCCGACCGCATGAACATCCAGAAATACGATATCGAGCGGCGCGGCGTCGGCGGTTTCGAGGTGCGCTATTGGAGCGCGCTCAATGTTCCGGTGCTGGGGTCCGACGGCTATGTGAAGTGGATCATCCACGCCGTGGAGGACATCACCGAACTCGCCAGCATGCGCGCCGAATTCACCTCCAAGCGCGAGGGCGCGCAGGAACGCCTGCGCATTCTCAGTCAGCTTTTTGAAACACAGCGTGAACTTGCCGTTGCGCGCGGCCAGAACGCCGAGCTGCGCGAGACGTTGCGCCTGCGGTCGCAAGGCTAGAGCCGGCGCCGCAGCGCCGGCTCTTCCGGCAATCCCTATTTGCTCGTGAAGATCTGTATCGTCACGCGCCGCGCATCCGTGGCGCGGCATTTCATGTACAGGCTCGTCACGTTGCGCTTGTCGCCCGGCAGGTCGAGGCTGTTGAACTCGCCCTGGCGCAGCACGTCGCCGTTGTGAACGGCGAGATTCTGCGTGTTGCCGTTGGCGAAGGTCGCGGTCACCTGGCTGCAGCGCGCATTGGCGTCCAGAGGCTTGAGGGCGATCGCATCGCTGCCCCGGCCGCGCCAGCCGGTGAAGGTGCTCTCGCTGTCGCCGCGGCCTTCGAAGCGCGCGTCGCCGGCATATTTCCAGTCGTTGATGGCGTTGCTGCCCCAGTTGAAGACATGCGCCCAGGTCGCGCCCCAGTTCGGGCCGTGCATCCAGTCGGCGCGATAGCGCCCGACATCGGCCATGACGCGGATCGTGCCGCCGCGCCGCTCGCTGGCGCCGCATTGGAAGTCGAGCCGGGTGATGTCGCGCGCCGCGCCCGGCAGGTCGACATTCGCCGCGCGGCCTTCGCGCAGCCGGCCCGAGAAGATCTGGCGCGTGCGGCCATTGCCGAAGGTCGCCGTCACGCTGCGGCAGTTGATGTCGCTGTCGTCGGCCTTGAATTGCAGCTTCTCGACCGCGCCGCCGAAGTCGAAATGCTTGACGTCATTGTCCCGGCCGAAGCGGATATCGACCGAGCCGACGGTATCCCAGGCGGCCAGCGCCGGCGCCGAGACGCCTGCGCTCAGAACGGCGGCCAATGCCGCCATGCGGGTAATATTCATGAAATCCTCCCAGGACGGCATGCGCCGGCGGCGCCGCAGACCTTTCGTTGAGCCCTCTCGCAAGCAAGAGCGCGCCAACCGCCGGAGAGTTCCACGGGAACTTTGTTGGACGGGAAACCGCTGCCGTTGCGGCGCGTAGTCCGGGCAAACAGGTGCGCGCAAGATGGGGTCGGGTAGTTGCGGGGTGCATGCGCTGGTCAGCGCGTTGTTCTGTGATTCCGGTTCGGGAAAGCTAGCATTGAATTGTCAGGTTGCCGGTTTGTGGCAGGCCGTGCGAGCAGCGCAAACTCAGACCAGCCCACCGCGCCAGCATACACGCCCCAACAATTGCAGCTCTCCCGCTTCGTCCTTTGACAACATCTGCACGTCGTACGCCGCGTTGCGCGATTTGAGCGCAACGCGGCCGTTGACCAAGTTCTCGACGAACTTCGCCTGATATTTGCCGTCGAGCGGAAACACGTAGAGGCCGTCGCCGGCGATCCGCGTCACCCTGGTGTCGACCAACATCGCATCGCCATCGGCAATGACCGGTGCGTTGGAATTGCCACGATGGATGACGATGCGCAGCGCGTCAGCCGGCGCCGAGACGATTGTCTTGAGCCACGCTCGCGAAAACAGCATCGGCGGCGTGGCATCGACGCCTTCGCCATAACGCGTCTCGGTATCGCTCTGGACCGCGACCGCGACGAAGCCTTCGGGCTCGGCGTCGGCGCTGGAACGCGGGCCTTCTCCAGTCGCCAACCAGTCGAGCGAGACGTTCTTCGCCGCCGCCAGCCTGGCCACCGCCTCGAAGCGCGGGCTGGCGCCGCCCTTGAGATAGGAGGGCAAGTGCTCCGGTGTCACGCCGGCGATCCGACCGGCCTCGGCGCGCGTCGCGAACTGATCGAGCAGCCAGCGCAGCCGGTCGGCGAAGTCGGAGCGAAACGGCGGCTGGCCGTCTGCCACGCCGCCACCACTCGACTTTCCTTTAGACTTTTCGCCCGGCACGCGTGTATTCCTCAACTTTCCCCTTGACCGCCGGTTGCAAAGTCCTGTATCTAAAGTTTTGTCTGTATTCACAGTTGTGGACAAAACTAAAATACAGGCCAACCGTGGAATTCATGGATGCCTATGCTGGTATTCGCCCGCAAATCGCGGGTCCCTAAACCTTTATCAGGTTGGCATGCGGAAGGCGTCAAGGCAGCGACGCACGGGGGGAGCGAGTCCCACGCCGGTTTCTTCCGCTCCGGCGATCTCCTCCCGTGCGGCGCGCGCCGAAAAACACCAGCCGCCGCCCGGCCTCCCATGCCGTGAGATATGCGAACCCGAAAATGGCCAATCAGGAAATCCACCGCCTGGGCGCGCAGACCCGCTCGCTCCCGCCGCAGCTCGAATCGCTGCTCGCCTACTGGCTGCAGAAATGCGGCGGGCGGAAGATGCCGGCGCGGGACGACCTGCCGACTCAGGATCTGCACCCCTGGATGGGCCATCTGGCGCTGATCGAGATCGTGGGCGAGAACGATTTCCGCGTCCGGCTGTGCGGCACAAACCTGATCCGCCGCTTCGGGCGCGAGGCGACCGGCGTGCGCGTCAACGAACTCGCCTTCGACATCGCCCGCCAGCTCACCGCGATCCTCAAAGCGACCACCAAGGCGATGGCGCCGGTCGTCGCGGTCTCCCAGGTCGCGCTCGGCCACGGCATCAGCACCTATTGCGAAGTCGCGCTGCCGCTTTACGGCGCCGGCGCTCATATCCGCACCGTCCTGATCGGCAGCTACCCGGTGCGCGAACGCTAGGCGGCCGCGGGCGTTGCCGCGCGGCGCGGCCATCGGTGGCCGTCAAATTTGGCGGGGACGCAACATCTTGATCATTGTTTGGCGGATTCGCCTCCCACCAGGGGCCGGTTGGTCTCCAGCAGGATGGCGGCGCGCAGTGGCAAGGCGGAGCGGGATCGTCTATGCCTCGCGGGCGTAACGCCGAGCCAAGGCCCCTCATGTCCGACACGCCGCCCGACCGCCTCTCGACCGATCCGTCGAGCAAGTTCTACGACCAGGCCCTGCTCGAGCGCGGCGTCGGCATCCGCTTCAACGGCGTCGAGAAGACGAATGTCGAGGAGTATTGCGTCAGCGAGGGCTGGGTCCGCCTCGCCGTCGGCAAGACGGTCGACCGCCACGGCAAGCCGATGACCATCAAGTACAAGGGCACGGTCGAGCCTTACCTGCAGAATCCCGTGCCGGCCGAAGGCGAACCGAAGGCGGAGTGAGCCGCCCATAAAGACGTAAGGCGGGCACCTTCCGCCGCCGCGCGCGGTTCGCACCGAACCACCCGATCGCCGGCGTCCGATCCCACACGTGGGTTGCGGGTGACGCCGTGCGCCACCCGCTTGCGCCTCAGGCTCCGCCGAGGAAATCCATCTTGCCGATCGCGATGCCCTTATGGCGCAGCAGCGCGTAGGCGGTCGTGACGTGGAAGAAGAAGTTCGGCAGCGCGAAATTGGCGACATAGTCGCGCCCGGTGAACTTCATCTCGCCTTGCGGGAATTTCAGCACGATCTCGCGGTCCTCCGCGCCGATAAGCTGCGCCGGCGTGACGGTGCCGAGGAAGTCGAGCGTCTTGCCGAGGCGCGCTTTGAGCTCGGGGAAGGTGGTCTCGGTATCGGGCATCGACGGCGCCGTGATGCCGGCGAGGCGCGCCGCGGCGCCCTTGGCCGCGTCGGATGCCGACTGAATCTGGAACGGGAAGGGCCGCATGTCGGGCGCGAGCTGCGCCGCGAGCAGCGTGTCGAGCGCGATGTCCTGCGCCGTGGCCTGGTCGGTGGCCTTGTCGAGAATCTTGGAGAGGTTGGCGAGCGCGCGGGACATGGGCGCGATGGAGGCGTCGTAGATGGAGTAGGGCATGGGTGGGACCTCGGCGGTGATTTCGGGGGCGCAGGGAAGGCCTATTTGCGTTCGCGATCAAGGCTTGAAATCGCCGCTGCGCTCGCCCGATTTGCCGCCGGATGTCCCTGCACCGAGCTATGGTTTGCGTTTGGTGCGCTTGACGCCGAGCTTGCGTCCCTGGTGATGCACATTCGGCCCGCGCTTGAGATTTTTCGGTAGCGGATCGCTTTCGGATACCGGCGCGAAAAGATCGGCGGGTTGTGCGCCGAGCGCGCGGGCGAG
>OLLF01000324.1_pt1 | contig 12490 bp, 12 predicted proteins | sample 1604471 | NCBI WGS metagenome assembly OLLF01 (sample SAMEA104055714, study PRJEB20765) | soil metagenome | isolation source: soil
TGGGGCGCCATTCAGGGCTATAGCGGCATCGCCATCGCGCTGCTCGCGCCCTTCATCGGCGCCATTGCCGACGCGGGCGGGCGGCGCAAGCCGTGGATCGCGGTCTATACGGCGGTCATGGCCGTGGCGATGCTGGCCATGTGGTACGGCGTGCCCAAGGCTTCGACTCTGCAACTGCTGGTGATCGCGGCCGCCATCATCGCGGCGAATTTCGCCTACGAATTCTCCACCGTCTTCCACAGCGCCATGCTGCCGACGATCTCGCCGCATGAGCGGGTTGGCCCGCTGTCGGGGCTCAGCCTCTCGCTCGGCAATCTCGCCGGCATCCTGCTGCTCGGCTTCATGCTGGTGGCGTTCTCGGCGCCCGGCCATGGCTGGCCGCTGATCCCGGCCCATCCGCTGTTCGGCGTCGACCAGGCGGCGCACGATCCGGAGCGCCTGTCGGGACCGATCGCCGGCCTCTGGCTTCTGGTCTTCTGCCTGCCGCTGTTCCTGTTCACGCCCGACAAGCCGAGCAACGGCGTGCCGCTGCGCAAGCAGATGATGCTGGGCGTCCGGCGGGTGTGGAGCACCGTGCTCAGCCTTCGCCATTACCGCAACGTCGCGATGTATCTGGTGGCGCGCCTGTTCTTCAACGACGGCATGAGCGCGGTGCTGCTGTTCGGCGGCATCTTCGCGGCGACGACGTTCCGCTGGGACGCGCTGACCATGATGGTCTACGGCATCGAGCTCAGCGTCTTCGCCATGCTGGGCGGCTTCTTCGGCGGCTGGCTGGACAACAATTTCGGCTCCAGGCGCGCGCTCTTCGTCAGCATCGGCGGCACGCTGCTGTGCTTCGCCGCCGGCCTGACCATGGCGCCGGACCGCATCCTGTGGTTCATCCCCTACGACACGGCGCAGCCGCATATCAACGCGCTGCCGTTCTTCAACACCTGGCCGCAGGTGATCTATCTGATGCTCATCAACGGCGTGGCGGTGTTCATCACCGCGGGCTACGCCAATGCGCGCACCATGATGGCGCGGCTGGCGCCGCCGGAGAAGATGACCGAGTTCTTCGGCCTGATGTCGCTGTCGGGCACGGCCACGACCTTCCTCGCCAATCTGTCGATCGACTACCTGACGCGGGCGACGCACAGCCAGCGCGGCGGCCTGCTCGGCATTCTCGGCTTTTTGGCGCTGGGGTTGATGCTGATGCTCTTCGTCCGGGAGGAGCGCGCCGTCGCGGTCTGACGCGGCTCAAAGCACCTTGGCGATGGCCTGCGCGATGTCCTTGGGCTTGGTCGCCGGCGCGAAGCGGCCGACCACCCGGCCGCCGCGGTCGACCAGGAATTTGGTGAAATTCCACTTGATGTTGCGGGTGCCCAGAACGCCCGCCTTCTCGCGCTTCAAAAAGTCGTAGAGCGGATGGGCGCCCGCGCCGTTGACCTCGATCTTGGCGAACATCGGAAAGCTGACGCCGTAATTGGCCTGGCAGAAGGCGCCGATCTCGTCTTCGCTGCCCGGTTCCTGCGCTCCGAACTGGTTGCAGGGAAAGCCCAGCACCACGAGCCCCTGGTCCCGGTGCGCCTTGTAGAGCGTCTCCAGCCCCTCATATTGCGGCGTGAACCCGCACTTGCTGGCGGTGTTGACGATCAGCATCGGCTGCCCGCGATAGTCGGACAGCGACACGTCCTTGCCCTGCAGCGTCCTCGCCGAAAAATCGTAGATGGTGGTCATGAATTCTTTTTCAGGTGAGCGGCGTGATGTTCGCGTACGAGCAAAAGTAGATGTTCAAGAGACTCGATCTCGACCGGTTCGTCACCGCGTGCGATGCTGTCATGGGCTTCTTGAAGCTTGGCGTTGATCATCGCGTGGTTGTCGCGAATGAATTCATCCTCCCACGCCAAATCTTCGGGCGTTGGCAGAAAATAGCGTAGTTTTGCGGAGCGATTCATCATTCCGCCAAGCTTAGCATGGCAGGCTTCTCGCAAAACCCGCGATTCAACTTAAACGGGAGCTATCCCGCCATCCGTCCACGATCCCGCCGCGCCTGTTGCGGCTGATACGCCTTGCGCGCATGCGCCTCGCAATAGGGCGAGCCCGACTTCGGCGAATGGCCGCAGAAATGGAACTCGTCCGCGCTCGGATCGCCGATCGGCCAGCGGCACATGCGGTCGTTGATCGTCAGCACCGTGGCATGGCTGCCGTCGCCCAGCGTCAGCGGATCTTCCTCCACCACCGGCGCCGGCGGGGTATGCGTGCGCATCGTGACCTTGGGCGCCATCGGCAGGCGCGGGCGCTCGGAGCGCGACGGGCTGGCGCGGCCGGCGAGGCCGAGCCGGTGCACCTTGCCGATCACGGCGTTGCGGGTGACGCCGCCGAGCGCGCGGGCGATCTGGCTCGCCGAGAGCCCCTCGGTCCAGAGGTTCTTGAGCTGTTCGACGCGGTCGTCGGACCAGTTCAGCAATTGGGTCATGTGAGGGCTCCCTTTATGGCTTCTGCCACAAGATATCGTACCCCCCGCAATACAAGGTACAAGCCTTGCGGGCATGCCGCTACCCCTTGTCCACAACAAGAATCGGAAGTGTGCTGTTGGCAAACCCAAGGCTAGGGGTGGTGGGTGATAAATCGGATAAGGCAGGTCATTGTTTCGGCTTGGGATTCCTATTTCGCGACAATTTGTGATCGGGTTCCTCAGTCCACAGATGTTGACACAAACGGCGAACACGCCCACGTCATGCCACCGACGTTGAAACCGAGCGGGAGGGACCGGCACCTTAACTGGCGCCGGCGCAAGGTGATCGTAATGGCAACCGTTCTTGATGTAGCTGACTACATTCTCCGCAAGATGGGGAGCATGACTTCGTGGAAGCTGCAAAAGCTCGTCTACTATAGTCAGGCTTGGTCGCTTGTATGGGATGAACACCCCATGTTCGGCGAACGTATCGAGGCGTGGGCCAATGGCCCGGTCTCGCCCGATCTCTATCGCGTTCACAAGGGACGGTATTGGGTAGATGGGATTGAGGGTGGCGATGCCAAGAATCTACAGCCAGCCTCACTCGAGACGATAGACGTAGTGCTCAAGTACTACGGCGACAAAAGCCCGCAATGGCTGAGCGACCTGACACACGCTGAGGACCCTTGGAAAAATGCGCGCGGCGACCTTCCATCCGGTGCGTACAGTCAGGCCGAGATCACTTGCGAGGCCATGGCTGCCTTCTACGAGTCTCTACCTCCAGATTCGTAGTTTAGCGCCGTGGCGAAAGGTAAGAAGCCGACATTCGGCGCAAATGTTGGCAATTGGCAAAAGGACGCTCGCGGCGCATCAAGAGCCGATGCGATTGCGACGAAGCCATTTTGCTGGCGCTTCTCTGATCCCGATATGAACGGTCCATGGGGGTGGGAGAAAGCGTCTGTCGGCGAAATCCTTGGCGAAATCATTCCAAAGTTACACGACTACGAGTCGATGACATGGGCCGCTATGGATGGCGCTAGTGGTTCGCATTCCATTGAATTAGACAAGCTTTGCAAAGAAGCGCAGGAGCGGTTGTCCGAATTGGGGCGAGGCGAGCAGGGGCAATTATTCTCGCTGCGCATCACGGGCGAGCGGCGCGTTTGGGGCGTCAAAGACGTTGCCATTTTGCGCGTGCTTTGGTGGGACCCGAAACACGAAGTCTGTCCCAGCATCAAAAAACACACCTTAGGCCGCACGCTTGCGGATTGGGTCTTTGGCCGCTCAATATCGGGGCAACGATGGCCCTTCGCCTTCGCAGCAGTGAACCTATGGCAACATGGGATTGTGGCACTTCCGAAATCGTATGTCCGCACTGTGGGGCGGTGCATGTGGCTGACTATCAGGATGTTCCAATTCGTGACCGGGGCGAGCAGAACTGCCTGCGTTGCGGAGAGCTTCTTAAGCGATGGAAGGGGACAAGGGCCTACCTAGCTTTCGAGCTCAAGGACGCGCCTTAGTCCGGCGTTTAGTGCTAAGCCATTGCTACACAACAGGTTGTTGTAGGTTTGCCAAAGGCATAGTTCCGACAAGAATCGGTGCGGAGTCCAGCATCTTTGGGCCAAAAAGGTGCCCCGCACCGGTTTTCCGGCACGGGGCGTCCTCTTCGCATCGGCTGCTAGGCAGCCGCAATCGCGACGCTTGCCAGGCAGCCGCAATCGCAACGGCTGCTAGGCAGCCGCGATCGCGACGGCCGGCTGTTTTTGGGGCTGAAGCGCCGTCTTGTCCAACGGCGTCGCCTTGGTGCGAACGTACAGGGAGGAGGCGAGACCGCCCTGAATCGTAAAGCTCACGCGCTCGTCCCGCCGGTACCAGTTGTTGTTTTCCGGATCCTGGACGCCGCCCGGGACGGGCCGGTCGTACCAGCGCGTCGCGGTGGTCTGATAGGTTCCCGGCCGCAGGCGCCCGGTTCGCACCATCAGCGTGGCCTCATAGTGGGAGTATTTCGGTATGACGACCGACTGCGTGACGTTCAGCCCGATCGCCTTGGTCGTGCTGGTCGTCCTGGTCGTGGAGTTGGTGTGCTCGAACTTCATCGCGATCGACAGGCTGCCGCTGATCTTGCCGCCGACGTCCGAGCCCCAGCTATAGCTCTGCGTCATCGTCGTCGTGACGCCGGTGACAAAGGTGTCGGTGACCGCAACCGTCAGCGTCTGCGCCTCGTTGTTGGTGAGCTGGACCTGCGTCGTCAGTTCGGTCGAGGAGTCGTTGTCCCCGTCGATGGTCTGCTGCAGCGTCTGGCCGTCGTCGCCGCTAAGGTTGACCGGCAGCCTGAACTCCGCGATGACCTCCCGCTTCGGCGCGATGCCTTCCCAGCGGAAGGACGACATGCGGTCGCTGAACCCCACGCTGTCGAGGTCCCGGATCTCCTTCGTCCGGTTCCAGCCCGCGATGTTGTTATAATTGTCGCCCGAGCCGTCATCGTTGTCGAACAGCGAAACGGAGATGCGGTCTTCGAGCGTGTTCCAGCGTATCGAGCTGATGCGGTCCTGGATGTGCCAGTCGGAGACCGAATGCACCGCGCCGCTCGGCCACTCGCTCATGAAAATCTTCACGCAATTGCCCCTGAAATCGGCGTGATCGTAGAGTTCGATGCAGCCCATGCTCATGTCGACCTTGCGGAAGAAGAAGGCGGACGCGCAGTCGTTCATGTCGCGCGAGACCAGATTGACGAACTCCACCCTTCCGGTGCCCACGAGATCGACGGTGCGGCCGCAAGAACGCAAATCCGCGACGCCGCCCTGGCCGGCAGGCACGAAATTGTCCATCAGCGTCATGACCGTGCCGACCGGCAGGTTGAACGCGACATAGGTGGCCCGGTCCTGGATGGACGAGCCGGCGAGGGATTGGCGTTCGTCGGCGCGGTAGTCGCGCGTATCGATCTCGAATGATGGGCTTGTAAAGCTGTCGTCGCGGTACAGCCGCACCACCCCGCTCGACAGATCGGTGGGAAGGTTTTGGCGCACGATGGCGTCAATAACGTCTTGTATGGACATCGGTAGGCTCCTGTTTCTTGATCAGCGCAAAATCACGCTGCGATCACGCTAGGGGCCGCGCAAAAAAAAGCGCCTGGCGATTCTTGGAACCGAGCCGCCGCAGGGTGGCTAAATCTGAAACCCGGAAGGCCGCGCGGCTTTTCTAGCGCAATTCCGCGCCCGCCGGTTCGCCGGGATCCGGCGCGGGCGGATCGGCTTGGTGCCCTTGCGCGGGATCTTGGGTGAGCAGCCACAGCAGCACATCGTGGCTGGAGGCCAGGACTCCGAGATAGATCGTGGCGTAGTAGCGGCGAAAAACGCCGTGCAAGGCCGGCAGCAGCGTGACCGTGCCGTCACCCGCGCCACGCGTCAGCAAGCCGGAGGCGCGGCACGCAGCGAGAATCCGGCGCACATGCGAGCGCGCCACGCGAAACCGGCTCGCCAGCGCCGAAACCGAAAGTTTGCTCTCGCCACAGGGCGGAATCGCGCCGCCGTGATCGGCGCCATCGATCAGCGCGTAGAGCACGAGAAAGCCCGCGCGGTAATTGCCGACGATCGTCAGCGCGTCCAACGCCGGGTCGGGCCTGGCCATCATGGGCGCCAGATGCGCGCCCACCACGGCCACATAGTGCTCGAAAACGCCGGGTTCCTCCCAGCGCGCCAGCAGCGAAGCCAATTGGGGTGCGATCCATGCGGCGCTCTCCACCTCTATTTTCAGGCGGGCGCGATAGGCAGTGAGCATCCGCGGCGTCGGCGTGTAGCGCACGGTGCGGTCCGCCGCGCGCGTCTCGGCGCGGCGGACGAAGCCCTTGGACCACAGATTGAGGAGCATGGCCGAGGCGCGGCCATTGCTCAGCAGGCGCGACGTCCCGCACAGCGCCGCCAGCCGCCGATGCGTCAGCGCGCCGCTGGCGTGCAGGTAGAGCGCGAGCAGGCCCATGAAGAACGCGCCGTGGTCGAGAAAGTGCTGATGGAAGGCCGGGTTCGCGTCGAAGAATACGAGGGCCTCGGTCACGCCATGGCGCAAGGCGTTGTCGAATTTCGCATCGGCCAGCAGCCGGTCGATGGCGCGTGTGTCGACGTCCGGCACCTTGACCGCCGCGCGCCAGGACTCAAGTCCCGTGGTTACTTCGCCCGAACCCACGCCCCGACCCCGAACACTTGCCGCGCTTGCCCGGCAGTGTGTCACGTTTGCGCGCCCTTTGTTGGCGGTTCTCCCATCTTTTGCGGCCAGCCATGCGCCGGGCAGGGAACGGCCCCTTGCTTGACCCCATACCGGCCTAGAGCCGATAACCCGCCCGCGCACACGGGATTGTCCCGGTGCCAACCCACGGAGAGTCCAGTGTTTCCCTCAGTTCTGCCAACCTACAACCGGGCCGACGTCGCGTTCGTCCGGGGCGAAGGGCCCTACCTTTTCGCCGAGGATGGCAAGCGATACTTGGATTTCGGCGCCGGCATCGCGGTCAACGCCTTCGGCCACGCCAACCCGCGACTTGTCGCGGCCCTCACGCATCAGGCGAACAAGCTGTGGCACACCTCCAACCTCTACCGCGTGCCGGGCCAGGAATCGCTCAGCAAGAAGCTGGTCGAGAGCACCTTCGCCGACACCGTGTTCTTCACCAATTCCGGCGCCGAGGCCTGCGAATGCGCCTTCAAGATGGCGCGCCGCTACCAGTTCGTCAGCGGCCATCCGGAGAAATTCCACATCATCACCTTCACCGGCGCCTTCCACGGCCGCACGCTGGCGGGCATCGCCGCCGGCGGCCAGGCGAAATATCTCGAAGGCTTCGGTCCCAAGGTCGAAGGCTTCGACCAGGTGCCGCCGAACGATCTTGCCGCGCTCGAGGCCGCCATCACGCCGGCCACCGCCGCGCTGATGATCGAGCCGATCCAGGGCGAGGGCGGCCTCAACCCCATGCCGCCGGAATTCCTGCGCGCCCTGCGGCGCCTCTGCGACGAACACGGCCTGCTCCTGATCTTCGACGAGATCCAGTGCGGCGTCGGCCGCACCGGCACCTTCTTCGCCCATGAGCAGGTCGGCGTCACGCCCGACATCATGTGCGTCGCCAAGGGCATCGGCGGCGGCTTCCCGCTCGGCGCCTGCCTCGCGACCGCAGAGGCCGCCAAGGGCATGACCGCCGGCACGCATGGCTCGACCTATGGCGGCAACCCGCTCGGCATGGCGGTCGGCAACGAGGCCATCGCGATGGTACTGGAGCCCGGCTTCCTCGAGCACGTCCGCGACGTCGGCAATTACATGCGCCAGCAGCTTGCCGGCCTGATCGCCCAGCATCCCGGCGTGTTCGCCGAGTTGCGCGGCCAGGGCCTGATGCTCGGCCTCAAGATGGTTGTACCCAACGCCGATTTCGTCGCCGCGGCGCGCCGCCACGGCCTCCTCATCGTCGGCGCCGGCGACAACGTCGTGCGCCTGTTGCCGCCGCTCGTCATCACCGAGGACCAGGTGCGCGAGGCCATCGGCCTGTTGTCGCAAACCGCTGCCGATTTCGAAGCCGCGAGCAAGACGGTGGCGGCATGACCGCCACGAAGGTCAAGCACTTCCTCGATCTCAGCGACTTCGACGGTGCCGCGCTCGGCGGCCTCATCGCCGCCGCCAAGACGCGCAAGGCCGCCCGCGCCGGCCTGCCGCGCGGCCAGGCCGACGCCGACCGCCCGCTCGAGAACCGCATGCTCGCCATCATCTTCGACAAGCCCTCGACGCGCACGCGCATCTCCTTCGACGTCGGCATGCAGCAGCTCGGCGGCAAGACCATCATGCTGACCGGCGCCGAGATGCAGCTCGGCCGCGGCGAGACCATGGCCGACACCGCCCGCGTGCTGTCGCGCTATGTCGACGCCATCATGATCCGCACCTTGGATCAGGACATGCTGCACGAGCTCGCCGACAATTCCTCGGTGCCGGTGATCAACGGCATGACCAAGCTCAGCCATCCCTGCCAGGTCTTGGCCGACGTCATGACCTTCGAGGAGAAGAAGGGTCCCATCAAGGGCCGCGTCGTCACCTGGACCGGCGATTCCAACAACGTGCAGGCCTCCTGGGTGCATGCCGCCGCGCGGTTCGGCTTCGAGCTGCGCATCGCCACGCCCAAGGAATTGATGCCGCGCGAGAGCCTGCGTGATTGGGCGCAGGCCGCCGGCGCCAAGGTGATCTTCACCGACGACGTCGACGGCGCCATGGCCGGCGCCGACTGCGTCGTGGCCGACACCTGGGTGTCGATGGGCGACGAGGACACCACGCGCCAGCGCCACAACCTGCTCAAGCCCTACCAGGCGAACGAGCGCCTGCTGGCCAAGGCCTCGAAGGACGCGATCTTCATGCACTGCCTGCCCGCGCACCGCGGCGAGGAAGTGACCGACGAAGTCCTCGACGGCCCGCACAGCGTGGTCTTCGACGAAGCCGAGAACCGCCTGCACGCGCAGAAGGCGGTGCTGGTGTGGGCGTTGGGGCAATAATCCGACGGAAATGAAAACGCGTCTGCCGTCCAATGAAACCGAGGCGGCAAATAGAGCGGAGGCTTGTGCCTTCCGATACGCGCCGGGTATCGGGTTTATCGGTGCAAATGCCACCCACCCAAGTGACGCCTGCATGCTTCAAAACGCCTTGGGCAAGCCTGCCTGACGCAATATCGCATTGGCGGTGTGGCGGCTCGGGATGCCGATGGGAACGGGGAAGTTCCGCTGCGTTATGGGACTGTGCCAGATTTCGTGGCTACCTTTACCTTGCCGGATCAAGGAGCAGCCCGCAGCACGCAAACGCTCGCGCAACGCTCGGTCGAACGGCGGTGCCATTCAGACCGTTTCGGCTTCACGCAATGCGGTTATCTGGACGAACAGCGATGCGGGATCGACGCCCGGGTGATTGTCGGGCAGCAGGTCGAGCGCCATAGCGGTAATCTTGGCGAGCACGCCGTCCAACGTCGGTGCGTCGGCAGCAGCGGGGATATCATCGCAGTGACCGCTCCAGACCGACGCCGCGTCGTCCCAGGTTGCCGAGATCGTGAAAACCGTCGGCCGTGTCATGTTAGCTCCGTCTCGTGCGCCCGTGGCATCTGCAGATTCATACCACATCGACGCGTGCCGAACGAGTGTGCGGCACCGCGATGCGTCCGGTATTGAATTTTCACCTTCAACCGCCATATACCTCCCCATGCCCTCCTCCCCCTACAAGCACGCCCCGCCGGCCGATTTCGTCCTGCCGTTCGACCTGCCGGAGGTGAACCTCCGCGGCCGCCTCGTGCGCCTCGACGCCACCGCGACACGCGCGCTCGCCGCGCACACGCTGCCGGAACCCGCAGGCCGCGCCGCCGGCGAGATGCTGGCGCTGGCCGCCATCCTCGGAACTTCGCTGAAGCTCGACGGCCGCCTGACGGTGCAGACCAAGTCCGACGGCGCCCTCGACCTGATCACCGCCGACTATTACGGCGCCTCCGGCGACGCGCCCATCGGCCTGCGCGCCTATGGCCGGCTCGATGCGGAGCGTTTCGCGGGCCTCCCCGCGCCGGTCGATTTCGCCGCGCTGGCCGGCGACGGCGCCATGGTCATCACCATCGAGCCGCAGGTCGGCGCCCAGACCTATCAGGGCATCGTCGAGCTCAGCCCCGCCGGCATCGCCGCCTCGGCGGAGACCTATTTCGCGCAGTCCGAGCAATTGCCGACCGCGCTGCGCCTCGCCGCCGCGCCGCTCTACCTGCCCGGCAAGGCGCAGCCGACCTGGCGCGCCGGCGGCATCATGCTGCAGGCGACGCCGGACGGCCTCGGCGCCGACGACGATTGGGAGCGGCTCACCGCCTTCCTCGCCACCGTCGAGGACGTCGAGCTGGTCGACACCCAGCTCCCGGCCGAGCAATTGCTCTGGCGCCTGTTCCACGAGGATGAGACGCGCGTGCTGCCGTATCAGCGCGTCGAATTCCGCTGCGGCTGCGACGCCTCGCGCATCACCTCGGTCTTGAAATCCTACACGCCCGAAGCGCGCCGAGGCCTCGCCGACCCCGACGGCATCATCCGCGCCCGCTGCGAGTTCTGCGGCACGGTGCATGAGGTGAGATCGGCAGCGATCGCGGCGAGCGAGTAATTTCTACCCTCCCCTTGAGGGAGGGTCGAAAAATCCGAAGGATTTTTCGGGGAGGGGTCCGGCGCCGAGCGAACCGCCCGACCCCTCCCCGAAAAATTCGCGCGGAGAGCGCGAATTTGTTCGACCCTCCCTCAAGGGGAGGGTCATTTTTCATCCAGAAATTTCAGCACCATCGCGTTGTAAGCGTCCGGCATCTCCAGCGGCCCGAAATGGTTCGCGCCGGGCACGATGATCTCTTGCGCGCCCGGGATCGCGCCGGCCAGCGCGTCGGTGTGCCGGCGCAGGATCATGTCGTGCTCGCCCGCGATGATCAGCGTCCGCGCCCGCACCCGCCGCAGATCCGCGAGCGTGTAATGCGGCTCGGTCGTGATCATCGTCTGGATCTTCTTCATGATGACCGGAAAATGCGCCGGGTCCGGCGCCACGCGGTCATAGAACGGTTTCACGTCGGCCGCCGCCTGGGCGATGAAATCGCCCGACAAGGCCTTGGGATCGACGCCGTTGGCATCGTAGTTCGCGCCGATGGCGACCAGCCGGCGCACGCGATCCGGATGCTTCATCGCCATGTCGAGCCCGTCGATGCCGCCGTCGCTCCAGCCCACGACGTCCGCCTGTTTGATGTGCAGCGCGTCCATCAGCTTGATCATGTCGTCGCCCATCGCCGCATAGGTCAGCGGCCCGGCGGCGTCGGTGGAACGTCCTTGGCCGCGGCTGTCGACCGCGATCACGGTGTGCGTCGGCGAAAGACCCGAGATGAAATAGTGCATCGACTCCAGGAACGCGCCCGCGCCATGCAGCACCAGCACCGGCGGCCCCTGGCCATAGGTCTCGTAATACAGGCTGATGCCGTTGACGCTGGCGCGGTGGCTGCCGTGGAACTGGCCGCCCAGCGCCCGCCAGGCATAGAAGCGCGGGATGCCGAAATTGGAGCGGTCGATCTGCACGAAGCCGAACACCGCGCCGGCCAGCGCCACCACGGCCACCGACAGGACGATCAGGAACCGGCTGGACATGGCGTTGGCCTTCCGCTGCGCTCGCCAGCGACTCTATTCGGCTCTACGCTGGCGACTCAAGCTTGCGGTGGCCCGTGACGGTTCTCGTCCTGGATGTCGACGGCGTCGTGATCCAGGGCCACCCCGAGGGCGGCCGCTGGGACCAAAATCTCGCGCGCGATCTCGGCATCGCCCCGGCGGCCTTGCAGGAGCATTTCTTCGCCCCGCACTGGCGCGCGATCGCGGCCGGCCAGGCCGACATGCGCAACGTCCTCGACCGCATGTGGCACCATCTCGCCTGCAAGACCCCGCCGCACGCCTTCGTCGATTACTGGTTCGCCGCCGACAGCAAGCTGGACGACGATGTCCTGGCGCAGGTCGACGCCTGGCGCGCGCGCGGCAACGCCGCCTATCTCGCCACGGTGCAGGAACACAACCGCGCCGACCACATTTGGCGCAAGCTCGGCCTCGCGAACCACTTCGACGACATCCTCTATTCGGCCGGCCTCGGCGCCGCCAAGCCCGATGCGGCGTTCTTCGAACGCGCCTTCGCCGAACTGCCGGTCGCGTCGCCGGACGAGATCATTTTCCTCGACGACAGCTTGAAGAACGTCGAAGCCGCCACCGCGCAGGGCTGGCGCGCGCGTCTTTTCCGAACCGCCGACGACCTGCGCGCCGCGCTGGCGGAAGCTTAGAGTCGTTTTGGGTTGTGTGGAATCAAACCCATTCGTCATCGCCGGGCTTGTCCCGGCGACCCATGAAAACAGTCGGCGAAAATTGTCACCGGTGGTGTTCATGGGTGGCCGGCACAAGGCCGGCCATGACGTTAAATAAGCAAATTCAAACCAACCCGCTCTAGGGCCTGTCCTCAATTAGAGGATTCCCAAGTAGATTATCGCGTGATTCATATGCAGTCAGCTGATTCGGAGCTGACGGATGCGCC
>OLLF01000025.1_pt1 | contig 12130 bp, 10 predicted proteins | sample 1604471 | NCBI WGS metagenome assembly OLLF01 (sample SAMEA104055714, study PRJEB20765) | soil metagenome | isolation source: soil
GGGCCGATCCGGCGGCGCATCTGGAGGCGCTGCCCTTCCTGCTGCAGACGCTGCGCGACGATCTGAACGACCTGGCGACGCTGGCGGGCGCGATCGCGGGGACGCCGAAGCCGGCCGCGGCGCAGCGCGAGGCGCCGGCGCTGGCGGCGGACACTTGATCGGACGCGGCGAGCCGCGCTCTAAGGTAGCCATGAGCACCGACTATCTGCTGGCCTCGCGCCAGGGACTGTTTCTCGTCAATCGCAAGGGCCATCGACCTCTGACGACGGGCCGCTTCTTCGGCGTGGTGGTCCGCGAGGGCGAGGTCTTCGCGTTTCTCAACACCGCCGCCGATGCCGGGCAGGACAGCGAAAGCTCCGGCGCGATCGTCGCCTATGCCTGGGACGGCGAAGGGCTTTCAAACCAACGCGTGCTGGTCGAAGGGCTGGACCACAATTGCCACCAGGTCGATTTCTTCGACGGCTCGTTCTTCGTGGTGGACACGTTCCATCAATGCATTCGCGAATACGACGCGGACTGGCGGCCGATCGCGGCGCACCGGATCCTGCCGGAAGCGGCGCGCAACGGCCCCGATCACGGCCATATCAATTCCATCGCGGGCGACGGCAAAACGGTGCGCGTCCTGCTGCACAATCTCAAGCGCAAACAGCTGAGCGAGATCTTCGAATACGACCGGCAGTTCCGCGAGCGCGGCCGCACCACCCTGCCCGGCAGCGGTTGCCACGACATCGTGCCCTTGGAAGACGGCCGCCTGCTGACCTGCCTGTCGGATGACGGCCGGATCGCCATCGTGGGCGGCGAAGCCTTCCAGATCGACGAATACTGGACGCGCGGGCTGGTGGTCGGGCCCGATGAGATCGCCGTGGGCAGTTCGCTGTACGGCAGGCGGGTGGCACGCGCCATCCTGCCGGGCTTCGTGACGTTCCTGGACCGCGGCTTCGCGCAGACGGGCCGCATCTACGTGCCCGCGGCGCCGACACAGATGCGGGCGCTCTGACTCAAGCCCCTGCCAACGGCACGGCGCCGGACGCGACGCGGGCGCGTCCGGCGGCGACGATCAATCCTTCAGGATCGGCGGCAGTTCGGGCTCGGGGCCGTCGAGGATGCCGAGGCCGACATGGCTGCGCGAGCGGCTGTAGGCGAAATAGAACAGCAGCCCGACGAAGCCCCACACCGGCAGGACCAGGATCGCGATCAGCGGCAGCGAGAAATAGAGCCCGATGCAGCCGATGATGGCGAGCGGCCCGACGATCCAGATCGCCGGGGTGCGGAAGGGGCGCTTGCGCTCCGGATCGCGGCGGCGCAGCACCATCACCGCGATGGCGACCATCATGAAGGCGAACAGCGTGCCGGAATTGGAGTAGTCCGCCAGCTTGCCGACGGGCAGGATCGCGGCGGCGATGGCGACGCCGACGCCGGTGATGGCGGTGACGACATGCGGCGTCTTGAAGCGCGGATGCACCGAGGCCAGCGACTTGGGCAGCAAGCCGTCGCGCGCCATGACGAAGAAGACGCGGGTCTGGCCGAACATCATCATCAGCACGACCGAGGGCAGCGCGAGGACGGCGGCGAGGCCGACGAGCCGGCCGACGCCGGGCCAGCCGATGGTATCGAGCACATGGACCAAGGCTTCCTTGGAGCAGACCAGCGGCTGGGCGGCGCCGCCCGCGACGATGGAGGCGCAGCGGCCGGCCATCTCGGCCGAGCCCGGCGAGAGCACGGCGCCGGCGGCGGAGGCGACGGGCTGGGCCCCCATGGCGCCGATCGCGCCGGCCGCGACCAGCAGGTAGAAGATGGTGCAGATCAGGAGGCTGCCGATCAGGCCGATGGGCACGTTGCGCTGCGGGTTCTTGGTCTCCTCGGCGGCGGTCGAGACCGCGTCGAAGCCGACATAGGCGAAGAAGATCGAGGCCGCGGCGCCCAAGACGCCGGCGCCGCCGGTCGGCGTCAGCGGTTCGAAATTGGTGCTGTGCAGGACCGGGAGCGTGAGGGCGATGAAGGCGGTCAGGGCCGCGATCTTGATCGCGACCAGGACGGCGTTGACGCGGGCGCTCTCGGTCGTGCCGAGGATCAGCAGCAGCGTGACCGCCACCGAGACGATCACGGCGGGGAGATTGAAATAGCCGCCGACCTGCGTCGCGGTGATGAGATCGGGCGTCGCCTCGAAGCCCATGGCGATGGTCATCTTGGCGATCAGGGCGTCGCCATTGGCGAGCGCCGGCGGGATGTCTACCCCGAGGCCGTGCAGCAGGCCGACGGCGTGGTTCGACCAGCCGACCGCCACGGCGCTGGCGCCGACGGCGTATTCCAGGATCAGGGCCCAGCCGACCATCCAGGCCAGGAGCTCGCCGGTCACGGCGTAGGTGTAGGTATAGGCGGAGCCCGCCACCGGCACCATCGAGGCGAGCTCGGAGTAGCACAGCGCCGCCACGGCGCAGACGAAGCCCGCGATGACGAAGGAGATCATCATGCCGGGGCCGGCCTTCTGCGCCGCTTCCGCCGTCAGCACGAAGATACCGGTGCCGATCACCGCGCCGATGCCCAGCATGGTGAGCTGGAAGGCGCCCAGCGAGCGGTGCAGCGCCTTCTTCTCGGCGGTCGCCAGGATCGCGGACAGCGGCTTTACGCGGCCAAAGAGCATGAACATCCCCCGTTCGGGCCGGCCCTGCCGGTCCTGTGCTTTGCGGGGGCGAGCCTAGCGGCTCTTGCGAGGCGCGCAAGGCGCCCGGCACGGCTTTGCACCGCAAGGTGACGCGCCGGGCGGCGCTTGTTAGAAACCGCCATGCCCTACCGCTCGCTTCGCGATTTTATTGCCAAACTGGAAGCCGCGGGCGAACTGGTGCGGGTGCGCGAGCCGGTCTCGACCGTACTGGAGATGACCGAGATCCAGACGCGGCTGATCGCAAATGGCGGGCCGGCGGTGATCTTCGAGAAGCCGGTCAAGGTGGACGGAACCCCCAGCGACATTCCGGTGCTGGTCAACCTGTTCGGCACCGTCAGGCGCGTCGCCATGGGCGTCACCATGGACGGCGTGGAGCGCACCACCGCCAAGGAACTGCGCGCCGTCGGCGAGGTGATGGCGACGCTGCGCCAGCCGCAGCCGCCGCGTTCGCTGGGCGAGGCGTTCGAGCTTCTGCCGTTGGCCAGGACGCTTTTGGCGATGAAGCCCAAGAGCGTGTCGCGGGCGCCGTGCCAGGACGTGGTGCTGCGCGGCGATCAGATCGACCTTGGCGCGCTGCCGATCCAAACCTGCTGGCCGGGCGAGCCGGCGCCGCTGATCACCTGGCCCTTGGTCGTCACCAAGGGGCCGGGCGAGGCGCGCGAGGACAATTACAATCTCGGCATCTATCGCATGCAGGTGCTCAATCGCCACCAAACTATCATGCGATGGCTCCGCCATCGGGGCGGGGCGCAGCATCATGCGCGCTGGGCCAAGGAGAAGGCGGCGCCCCTGCCCGCCGCGATCGTGCTGGGCGCCGATCCGGGGACGATCCTGGCGGCGGTGACGCCGGTGCCGGAGACGCTGTCGGAATACCAGTTCGCAGGGCTGCTGCGCGGACAACGCGTCGAGCTCGTCGACTGCGTGTCGCAGCCTTTGAAGGTACCCGCCGAGGCGGAGATCGTGCTGGAGGGCGAGGTGTCGCTCACCGACTATCGCGACGAAGGGCCGTATGGCGATCACACCGGCTATTACAATTCCGTGGAGCAGTTTCCCGTCTTCACGGTCACCGCGATCACGATGCGGAAGAAACCGATTTACCTGTCGACCTATACCGGACGGCCGCCGGACGAGCCTAGCGTGCTGGGCGAGGCGCTGAACGAAGTCTTCGTGCCGCTGCTGCGCCAGCAGTTTCCCGAGATCGTGGACTTCTGGCTGCCGCCGGAGGGTTGCTCCTACCGCATCGCGGTGGTGTCGATGAAGAAGGCCTATCCGGGGCACGCCAAGCGCGTGATGCTGGCGGTGTGGTCGTATCTGCGTCAGTTCATGTACACCAAATGGGTCATCGTGGTGGACGACGACATCGACGCGCGCGACTGGAAGGACGTGATGTGGGCGATCTCCACCCGCATGGATCCGGCGCGCGACATCACGCTGATCGAGCATACGCCGATCGACTACCTGGATTTCGCGTCGCCCGAGAGCGGGCTGGGCTCGAAGATCGGGCTCGACGCGACCAACAAGCTGCCGCCCGAGACGCACCGCGAGTGGGGCCGGCAGATCCGCATGGACGACGACGTGATCCGCACGGTGACCGAGAAATGGCCGCGGCTGGGCCTGCCCGGCGACGGCAAGCCGGTGTGGCGGGGGTAAGTTGCCGGCGGATACACAAAGCGACCGCTGGACAAGGCCATGCTCGCGCGTTGAACTCTGGCGCGGCGCAGTCTTCAGAGTCTGTGGGGGTATATCATGCGGAAAACGGCGATCCTGGCCTTGGGAGTTCTGTCTCTGCTTTTGCAGGCGGGGCCGGTGCTGGCGGATGACTGCACGCCAAAGCTGATCTCGGCGCTCGACATAATCGACGAGCCGGACGGGCGCATCGCGGTCAAGGTGGGCCTCGGCGGCGCGCCGCATCGCCTGCTGGTCGCGACCAGCAATGCGCATTCCGAACTGTTCCAGGCGGCGGTGACGGCGGCGGGCTTTCGCCAATCCAACCTGCCGGACAACAGGACGTTCGAGTATTTCGGCGGACGCGCCGTCGGCTATGCCACGGTCGACGGGATGACGCTGGGCTCGGCCCGCGGCGGCACGGTGCAGATGCTGGTGACGCCGGGCTCCTACGCGGCCGATCCGGAGGTCGCCGGCACGCTGGCCGCCGACCTGCTGGGCAATTTCGACGTCGAGATCAATTTCCAGACCCACCGCATCAACCTGTTCGCCAGCAATCCCTGCGACGGCAAGCAGATCTATTGGTCCAGCGCGGCGTCGCAGCTCGCCATGACCGAGAACGCGCTGACCGTGCCGATGGCGCTGGACGGCAAGGAGGTCCAGGTCGGGATGGATACGCTGGCGCTGGGCTTCAACATGCATTTCAACACCGCACACGCGCTGTTCGGGCTCGACACCGCGTCGCCGGCGGTGCGGCAGGTCGCCGAGCGCAGCGACGGCGTCTTCCGCCATCCCTTTGAGCGGCTCAACGCCGGCGTCATCAACATCAACCATCCCAACATCGTGCTGATCGGAGATCCCGGCGCGCCGGCCTGCGACGGCAAGGCGCGCCTGCGTCTTGGCGAGATGTCGGGTGAGCTGGTCGAAAAGACCTGCCGCAATGGCGGCGACCTGGCGATGGGGGTCAGGCCGCTGCACCGGCTGCATCTGTATTTCGCCTACAAGGCGCGCAAGGTCTATTTCACGCTGGCCAACGCGGGATAGACAGGTTGCGTTCCAATTGACGCGCGGAACCTTCAACGTCATGGCCCGCGAATGCGGGCCGTGACACGCCCTGCCGCCCGGATCATGACCGCCATCGGCTTGACCGGACGGCCCACTGCTCTACTTATGCGGCGGACATTTTTCGGATATCTGGCGCCATGGACGATCCCTTTTCGCTGCCGCTGCCGATGGTCGCGTTCTATGCCGCGCTCAACGCCCTGATCATGCTGGTGCTCGGCATGCTGGTGGTGCGGGCGCGCGTCAAGACCCGCACCGAGATCGGCGACGGCGGCAATCCCGCCATGGTCGGGCCGTTGCGGGCGCATGCCAACAACGCCGAATATGTGCCGATGGGGATCATCCTGCTGCTGGTGATGTACGCGCTGGCCGCCAACGTCGCCGTGATCCATGTCGTGGGCGGCACCCTGACGCTGGGCCGGCTGCTGCACGCCTTCGCCCTGACGCGAAATGTCGGGACCTCGACGCCGCGCCTGCTCGGCATGCTGCTGACCTGGCTCTCCTTCATCATCGCGATCGTCGTGACGCTGTGGCTGGTGTTCGCGCCAGCGGCGGGCTGATCGGGGATGGCGCGCCCCCATAGCCAAGAGATCCTGCGCGCCGTGCTCGCCGCCGCGAAAGCCGCCGGCGCCGATGCCGCCGACGCGCTGCTGGTCGAGAACGTCTCGGCCAGCGTCTCCTACCGCCTCGGCAAGCTGGAGGACGTGGAGCGGGCGGAGTCGCAGGACCTGGGCCTGCGCGTCTTCGTGGGCCAGAAAGTCGCGTTCATCTCGTCGACGGATTTCTCGAAGGACTCGCTGGCGCAACTGCCCGGCCGCGCCGTGGCGATGGCGAGGCTCGCGCCGGAGGACAAGTTCGCCGGGCTGGCGCCGCGTGAGCGGCTGGCCACAGCGCTTCCCGAACTCGACATCGAGGACAAGAACGAGCCGCCGGCCGAGACGCTGGTGGAATGGGCGCGCAGCACCGAGGGCGCGGCGATGGCGGTGCCCGGCATCACCAATTCGGAAGGCGGCGGCGCCAGCTTCAGCCGCACCGGCGTGGCGCTGGCGACCAGCGAAGGCTTTTACGGCGCCTATGCCGGCACGACCAGCGGCATCGGCGTCGCCGTGGTGGCCGGCGAAGGCACCGGCATGGAGCGCGACTACGACCAGGCGACGGCGCGCCATGTCAGCGACCTCGACAGCGCCGAGGCGATCGGGCGCAGCGCCGGGATGCGCGCCGTCAAGCGGCTCAATCCGCGCAAGGTGAAATCGCAAGGTGTGCCGGTGGTCTATGACCCGCGCGCCTCGTCGAGCCTGATCGGGCATCTGGCGGGCGCGATCTCGGGCAGCTCGATCGCGCGCGGCGTGAGCTTCCTGAAGGACATGCTGGGCAAGAAGGTGTTCGCGCCGGCGATCAACGTGATCGACGATCCGCACCGCGTGCGCGGCTTGCGCTCCAAGCCGTTCGACGGCGAAGGCGTCGCCAACACGCGCTGGGCGCTGATCGAGGACGGCGTCTTGCAGACCTGGCTGCTGGACTGCGCCAGCGCCCGGCAGCTCGGGCTCGAGACCACCGGGCACGCGGCGCGCGGCACGGGCGGGCCGCCGGCGCCGTCCACCACCAATCTCTACCTGGCGGCCGGCACGCTGACGCCGGAGGCCCTGATCGCCGACATCCGCGAGGGTCTCTACGTCACCGAGCTGATCGGCATGGGCGTCAACGGCGTCACCGGCGACTACAGCCGCGGCGCGGCGGGGTTCTGGATCGAGAACGGCGCCATCGCCTATCCCGTCTCGGAAATCACCATCGCCGGCAATCTGAAGGACATGTTCGCGCACATGACCGCGGCGAGCGACCTGGAGTTCAAGCACGGCGTCAACGCGCCGACGGTGCGCATCGAGGGCATGACGCTTGCCGGCGCGTGACGAAGCCGCCGACCTGGCGCTGCTTGAGCAAAGCGTGCGCGCGGGCGGGGCCATCGCCCGCGGCTTCTTCGGCGGCACCTACAAGCGCTGGGACAAGAGCAAGGGCAACCCGGTCACCGAGGCCGACCTCGCGGTCGACAAATACCTGCGCGAGACGCTGCGCGCGGCGCGGCCCGGTTTCGGCTGGCTGTCGGAGGAGACCGACGACGATCCGGCGCGGCTGAAAGACGAAGCCGTGTTCGTCGTCGATCCGATCGACGGCACCATCGCCTTCATGAAAGCAAAGCCGCATTTCACAATTTGCGCCGGCGTGGTGGTGGACGGGCGCCCGGTGGCGGGCGCGGTCTACAATCCTATCACCGAGGAGTGCTTCACGGCGCGGCTGGGGCATGGCGCCTTCCTGAACGGCGCGCCGATCCATGCCGGGACGCGCGAGGCGGTCGAGGGCTGCCGCATGCTGGGCGACAAGGCGATGTTCGCGCACGCCGCCTGGGACACGCCGCCGAACCGGCCCTGGCCGGCGATGGAGATTGAGACGCGCGGCTCGGTCGCCTACCGCATCGTGCTGGTCGCCGCCGGCCAGTTCGACGCGATGCTGGCGCTGTCGTCGAAACGCGACTGGGACATCGCCGCCGCCGAGATCATCGCCGAGGAGGCCGGCGCCGTCGTCACGACGCATACCGGCGCGCAGATGCGCTACAATCGCGAGAGCACGCTTCAGCCGTCGGTGGTCGCGGCGGGGCCGAAGCTGCAGGCGCGATTGCTGGAGCGCGTCAGCCACATAAATTTGCCGCGGTAGCTCCTTTCACCTCCCCAGCATGGGGAGGTCGACGCGCGCAGCGCGTCGGGTGGGGATGTGCCTTTGCCGGGAGAGACTCCCCCACCCGGCGAGCTCGCTTCGCTCGCCGCCGACCTCCCCATGCTGGGGAGGTGAAAGAACAATGGACACCTCGGTTGAAAATTATCACCGATCATGTTCGGGTTAGATCAGGAGTGCACATGACCGATCACACGCCCAAGCAATTGCTCCATCTGGTGTTCGGCGGCGAGCTCACCGCGCCGCACAGCATGGAATTCAAGGATCTCGCCAAGCTCGACCTGGTCGGCATGTACCCCAACTATGCCGAGGCGCTGAAGGCCTGGCGCGGCAAGGCGCAGGCGACGGTCGACAACGCGCTGATGCGCTATTTTGTCGTCCATATCCACCGGCTGATGGAGCCCGATGCCGGGTCGTAGGGCCAAGATCTTGCCGCCCTCGCCGCCCCCCGCCGGCCATGCTACATCGCGCCCGGTATGACCGCAGTTCCCGCCGCACCCATAATGGCCACCACCGCCGCCCTCAGGCGGCTGGCGCGCGACTATCTCGCCGGCCAATGGCCGATGCTGCTGGCCGGCATGGCGCTGATGGTGGTGACGGCGGGGACCAACACGGCGCTGGCCTGGCTGCTGGATCCGGCGATCAAGCAGCTCTTCCTGCTGAAAGTGCCGTCCATGCTGTTCGTCATCCCGGCGGCGGTGCTGGGCGTCCTGGTGCTGCGCGCGGCCAGCACCTATGGCCAGCAGACGCTGATCGAATCGCTGGGCGAGCGCGTCGTGGCGGCGAGCCAGCGCGACATGTTCGCGAGCCTGGTGCGCAACGACCTCGCCAGCCTCAACGCGGTGCATTCGGGGCAATTCATCTCCAACTTCCTCTACGACGCGACGCAGCTGCGCGACGCCATCACCAAGGGCGTCGCCGCGGCGGTGCTGGAATTCCTCACCCTCGTCGGGCTGATGGGCGTGATGGTGTTCGAGGACTGGCGGCTGACGATCATTTCGCTGCTGGTGATGCCGCTGGTGGTGTGGGCGATGAACCGCATCGCCCGCTCGCTGCGCCGCGCCTCGACGCGCAGCATGGAGGAGACGGCGCTGCTGACGACCGTGCTGACCGAGGCGCTGGACGGGCGGCGCATCGTCAAGGCCTATGGGCTGGAAGCGCATGTCTCGGAGCGCATCGGGGCGCAGCTCGCGGCGCGGCTGCGCTTCCTGCTCAAGACGGTGCGCCGGCGCGCCGCGGCGATCCCGACGGCGGACGTCTTCATGGGCCTCGTCGTCTCCGGGACGCTTTATTATGCCGGCTACCAGGTCATCCACCATGAGGTCGAGCTGAACCAGCTTTTCGCCTTCATCGGCGCGATGATCCTGGCGTTGCAGCCGGTGCGCAATCTGAGCCAGGTGTCGGCCTATGCCTCGTCCGGCATGGCGGCGGCGCAGCGCGTCTTCGCCGTGGTCGATGCGCGGCCCGCGATCGTCGACGTGCCGGGCGCGCAGGCGCTCGTCCTGGAGCCCCAGGGCGGCGCGGTGCGCTTCTCGGGCGTGAAATTCGGCTATCTCGCCGACAAATCCTCGCCGGCGCTGGAGCACATCGACCTCGAAATCGGCGCCGGCCAAAAGGTGGCGCTGGTCGGGCCGTCGGGCGCGGGCAAGAGCACGATCTTCCATCTGCTGCTGCGCTTCTACGACGCCGATGCGGGGCGCATCGAGATCGACGGGCAGAGCATCCATGACGTGACGCTGGCCTCGCTGCGCCGGGCCATGGCGCTGGTGACGCAGGAGGCGATCCTGTTCGACGAGACGGTGGCGGAGAACATCGCGCTGGGCCGGCTGGGCGCGACCCGCGCCGAGATCGAGAGCGCGGCGCGCGACGCGGCGGCGCACGCGTTCATCACGGCACTGCCGCAAGGCTATGACACCCGCGTCGGCGAAGGCGGGCTGAAGCTGTCCGGCGGCCAGCGCCAGCGCATCGCCATCGCCCGCGCCATGCTGCGCGACGCGCCGATCCTGTTGCTCGACGAGGCGACCAGCGCGCTGGACACCGAAAGCGAGCGCCAGGTGCAGGAGGCGCTGACGCGGCTGATGAAGGACCGCACCACCATCGTGATCGCGCACCGGCTGTCCACGGTGCTGGACGCGGACCGCATCTATGTCCTCGACAAGGGCCGCGTCGTCGAGTTCGGCACGCATGGCGAACTGATCGCGAGGGGCGGGCTGTATGCCCGGCTCTATCAACATGATTTCACCGACGACGCGGGCGCGAGCTGAGCATGGCGCGTCCTCCGCTCGGCATCCTGGCTTATCGCGCCGCAACCGCGCTGCTCGCGCCGGCGGCGCCGCTGCTGCTGCGGCGGCGCAAGCGGCAGGGCAAGGAGCATCGCGACCGCGCGGCGGAGCGGCTGGGCCATTCCACCGCGGCGCGCCCGGGCGGCAAGCTCGTCTGGGTGCACGGCGCCAGCAATGGCGAGTGCATCGCGGCGCTGCCGGTGATCGAACAGCTGGCCGCGCGCGGCGTCGGCGTGCTGCTGACCAGCGGCACGGTGACCTCGGCCGAATTGATGGAGGAGCGGCTGCCGGCCGGCGCGATCCATCAATTCGTGCCGATCGACACGCCGGGCGCGACGGCGCGGTTCCTGGCGCATTGGCGGCCCGACGCCGGATTGTTCGTCGATTCCGACCTGTGGCCGAATTTGATCCTGGGCGCCAAGGCGCGCGGCGCCAAGCTGGCGCTGGTCAATGCGCGCATGTCGCAGCGTTCGTTCGAGGGCTGGCGCTGGGCGAAGAATACGGCCGCCGCCATCTTGTCGGCGTTCGACGTGTGTCTCGCGCAGGACGACGAGATCGCGGCGCGGTTTCGCGTGCTGGGCGCACCGGACGTGCGCGTCATCGGCAGCCTGAAGGAAGACGCGCCGCCACTGCCCTATGACGCGGAGAAGCTCGCGGAGCTGAAAGCCGCGATCGGAGCGCGGCCGGTGCTGCTGGCGGCGCAGACCCATCCGGGCGAGGACGAGACCGTCCTGCCGGTGCATGACGCGCTGCGCGGCACGTACAAGGACCTGCTCACCATCATCGTGCCGCGGCATCCGGCGCGGGGTGCGGACATCGCGATGCTGTGCGATACGCGCAAGGCGCAATTGCGCAGCGCCGGCGGCGGGCTGGCGGCGGACACCGCGGTCTATGTCGCCGATACGCTGAACGAGCTCGGCCTGTTCTACCGCGTGGCGCCGTTCGCCTTCGTCGGCGGCAGCCTGGTGCCGGTCGGCGGGCATAATCCGCTGGAGCCGGCGCGGCTGCATTGCGGCGTGCTGGGCGGGCCGCACACCTACAATTCGGCCACCGCCTTCGCGGCGATCTTCGCCGAGCAGGGACTGGGGCTGGTGCGCTCCAGCACCGATATCATCGCGCTGGCCGGGCGCCTCCTGGGCGATCCCGCCGAGGCCAAGGCGCTCGGCGACGCGGCGGCGCGCGGTGCCGCGGCGCTGGGCGGCGCGGTGGCGAAGACCATCGCCGTGGTCGAGAGCTTCCTGGCCGATCATGCGACCGCCTGATTTCTGGACCCGCAAGGATTTCGTCTCGCAGCTCGCCGTAACGCTGCTGACGCCGTTCGGCTGGCTCTATGGCTGGAGCGTCAAGTACCGCGCCGACCACACCGTGAGCTATCGCTCGACCGTGAAGGTCGTCTGCGTCGGCAATCTGACGGCGGGCGGCACCGGCAAGACGCCGGTCGCCATCGCCATCGCGCGTGCCTTGGCGACACGCGGCCTGAAGCCGGTGTTCCTGACGCGCGGCTATGGCGGCAGCGTGCGCGGCACGGCGTTCGTGGCGCCGGACGACCGCGCCAGCCATGTCGGCGACGAGCCGCTGCTGCTGGCGGCGGTGGCGCCGGTGATCGTGTCGGCGGACCGCGCCGCCGGCGCAAGGCTGGCGGAAAGCCACGGCTTCGACGTCATCGTCATGGACGACGGGCACCAGAATTTCACGCTGGCGAAGGACCTGTCGCTGATCGTGGTCGACGCGGAGG
>OLLF01000263.1_pt1 | contig 12003 bp, 14 predicted proteins | sample 1604471 | NCBI WGS metagenome assembly OLLF01 (sample SAMEA104055714, study PRJEB20765) | soil metagenome | isolation source: soil
TCCGCTTGGCGTCGGACCCCTCCCCGAAATTTGCTTCGCAAATTTCGACCCTCCCTCAAGGGGAGGGTAAAAAGTCAGCGTGCCGCCGCGCCGATGGTCTCGCGCGCCTTGCTCTCCGTCGGCAGGCTGCCGGCCTTGACCTGCGGAATCGGATGGCACCAGAAGCGGTCGTCGTCCTTGTAGTCCGGGAAGACGTTGCGCAGCTTGGGCATCACCTTCTCGGCGAACAGCTTGGTCGAGTACATGCACTTCTCCTTCGGCATGTCGCCGACATGCATCAGGCAGAAGAGATTGCCGACATTGAGCGACTTGGCGAGCTCCTCCAGCCGCTGGCGCACCGTCTCGGGCGAGCCGGCGATGACATGGCCCTGCTCCGTCAGGTCCTTCCAGGTCAGCGTGGAATAGCCGCCGACCGGCGGGGCGTATTGCGACAGCGCGCCGGTCTGGATCGTCTTGATGGTGCGGTAGCCCGGCGCATCGGCGAAGCCCGGATAGACGTGCAGGCAGCGATTGTAGAAATAATCGACATGCGGCTTGTAGAGCCGCTCCGCCTCCTCGTCCGTGTCGGCAACGCAGATGGTCTGCGCGAAGCCGGCGCGGTAGGGCGAGGCGTCCGGCGCGCCGCGCTCGGCGACGCGCTTCCAATAGCCGTCCATCAGCGCCTTGGCGCGGATATAGCCGCTGAACGACAGGTACGAATACGAGTATGTGTTGTCGATGCAGAAATCATAGGTCTCGACGCTGCCGCCGCCGGGGATGTGGATCGGCGGATGCGGCTGCTGGATCGGGCGCGGCCAGATGTTCACGTGGCGCAGCTTGTTGTAGCGGCCGTTGAAGGCGAAGGGATCGCGCGTCGTCCACGCCTTGATGATGAGGTCGTGCGCTTCCTGGTATTTCTCGCGCGTCAGGGCCGGGATCTGGCCGTAGCAGAAATTGGTGTCCATCGAGGTGCCGACCGGAAAGCCCGCGATCAGGCGGCCGCCCGAGATGCAGTCGAGCATCGCGAACTCCTCGGCGACGCGCACCGGCGGATTGTAGAGCGCGATGGAATTGCCGAGCACGACGAGCCCGACATCCTTGGTGCGCCGCGACAGCGCCGCCGCGATGATGTTGGGCGATGGCATGATGCCGTAGCCGTTCTGGTGATGCTCGTTGACGCCGATCGCGTCGAAGCCGACATCGGCGGCGTATTCCAGAAGGTCGAGATAGGTGTTGTAGACCTCATGGCTCTTCACCGGATCGAACAGGCGCTGGTCGATATCGACCCAGACCGAGCGGTTCTTCTCCCGAAAATCGTCGGGCAGATAGGGCCACGGCATCAGGTTGAACCAAGTGAATTTCATGCGCGTCTCCCGATAGTTTTTGATGTTTGTTGGCCCAATCCTGACGAATTGTCAGCCTTTCGACAAGTCTGGACGCGGGCACAACTCTCACCTCATCCTGAGCCCTGCGCTTACCGAAGGGTCGAAGGATGACAGGCACCGCCCGTGGGGCCATCCTTCGACAAGCTCAGGATGAGGTCGGTGTTTTCGTAGTTTGTCCGGCCGCCGGTCGGGCTCCTCACTCTCCTCATCCTGAGCTTGTCGAAGGATGACCGCGCGATGCCCCGGCTCATGGACATTTATGTCTACATGCTGCGCTGCCGCGACGGGTCGTATTATGTCGGCTTGACGCGCGCAGGACTGGATCAACGCCTGGGCCAGCATCAGGAAGGGACGTTCGCCGGCTTTACTGCCGCGCGCCGCCCTGTCGTCCTGGTTTGGAGCGAGCACTTTCTCAGCATCCGAGATGCCATCGCTTGCGAGCGCCGGCTCAAAGGCTGGCGGCGCGAGAAGAAGGAAGCACTGATCCGGGGCGATTATAAATTGCTGCCTGCGCTGTCGCGCACGGCGAAGGTGCGGCCACCGGAACCACCATCATCCTGAGCCCTGAGCTTGCCGAAGGGTCGAAGGATGGCCCCACGGACGGTGCCTGTCATCCTTCGACAGGCTCAGGATGAGGAGGGTGGGAGATGGCCCGAAGACCGAACAAGCACACGAAAACACCGACCTCATCCTGAGCTTGTCGAAGGATGGCCCCACGGACGGTGCTTGTCATCCTTCGACAAGCTCAGGATGAGGAGAGAGGGGTGCGTGCGTTCAAATCAATTTTGAAGCCATGCGCCGGCGCGGGCGACAGCGGCGCGTCCAGCGTCAGGCGCAGGCCGCCCGGAACACGCAGCGCGGAGACCGGCGCGCCGGTCTCCAGAAGATCGGCATGTTTCACATCCGGCAGGTCGTCGCCTTCGATCAGGACATCGATGCCCGCGGGCGTGCCGAGCAGATGTGCGTAGAGCGCGCCGGCCTTTTGCGTGAAGCGCACCGGCACGCCGCATTGCGTCACGCCGTCGAAGCGGGTCCAGGGGCGCGTGCCGTAGATGCCCTCGCCATTGGCCTTCAGCCAGGCGCCGAAGCCCTTCAGCCGCGCCAGTTGTTCGGATGGAATCTGCGCATCCTCGCCGCGCGGGCCGACGTTGAGCAGCAGGTTGCCGTTCTTCGACACCGCGTCGATGAAGCTGTGCACCAGCGATTCGACGCTTTCGTAATCGGCCTCGGTGTCGCGGCGGTTGTAGCCGAAGGAATGGCTCATGCCGCGCGTCGCTTCCCACTTCTTCTCCTGGATGGTCTCGAAGGCGGCGTATTCGGGCGTGCGGAAATCGCAATGCGGCGGCAGTTGCGGGATGATGCCCTTGCTCGGCCCTTTCTGCAGGCGCGGCTTGAGCGCCGCGTCCATCGCCGCGCGCGCTTCCTTTGTCCTGAGCGCCTCACGCTCCGGCGTCATCGGCAGCCAGCGGTCGTTGACGACGCCGTCCGGCACCGCGTTGTAGTAGTCGGCAAACAGCTTCAGCTCGTCGTCCAGCTCCGTCGGCCAGGAGATGTCGTTCCATACCAGCGCGGGTTGATAACGCGCGATCAGCTCGCGCGTCTGGGCCTGCGCATAGGCCGGGTAGTCGCCGCCCGGCGTCGAGCCCATGAAATCGGCCAGCGTGCGCAGCGGCTCGCGGTTGAAGGTCCAGTCGATGCCGCCCGAGTAGTAGACGCCGAATTTCAGGCCCCGCGCGCGCACCGCGGCGGCGAGTTCGCCGACAATGTCGCGCGGGCTAGTCCAGTCCTTTTCATGCGCGTTCGCAACCGCGCTCGGCCACAGGCAGAAGCCGTCATGATGCTTGGTGACGAGCACGACGTATTTCGCGCCGGCCTCCGCGAAAGCCTGCGCCCAGTCATCCGGCTTCCACTGCTCAAGCCCTTTCAGGAAGGGCTCGCGGAAATCCTCATAGGGCGCGTTGCGGTAAACCTCGGCATGGTGTTTGGCGCTGTCGCTCTCAGGCACCTTGATCGCGTTCCAGTACCATTCGCAGTACGGCGTCTGGGCGACGGCGATGTCGTAATTGTCCTTGAAGGCGTCCGAGATCGAGCCGCTCTTCGCCGCGAAACCGGGGATGGAAAACAGCCCCCAGTGGATGAAGATGCCGAACTTGGCGTCCTCGTACCATTCGGGCACCGGATGCGCGTTCAGCGATTGCAGCGTCGGTTCATAGGCCATCGGGCGACTGTAGCAGCCGCTCCCGCCTGCTCAACATGCCGCAAGGGCACGTTCAGTGCGCCACCGCCGTCACGATCTGCACCAGGATCAGCCCCGCCGCCATGACGGCCGGGAAGACGCCGAAGAACACGATGGTGCTGGCCAGCGCCATGTCCGGGCCGGCACGATGGACGGCGCGGGCGGCGGCTTTGTGGGCCAGTTTCTGGGTGCGAAGCATGACGGTCTCCCTCATTCGATGAAGGGAGCTTGCGCCCCGGCATCCGAACCGGCCCTGAAGGATCCGTTCATTCTGCATTCACCCCGAGCCGGCTGCGGCGCGGCGCGTCCTTGACCGCAAATGCCGGCACGCGCAAAAACTGCCATAGAAGGAAAGATGCGCCGTCCGTTCCGCCGCTCCGCCGCCATCAGCCTCGCGCTCTGCGCGATGGTGCTGCGGGCCCTGTTGCCGGACGGCTGGATGCCCAGCGCCGGCGCCTCGCCCTTCGTCATCTGCACCGCCGACGGCATGCATCGGGACGGCAAAGCGCCGGCAGCGCCGGCGCAGGACCGCGCCCACGCGCCGTGCGCCTTCGCCGCCGCGGCGCCGCTGTCGCCGCCCACCACCCTTGCCGCCGCCATCGGCGCCAGCGGCCAGGGCCTGCGCCAGCCCCTTTCATTCGCGACGCCCGATTTTTTCCGCGCCCCGCAATTCCAGCCCAACGCCGCACGGGCGCCGCCGGCCGTCTCCTGAGTGATGCGTAAATCCGCTCGCGGCGTTTGGCGCGGGCGCGTTCCACTCCTCACGAGAGACAGCCATGACCTTTTCGAAACTGCATCCGGGCGTGCTGTTCGCAGCAGCCCTGTTCCTTGCCGGCCCCGCGCGGGCCCACGGCGTGGCCGGCGACCGCTTCTTTCCCGCCACCATCGCCACCGACGACCCCTTCGCCGCCGACGAGCTGGCATTGCCGACCATCGGTCTCGGCAATCACGAAGAAGACTACGACTTCGAATGGTCGAAGACGCTGTTCAAGGGCTTTTCGATCTCCTTCGAGGGCGGCTATGCCAACGCGCATCTCCCCGGCGGCCCGAACGCCAGCGGCTTCGACAATATCGAGATCACGCCGACCTGGCAGTTCGTCACCGATCCCGACGGCGAATTCGTCGCCTCGGCGGCGATGAGCTTCGAGATCGGCGGCAGCGGCTCGTCCGCGGTGACCGACAGCTTCACGACCTACACGCCCAAACTTCTGTTCGGCAAAGGCTTCGGGCAATTGCCGGACTCGATGGCGCTGCTGCGGCCGCTCGCGGTCACCGGCGTCATCGGCTACGCCATCCCCGGCACCAGCACCGAGTCCAAGGTGCTCGAATGGGGCGGGGCGCTGGAATACAGCCTTCTCTATCTGCAGGACAATGTGCGCGACCAGGGCTTTTCCAATTTCGTCGCCCATCTGACGCCGGTGGTCGAATTCCAATTCGAGACGCCGACCGACACGGGCGGCGGCGGCACCACGGGCACGGTCAATCCCGGCCTGATCTGGTCGGGGCAATACACGCAGGTCGGCATCGAGGCCGTGATCCCGATCAATCACGCCAGTGGTGACAATATCGGCGTGCTGATGCAGCTTCACTTCTACCTGGACGACATCTTCCCGCATTCGCTGGGAACACCGCTGTTTGGAGGGAATCGTTGAAGCGCGCCCCGATTCTGGCCGTCGTCCTCGCGGGGCTCGCGGTCCCCGCGATGGCACATGCCTTCCTGGAGAAGGCCAGTCCCGCCGCCGGCGAAAATCTTCACGCCGCGCCGGCGAAGATCGCGCTGCATTTCAGCGAGACGCTGGAGCCGGCCTTCAGCGGCATCACCGTCACCGACGCGGCGGGCGCCGACATGCGGGCGGGGCCGCCTTCGGTCAGCGGCGGCGAAATGGATCTGCCGCTGAGACCGCTGCCGCCCGGCCGCTATCGCGTCACCTGGCACGCGGTGTCGGTCGACACCCACCGCACCGCCGGCAAATACAATTTCCTGGTCCTGCCGTGACGGCGCTGTTCGCGCTGACCCGCGCTCTGCATTTCGCCAGCCTGATGGCGATCTTCGGCGCCGGCGCCTTCGCCTTCGTGGCGCGCGAGCCGCGCAACGATCCGATGTTGCGAAAGCCTCTCGCCGCCGCCGCCCTCGCCGCGCTGGCAACGGCGGTTCTGTCGCTCTGTTTGGTCACCGGCGAGATGACCGGCGTTCCCGAGGCCTCGTACGACGTATTCTCCGTCGCGACCGTCGTCGCCCAGACGTTCTACGGCAACGTCTTTCTGCTGCGCATCGCACTGCTGGTCGGCCTTAGCCTGCTGTGCGTCGCCGATGCCGGTCCCGGCCTGAAAGCGCTGACCGGCGGAACGGCGCTCGCCCTGCTCGGCCTGACCAGCCATGCCGCCGCAGCGGGCGACGCGCGCTATGAATATGCCCGCGCCGCCGTCGACGCGCTTCATCTTCTCGCGGCGGGGTTCTGGATCGGCGGTCTCGTCGCATTGCTGCCGGCGATTTTCGCCCGTCCGCGCGATGTGCCCAAGCTGATCGCGAGGCTGCGCCTCTTTTCCTTCTACGGCCTGATCGCGGTCGCGATCCTGTTCGCGGCCGGAACTCTGAACGGCATCGCCATCCTGGATGTGCGCGGCATGCGCTGGTCCGGTACGTATCTGACATGGCTCGCAGTCAAGCTGGTGCTGGCGGGCGTGATGATCGCGCTGGCGCTGACCAACCGCTTCGGCGTCCTGCCGGCCCTGGCGCGCGGCGAAAAAGAGGCGCAGGACACAATTCCCCTGACCGTCCTCGCGGAACTTAGCTGCGCGGCGCTGATTCTGCTGGCCGTCGGGTTCCTGGGCCTCACCTCGCCCATGCAGATGTAAGGCTGGCAATTAGTTTCATTTGAAACTATATTCTCGGCGTCATCAGAATCGTGGGAGACCGCCATGGCGCTTTGGGAAAATCCGATGGGAACCGACGGGTTCGAATTCGTCGAATACACCGCGCCCGACGTGACGGAGCTCCACAGGCTGTTCGAGCGCATGGGCTTTCGCGCCGTCGCCAAGCACCGTTCCAAGGACGTCACCCTGTTCCGCCAGGGCCAGGTGAACTTCATCGTCAACGCCGAGCCCGACAGCCACGGCGCGCGCTTCGCCAAGGAACACGGCCCCTCGGCCTGCGCCATGGCGTTCCGCGTCAAGGATGCGGCGAAAGCCTATGCCAGGCTGATCGAGCTCGGCGCCAAGCCGTTCCACAACACCGTCGGCCCGATGGAGCTCAACATTCCCGCCATCGAGGGCATCGGCGGCAGCGTGATCTATCTCGTCGACCGCTACGGCGACCGCTCGATCTACGACGTCGACTTCGTGCCGACCGATCCGGCGAAGGGCCTGGTGCACGAAGGCGCCGGCCTGACCGACATCGATCACGTCACGCACAACGTCTTTCGCGGCAACATGGACAAATGGGCCGGCTTCTACGAGAAATTCTTCAACTTCCGTGAAGTGCGCTATTTCGACATCGAGGGCAAGCTGACCGGCCTCAAGAGCCGCGCCATGACCAGCCCGGACGGCAACATCCGCATCCCGATCAACGAAAGCTCCGACGACAAATCGCAGATCGAGGAATATCTCCACGCCTATCACGGCGAAGGCATCCAGCACATCGCGCTCGGCAGCAGCGACATCTACCAATCGGTCGAGACGCTGAAAGCCCAGGGCGCGCAGTTCCAGGATTCGCCCGACACCTATTACGAGCGGCTCGACAACCGCATCAAGGGTCATGGCGAGGACGTGGCGCGGCTGAAGAAGGACCGCATCCTGATGGACGGCGAGCGCAACAGCGAGATCGGCCTGTTGCTGCAGATCTTCACCCAGAACGCCATCGGGCCGATCTTCTTCGAGATCATCCAGCGCAAGGGCAACCAGGGCTTCGGCGAAGGCAATTTCCGCGCCCTGTTCGAGTCCATCGAGGCCGACCAGATCAAGCGCGGCGTGCTGAAAGATACGAGCGCGGCATGAGCAAAAACTGGATCGAATTTCCCCGCGTCGAGGGCGAGACCTCCAGGCAGGCGCATGCTGACCTCCCCGCCGGCACGTTCGAGCGCGAGATCGGCCGCGACGGTTTCTTCGGGCCCGCGACGCACATCTATCACCGTCACGCGCCGACCGGCTGGACCGCGTTCGAGGGGCCGTTGCGCCCGCGCGCCTTCGACGCCGTCGGCGCACTCGCGGAGAGCAACGAGCCGTTCAAGCCCGTGCCGCTGCTCTCCAACGCCCATTGCAAGATGGCGATCTGGAAATGCGCCGCCGCGATGCCGGCGCTGGCCCGCAATTCGGACGGCGACCAGCTGCTCTTCATTCATGAAGGCGCGGGCGATTTGTTCTGCGACTTCGGCCATATGAGCTATCGCGACGGCGACTATCTGCTGCTGCCACGCGGCACGATGTGGCGGCTGGAGCCGTCGGCGCCGACCACGGCGCTGACCATCGAGGCGACAAACGGCAGCTACAAGCTGCCCGACCGCGGCATCCTGGGGCCGCACGCCTTCTTCGATCCGGCGGCGCTGGAAACGCCCAAGCTGGACGCCGCCTTCAAGGCGCAGCGCGACGGCGAATGGAAGGTGCAGGTCAAGCATCGCGGCCAGTTGTCGACCATCACCTATCCCTTCAATCCGCTCGACGCCGTCGGCTGGAAAGGCAACCTCACCGCGCTGAAGCTCAACTGGCGCGACATCCGCCCGATCATGAGCCACCGCTATCACATCCCGCCGAGCGTGCATTCGACCTTCATCGCCGACCGCTTCGTGGTCTGCACCTTCGTGCCGCGCCCCATCGAGAGCGATCCCGGCGCGCTGAAAGTGCCGTTCTTCCACTCCAACGACGATTTCGACGAGGTGATCTTCTATCACGCCGGCGAGTTCTTCAGCCGCGACAACATCAAGCCCGGCATGGTGACCTTCCATCCCAACGGCTTCACCCACGGCCCGCATCCCAAGGCCTTCGCCGCCGGCGCCAGGGCCGCCAAGACCATGACCGACGAGGTCGCGGTGATGGTCGACGCGCGCGACCCGCTGGACATGAGCGCCGCCGCCGAGACGACCGAGGTCAAGACCTATGCCGAAAGCTGGATCGTCAAATGAAGCTCGCCTCGCTCCGCCACGGCCGCGACGGACGGCTGGCCGTCGTCAGCCGCGACCTCAAATCCTGCATCGCCGTGCCGGAGATCGCCGCCACGCTGCAGGCGGCGCTCGACAATTGGGCGCATGCCGCGCCGAAGCTGGCCGAGGTCTATGAGCGCCTCAACAACGGCGCCGTCAACGACGCGCAATGGTTCGACCCCAAGGACTGCCTGTCGCCCTTGCCGCGCGCCTATCAATGGGCCGACGGCTCGGCCTATGTCACGCATGTCGAGCTGGTGCGCAAGGCGCGCGGCGCCGAGATGCCGCCCTCCTTCTGGACCGATCCGTTGATGTACCAGGGCGGTTCGGACTCGTTCATCGGGCCGACCGATCCCATCCTCGCCGCCGACGAAGCCTGGGGCATCGATTTCGAGGCCGAGGTCGCGGTCGTCACCGACGACGTGCCGATGGGCGCGAGTCCGGTGGAGGCCGAGCGGCACATCAAGCTGTTGATGCTCGTCAACGACGTCAGCTTGCGCAACCTCATCCCGAACGAACTCGCCAAGAATTTCGGCTTCTTCCAGTCCAAGCCGGCCAGCGCGTTTTCCCCCGTCGCCGTCACGCCCGACGAACTGAAGGACGCCTGGCGGGACGCCAAGGTCCACCTGCCGCTGCAGGTCCGCTTCAATGACGAGACTTTCGGTGCGCCCGATGCCGGCGTCGACATGACGTTCAGCTTCGCGCAGCTCATCGCCCACGCCGCCAAGACGCGCGCCCTGGTCGCCGGCTCGATCGTGGGTTCGGGCACGGTGTCGAACAAGTCGGGCAATGTCGGCTCCTGCTGCATCGCCGAGCGCCGCACGCTGGAGACCATCGAGAGCGGCAAGCCTACGACCCCCTTCATGAAATTCGGCGACCGCGTCCGCATCGAGATGCAGGGCGCCGACGGCCATTCCATCTTCGGAGCGATAGACCAGCATGTCGTCCCCTACCAAAGGTGAGTTCGCGCTTTACGGCTATTTCCGCTCCTCGGCGGCGTTCCGCGCCCGCATCGCGCTGAACCTCAAGGGCATCAAGCCGGAGCTGCGCTTCGTCCACCTGCTGCGCGACGGCGGCCAGCAGCACGCCCCCGAGTACAAGACCGTCAATCCGCAGGGCCTGATCCCGGCGCTGGCGCATGACGGGCACCTGATCACCCAGTCGATGGCGATCATCGAATATCTCGACGAGATCGCGCCCACCCCGCCGATCCTGCCCCGCGACCCTTACGGCCGCGCCCGGGTGCGCGAGATCGCCTATGTCGTCGGCTGCGACATCCATCCGGTGAACAATCTGCGCGTCGGCCTGCATATGAAGGAGACGTTCAACGCCAGCGACGACGACATCGCGCGCTGGCACCGCCACTGGATCCGCATCGGCTTCGACGCGCTGGAGACGATGCTGGCGCTGTCCAAAGACACCGGCGCCTGGTGCCATGGCGACACGCCGACCATGGCCGACATCCTCTTGATCCCGCAATGCGCCAACGCAAGACGCGTGAAGCTGGAGCTCGATCCCTGGCCGACCATCGCGCGGATCGAGGCGCACGCGCTGAAGCATCCGGCGTTCGACGCCGCGCTGCCCAAGAACCAGCCCGATGCGGAATAGCGCCGCCGCCGCCAAGCGTGAGGCGCGGCTCGATCTCGACCGCTTCCTGCCCTATCGGCTGTCCGTGCTGTCCAACCGCGTCTCGAGCGCCATCGCGCGGCAATATTCCGACCGCTTCGGCCTTACGATTCCCGAGTGGCGCGTCATGGCGGTGCTGGGCGGCACGTCGGACCTGTCGGCGCGCGACGTCGCCGAGCGCACGGCGATGGACAAGGTCCAGGTCTCCCGCGCCGTCGAGAGCCTGATGCGCGCCCGCCGCGTGGCGCGCACCGCCGACCGTGCGGACGGCCGCCTGCTGCGCCTGTCGCTCACGCCGCGCGGCCGCGCCATCTATGACGAGGTCGTGCCGCTGGCGCTGCATCTGGAAAACATGTTCCTCTCCGCGCTGACGCAAGACGAGCGGCGCCAGTTCGACGTGCTGATGGGCAAGCTGGCGCGCCAGGCCCACCTTTTGGGCGGAGACAGCAAATGACCATCCGCATCGGCATCCTGGGCGCTGCCAAGATCGCGCCGGGCGTGGTCATCGCTCCGTCGCGCGACAATCCCGATTTCGAGGTCGTCGCCGTCGCGGCGCGCGATCCCGTTCGCGCCGAGGCCTACGCCGCCGAGCACGGCATCCCGATCGTCGCGAAAGACTACGACGCGCTGGTGCGCCATCCCGATGTCGATCTGGTCTACAACGCCCTGCCCCCGGGTGGCCATGCGCGCTGGACTATCGCCGCGCTGGAAGCCGGCAAGAACGTGCTGTGCGAGAAACCCTTCGCGATGAACGCGGCGCAGGTCCGCACCATGAACGACGCGGCAAAGCGCACCGGGTGCATCCTGGTCGAGGCTTTCCATTACCGCCATCACGCCGTCATGCAGCGCGCCGTCGCCATCGCGCGCTCGGGCGAGCTGGGAACGATTGAAGCCGTCGAAGCCTCGTTCGAAGTGCCGATTCCCTATCGTGAGGGCGAATTGCGCTGGACGCGCGAACAGGGCGGCGGCGCGCTGATGGATCTGGGCTGTTACCCGGTGCACGCCCTGCGCGCGGTGATGGGCAGCGAGCCCGCGGTGCTCGCCGCAACCTGCACGATGGAACACGGTGTCGATGTGGCGACCCGGGCCGAGCTCGATTTCGCCGGCGTGCCGGCGACGCTGTCGACCTCGATGAAGCCGGAGCGTTTCGGCGCCGCGCTGCGGCTCACCGGCCAGCACGGCAGCCTCGAAATCTTGAACTTCGTCGCGCCGCAGCTCGGCTGCCGGTTTACCGTGACCGTGGGCGGCAAGACGCGCGACGAGCCGACGGCCGCCGGCCCGCCGACCTATGTCGCCCAGCTCGCCGAACTCGGCGACGTCCTCTTGCGCGGCAAGGCGCAGCTCATCACCGCGGCGGACTCGTTCGGCAATATGAGCGCCATCGACGCCATCTACGCCAAGGCGGGCGTGGCGCGGGTGTTCGATTAGAGTCAGCTTGGGTTGCGGTAAATCAAACCCATTCGTCATCGCCGGACTTGTTCCGGCGACCTATGAAAACAATCCTCTAAAATTATCGACGTCGGTGTTCTTGGGTGGCCGGCACAAGGCCACTGCTGTCCGGTTTAAATTCTAGGCCCATAGCAGCTCGATTTGGTTTGGATTTCTGCGGTTTGGCGCCTCGGGTTCGAGGAGTTGGTCGATTCTT
>OLLF01000192.1_pt1 | contig 11982 bp, 7 predicted proteins | sample 1604471 | NCBI WGS metagenome assembly OLLF01 (sample SAMEA104055714, study PRJEB20765) | soil metagenome | isolation source: soil
GCTCGGCGTCGGACCCCTCCCCGAAAAATCCTTCGGATTTTTCGACCCTCCCTCAAGGGGAGGGTAAAACCGCCGCTTCCAGCCGCGCCACGAACTCGGCCTTCTGCGCGTCGTCGATCCAGCGCGTCACCGCGACGATATCGTGCTGATAGTCGATGAAGACGATGTTGTCGCCATTGCCGATGAAGGCGAGCGCGTCCTCGCGCGCCGCGGGAAACAGCTTGCGGTCGGTGTTGAGGAACCAGTTCATGTAGCCATAGCCCGGATTGGGCCCGGTCGGCGTGCGCGACAGCGCGATCCATTTCTCGGACAGGATTTGCTTGCCGTTCCAGTTGCCGCCCCGCAGGCCCAGCAGCCCCATGCGCGCCAGGTCGCGGCCTGAGATGAACATGCCGCCGCCCCAATGGCCGCCGCCGGGCACGACGTGGATGCGCCGCCCGCCGATGGTGACCCAGGAGTTCGTGTAGCCCTCCCAATGCCAGGCGTCCGAGGCGCCGATGGGTGTCATGACATTCTCGCGCAACACGTCCGGCAGTGGCCGCTTCCACAAATGCGTCAGCGCCAGCGCCAGCGCGTTGACGCGGACGTCGGAATATTTCCATTGCGTGCCGACCGGCGGCGGGCCGGCGGCGAGTTCGTCCCACGGATTCTTGCCCGGGCGGTCGGCCCACCACGGCTTGCCCCACATCGTGCCGGTCCAGCCGCTAGTCTGGCGCAGCATCTGGTCCCAGGTGATCGGCTGGTTGTGCGGCGTCAGGAAATCCGGCGTCGGCTGCACATAGTCGATGACACGATCGTTGACGTCGCGGATCAGATGGCGGTCGAAGGCGATGCCGGCGACGGCGGAGAGAAACGTCTTGGTCACCGAATGCGCCATGTCGACGGCGCCGGTGTCGCCCCATTCGGCGACGATGTAGCCATGACGCAGGATGATGCCGTTGGCCGGCGCATGCGCCTTCAGCGGCCCAAGCGGATCGGAAAAGGGCCCGGCGAATTGCAGCGGGATGACGATGCGAAGATCGCGTGAGTCGATGGCCGTCGCGCCCGGCGGAAATTTCGTCTCGTTGGCGACGGCGAAATCGATGGCGGCCTGCAGCTTCGCCGGATCGAAGCCCTCGGCCGCGGGCGCCTGCGTCTGCCACTGGCCCTTGGGCGGAAAGTAGTCGGCAGCATGGGCTGCCGCGCTTGCCATGAGGAAGAGCGAAGCCGTCACGATGCGAAAGAGAGTCGTCATGCGCCTATTCGTGTCCGCCATCATGGTAAATGCAAGCGTTTGGCGAGACCGCATTCCGGCGCTACAGTGACCGTGGAATGCAATGACGGGCAAACCGATGGCGCAGAATGCGCGAATCCCGCAGAAGCGGGCGTATCTTCTTTTGGCTTGGGCGTTCATGCTGCCCAGCCTTGCGGCACAGGCATGCGACTGCCCGCCGCGGCATCGCGAACCAATCGTGCTAAATGGCCGTCTCGATATGTCGGGTTTCACGGGTGGCGTCGGATATGGCGCCGATGGCGGCGGCTACGTGCAGACGTCGGTCTATGTCGCTGGCGGGGCCAACGCGGGAGCCGGAGCTTTCGCCGCGGCCCGCGCACAGGCTTTCGCCTCGGCACATGCCTTCGCCTCCGCACATGGTTCTGGCGGCGGCCACATGGGCGGCGGTCACGGCATGGGTGGCCACGGCATGGGCGGTTACGGCGGCCACCACTAGGCCGCGGCAACCATCGCTGCGGCCCCCGCGTTGTTGATCGAAGCCTCAAGCGCCAGCCACGCCGAAACTTCTGGAAGGTTCCTGCCGCTGCGGCGCCGTGCATTTCACAGTGGCGAGCCATACGCCCCATCCGTATCAGCTCTGCTATTGCGCGATCTGCCGCAAGACCGCCGGCGGCGGCGGCTTCGCGATCAATCTCATGGGCGATGCCCAAACGCTCAAGGTGCGCGGCAAGAAGGCGATCCGAGTCTTCCGCGCCCGGATCGAGGACGAAGACGGCCACTGCCGTACCAGCCGCGGGGAACGGAATTTTTGCGTGAAATGCGCGACGGCGCTGTGGCTGTACGATCCGGAGTGGCCGGAGCTGGTGCATCCCTTCGCCTCGGCCATCGATACGGCATTGCCCGTGCCGCCGTCCAAGGTTCACCTCATGCTGCGTTTCAAGCCGAGCTGGTTGAAGCCGGATTTCGGCCGCGGTGACCAGAAATTCCGCGAATACCCCAAGCTCTCCATCGAGCAATGGCATCGGCGGCGCGGCTTGTGGATCGATTGATCCGACGCGACGATATCAGCCCAACACGATCAGCACGCGATGCGTCTTGCCGTCATCGATCAGCGGGATCGGGCCTTTGCGCTCGCCCGTCACGGTCTCGCCGTCGATCTTGAGGGCGAGGATGCCGCTGCAGACATCCAGCGGGTTCTCGACCGAGATCTCGTAGCGCGAGGACCGATAGCGGAAAGAGATTTCGAAGCCCGGCCAGCCGCGCGGGATGCAAGGCGCGATGGTCAGCGCCTCGCCCTGCAGGCGGAAACCGAGCAGGCCTTCGAGCGCGACACGGTAATACCAGGCGGCCGATCCGGTGTACCAGGTCCAGCCGCCGCGGCCGACATGCGGCGGCACCGAGTAGACGTCGGCCGCGATGACATAGGGCTCGACCTTGTATTTCTGCATGGCGGCGGGGCTGTCGGCGTGGTGCACGGGATTGAGCATCGCCAGAAGCTCATAGGCTTTGTCGCCGTCGCCCAGATAGGTATAGGCCAGCGCCGCCCAGGCCGCGGCATGGGTGTACTGGCCGCCGTTCTCGCGGATGCCGGGCGGATAGCCCTTGATATAGCCCGGATCGCGCTCCGGATTGTCGAAGGGCGGCGTGAACAGCAGCGCGATCTTCTGGTCGCGCTGCACCAGGTATTTGTCGACGGCGGCCATGGCGCGGGCGGCGCGGGCGGGCTCCGCCGCCCCGGAAATCACGGCCCAGGATTGCGCGATGGAATCGATGCGGCAATCATTGTTCGAAACCGAGCCCAGGGGCGTGCCGTCGTCGAAATAGGCGCGGCGATACCAGTCGCCGTCCCAGGCGTCGCGCTCCAGGGACTTCTTGAGGTCGGTCGCGTGCCGCCGCCATTCGCCGGCGCGGTCGGCATCGCTACGCGCCTCCGCGACTTTCGAGAACGCGCCGAGGGTAGTGTAGACGAACCAGCCGAGCCAGACGCTTTCGCCCTTGCCCTGCTCGCCGACGCGGTCCATGCCGTCGTTCCAGTCGCCGGCGCCCATCAGCGGCAGGCCGTGTGCGCCGGTCGCGAGGCTGCTGTCGAGCGCCAGCGCGCAATGCTCATAGAGGCTGGCCGGATTTGCCGATTGCGTCGGCTGAAAGAAGGCGTCTTTTTCTCCGGGCGCAATCCCGGGACCTTCGAGGAACGGGACCATCTCGTCCAGCACTGCGGCATCGCCGGTGGTGCGCACATAGTGGCTCACGACATAGGGCAGCCAGACGCGGTCGTCCGAGACATGGGTGCGGATGCCGCGCCCGGTTTCCGGCAGCCACCAATGCTGCACGTCGCCAGCTGCGAATTGCCGGCCAGCCGCGCGCAGCAGATGCTCGCGCGCGATGTCGGGCCGCGAGACGCAGAGCGCCATGACGTCCTGCAACTGGTCGCGGAAGCCATAGGCGCCGCTCGCCTGGTAGAAACCGGCGCGCGCCCAGACGCGGCAGCCCAGCGCCTGGTACAGAAGCCAGCGGTTCATCAGGATGTCGAGCGCCCGGTCGGGCGTCTTCACCTGCACCGCGCCCAGGATGTCGTCCCACTGTCCGGTCGCGGCTTTGAATACGGCGTCGAGGTCGGCGGCGCGGTATTTCGCGACCAGCGCCTCGGCCTCGCGCTTCGATCCGCACTGGCCCAGGAAGACGACGATCTCGGCCGAGCCGATCGCGGCAAGCTTGATGAAAGTCTGCAACGCACCGCAGGGATCGAGCCCGGCGCCGACGCGATTCGACAATTCCGTGCCGTGGACGAGGCCCGCCGGACTGTCGAGGGCGCCATCGCGGCCGATGAATTCGGCGCGGTCTCCCGTCCAGGCCGACTGGCGGCCCTTGAGATCCAAAAAGGCCACGCGGTCGCCGAACTCGTTGCTCCAGGGATTTTGCGCCAGCAGCGCGCCGGTCTCGCCGCCGAGCTCGGTGACGATATAGGGCCGGCCGGCGCGCTGGGCGTTGCCCAGCACCCATTCGACATAGGCCGTCACCGACAGCCGGCGCTCGCGGCCCGATTGATTGGTGATCTTCAGGCGCGCGATCTTGATGGAATCGTCCGCCGGCACGAACTGCGTCAGTTCGAGCGCGATGCCGTGCGCCGCATGCTCGAAGCGGCTGTAGCCCTGGCCGTGGCGTGCGATGTAGCGGGTGCTCTTCTCGCGGATCGGCGCCGCCGTCGGCGTCCAGAGTTGCCCGGTGTCTTCGTCGCGCACATAGATCGCCTCGCCCGGCGCATCGCTGACCGGATCGTTCGACCAGGGAGTGAGCTGGTTCTGCTGGCTGTTGAGCGACCAGGTGAAACCGGAACCGCCGGCCGAGACCTGAAAACCGAAGGAGGGATTGGCGACGACGTTGACCCAGGGCGCGGGCGTGCGCTGGCCGTCATCCACCGCGACGACATATTCGCGGCCACCGCCGGCGAAGCCGCCCAGACCGTTGAAGAACTCCGTCTCGGGACGCGGCAAGGCGATCTCCGGCAGGCCGGACGGCGGCAGGTGCCGCACCGGCGGCGCCATGGCCGGCCGGCGGTCGCGGGCCTGGTTGATCTGCTCTGCGAGCGTGCCGCGCTGGCCGTGCAAGACGGCGCGGGCGGCGGCTTGCAAGAGGTCGCAGACCTCGCCCGGCACCAGGTCGGTGCGCAGGACATAGACGCCGCCGCGCACGTCGCCGCGCGAGATCCGGGGCAGCGACTGGTTCATCCGCACCAGCGCGTCGATCGAACTCTGGAAATCCTGGACGTACGACGAGGCCCGCTCGTTCAGGATGACGAGGTCCACCGGCAATTGCTTCAGTCGCCAGTATTCATGCGCCCGCAGGAGCTGGCGCACGAGCTGCAGGTCGTCGTCCTGTTCGACGCGTAGCAGCACGATGGGCAGGTCGCCGGAAATGCCGTGCGGCCACAGCAACGAGGTCTTGCGGATGCCGCGCCGCAGCAGCTCGGACGCGGGCCTGAGCGTGCTGTCGGAATACAGAACGTGGTTGGCGAGGCGCTGATACAGGTGCGCGTCGTTGGCGCTGATGCCCAGGTGATGCAGCTGCATCTGCGCCTGGGTCCAGGCCAGCGTCCGCACGCGGTCGAACGCCATGGAGTCCTGGTACTTCTCGGCCAGCTCCAGCACCGCCTCGCGGGTCGGCGCCACGAGCGTCCAGAACGCGACATGGACCGTGCCGCCGCGCGGCACGCGCACCCGGCGGCGCAGGCTGAAGATCGGATCGAGCACCGCGCCCGCGGTGTTGGAGAGCGGCCAGCCTTCGCTGATCGCGGCCGGCTGGCGGATGGTCTGGCCGCGGCCGATGAAGCGCGCCCGATCGGTCTCGAATTGGACCTCGCCCGCGCCGTTGCCCTCGACGACGGCGATATGCGCCGCCCAGACGACGGGATCGCCGTCGGAGCGGCGCTTGCGCGTCGCCAGGATGGCGCCCAGATGCGGCACGAACTCGGTCTGCACGAACAATTTGGCGAAGGCGGGATGGGCCATGTCGTCGGCCTGGCGCGACAGGACGAGCTCCGCATAGGAGGTCAATTCGACTTCGCGCTCGCGCAGGCCGTGATTGGTGATCGACACACGCCGGACTTCGGCGTCGTCTTCCGGCGATACCGCGGCCTCCTGCATGGTCGTGACCGCGCCGTCGCGGCGCACGATTTCGGCGCGATCCTCGGTGAAGGTGGCGGTGTAGCGGTCCGGCGTCGCGACGCTCGGCTCATAGCCGGCCGACCAGACGTCGCCGGCCTCCAGGTCGCGGACGAAGCAATAGCTGCCCCAGTTGTCGCAGGTGACGTCCTCGCGCCAGCGCGTGATCGCGATGTCGCGCCAGCGGCTGTAGCCCGAACCCGCGGCCGTCACCATCACCGAATAGGTGCCGTTCGACAAAAGATGCGTCCGCGGCAGGCGGCTGTAGGGCGAGGTGTAGCGGCGCTGGATCTCGGGAACCAGATCGCCGACCTCGATGGTCTCGGCGACCTGCTCCGGCGGCGGGCGGGCCACCGCCACGTCGCGCGGCATGCGCTCCTGCAGCAGCAGCTCCGCGGCCTGGACGATGGGCTCGGCGTGAAAGCGCGTGCGCATGGCGCCGTCATGCAGCGCGTTGGCGATGGCCAAGAGGCTCATGGCCTGGTGATGCGCCATGTAGGCGCGCACGATGACGACGGTCTCGCCTTCCGGCAGGCGCGAGCGCGTGTAGTCCAGCGCTTCGTACCAGCCATAGGGCCCGCGGCCGCCGCTGTCGGCGAGCCGCTGCAGGTTGCGCGCCGCCGCCGCCGGATCGATCATCGCGGCGAGCCCGGTGGCGTAGGGCGCGATGACCGTGTTCTCGCCGAGCCCGCGCTTGTAGCCGAGATCGGGTACGCCGAAGCTCGAATATTGATAGGTTCGTTCGATGTCGCGCGCGCTGAAGGCCGATTCCGAGATGCCCCACGGCACGCCGAGTTCGTCGCCATAGGCTTCCTGGCGGCGAACAACCAGACGGTTGGTTTCGGCCAGCAGGCTGCCGGCCGGTGCGCGCATCACCAGCGACGGCATCAGGTATTCGAACATCGATCCCGACCAGGACATCAGCGCCGAACCGCCGGGCAGCGGCGTCAGCGTGCGGCCGAGATGGAACCAGTGCCGGGCCGGAATGTCGCCCTTGGCGATGGCGATGAAACTGGCAAGCCGCGCCTCCGATGCCAGCAGATCGTAGAAATTCGGATCAAGGCCGGCATCGGCGCTGCGATAGCCGATCGACAGAAGCTGGCGCCCCTGATCCAGCAGGAAGCCGAATTCCATCGCATTGAACATGCCGTAGGCGCGGCTGGACAGGCTTTCAAGGCGCTCCGTCGATCGGTTCGCGGCGGCGGCCGATTCTCCGAGCGGGCCGCTCTGCGACGAATCCGCCGCCGCGCCATGCAATTGGGCGAGAGACGGTATCGCTGCGAAATGGCTGGCCGCCGCATTGTGCTCGAACGATCCCGCCCGATCCTCGACAAAGGCCCAGGGCACGAGAAATTCCAGATCGCGCTTGTGCGAGCCGGTGCAGGCGTACAGGGCATCGGCCCAGACGACCATGTCCGGCGCCGGCGCAGTGGAAGATTCCATCGCGCCGCACAGAGCCGAAGCCGACTGGCGGATGATGCCGGCTTTGGCGTCGAGTTCGCGCAACAAGCGCGCCAGATCGCCGAGGCCGGGCGTGGCACGGCGCAGGGTTTCGCCGAAATCGTCGATCACGTCGCTCAGTTGCGGCGGCATGGCGGCCGGCGTGCGCGGATTGGCGAACTGCGCCCGCGCCGCTTCGCGGACGAGCTCCAGCGCGTCTTCGAGACCCATGCGCCAGGCGGGATGGACAATGGGTCCGCGCAAGATTTCGCTGGCCGCGTTGGCCAACGCGATCAGGTGGCCGGCGAGATTGCCGCTGTCGACGGAGGAGATGTATTTGGGCTCGAGGGCGCGCAGGTCACGCGTGTCGTACCAGTTGTAGAAATGCCCGCGATGGCGATCGAGCTTGTCCAGCGTCGCGAAGGTGCCCTCGAGACGCTCCAGCACGTCGAGCGTGCCCACCCAGCCGAAGTCGCGCGCCGCCACGATGGACAGAAGGTAGAGCCCGATATTGGTCGGAGAGGTGCGGTGCGCCACGACCGGCGCCGGATCCTCCTGAAAATTGTCCGGCGGCAGGAGATTGTCTTCCGCGGTGACGAAGGTTTCGAAGAAGCGCCAGGTGCGGCGCGCCGCAAGGCGAAGCGCGCGTGTGTCGCCTTGCGAAATCGCCAGGTGCCCGAGAGCCGGCGGCGGCTGGCTCGCCCAGCGCGCGACGAAGGGCGATAGCACCCAAAGCGCGCCGAATGGCGCCGCAATCGGCCAGGCGCCGTGCCCGAAATGAACGATCACACCGCCGGCTATCGCCGCAAAGATTACGCTGGCCGCGAATTGGGTCAGAAGACTGCGGCGATCGAAGCCATGCTGGCTGCTCGCCTGCGCCGTCGTCACCCATTCAAGCAACCGGCGGCGCCGGATGAACAGCCGGAACAAGGTCCGCGCGATCGCGTCGGTCATGATCCAGGCTTGATGCGCGAGAAACGTCAGCAGAAACGCGCCCTGGACGATACCGAGCTCGATGTCGCGCGCCACGCCGCGCCAATGACTGCGCAGCGAAACGCCCACCCGCCGCGGCATCAGGGCCGAAAGGGCCGGAAGCAAGGTCGGCAGCAGCAGCATAAGGAGGATGAACACCGTCCAGGCCGCCGCATCGGGCCAGGGCAACAGCCAGCCGAGAAGCAGCGAAAGCAGGGTCGACGGCGCCGACAGCGAGCGGCGGAGGTTGTCGATCAGCTTCCAGCGCCCGGTCAGGGGTATCGACGTTCTGCGCTTCGAAGCGGACGGACCCTTGCTGAAAATCCAGGGCAGCAATTGCCAGTCGCCCCGCACCCAGCGGTGCTGGCGCGACGCGGCCACGTCGTAGCGCGACGGATATTCCTCGACGACCTCGATGTCCGAGGCAAGGCCGGCACGGGCGAAGATACCTTCCAGCAGGTCGTGGCTCAGCACCGCGTTGATCGGAATGCGCGAGTCGAGCGCCGCTTCGAAGGCATCGACGTCGTAGATGCCTTTGCCGACATAGGAACCCTCTTCGTAGAGATCCTGATAGATGTCGGAGACGACGACGGCGTAAGGGTCGATGCCGGTGGGGCCGGCGAACACGCGTTGGAACAGCGAGCCTTCGTCGCCGGTCGGCAAGGACGGTGTCACGCGCGGCTGCAGAATCGCGTGGCCTCGGACCACGCGTCCCAGCTTGGGATCGAAGCGGGGGCGGTTGAGCGGATGGGCCATCTTGCCCACCAAGTGGCGCGCGGCGCCGATCGGCAGCCGCGTATCGGCATCCAGGGTGATGACATAGCGGATTGCGGAGGGCGGCAGCTGATTGTCTGCCGGCAAGAACGTCGTGTCTGTGGCGCCGCGCAGCAGGCGGTTGAGTTCCTGCAATTTGCCGCGCTTGCGCTCCCAGCCGATCCATTTGCTCTCGCCCGTGTTCCAGATGCGCCGGCGATGCAGCAGCAGAAAGCGGTTTTCATTGGGGCGCGGATGACGCGCATTGAGCTCGCCGATCGCCGCCGTGGCGGTGGCGAGCAGCATGGCGTCGTCCGGTGTCTCTTCCGTCGCCGAATCGATCCAGTCGGACAGCAAGGCGAAGGTGAAATTGGCGTCGGGGTTGCCGAGGTAATGCACTTCCAGCTGCTCGACCTGCCGGGCAATCGCCGCCGGCGACGTCAACAATGTCGGCACCGCGACCAGCGTTCGCAATGTGTCCGGGACGCCGTCGCGCAATTCCAGGCCGGGCAGCTGCATGGCGCCGACCTGATGCGTGATGACCCGGTTGACGATGGCGGTGGCCAGGTCGGAGGCCGGCACAATTGCGCTCACCGCCAGCGCGGCCAGAAGCCAGCCGGCGGCGTCGCCGATGCCAACCATTGCCGCGGTGACGATGAGCGCCGCAATGACAGCGATCATCGCCACATAGCTGACGACACCGGCACCCGAGAAACCGCGATACAGCCTGGTTTTGGGGTGGAGACGGCAGCCCAGATCCCTCTCGAAGGCCGGCCGGCCCTCGGCGATCAGGTAAAAGCCCGGATCGCACTCCCGGCGGGTGGACCGTTCGCTGCGCCCCAGGCCTTTGCCGGCGCGCACGGCTTCGGCAGCGGCGCGTTCGGCAACTTCGATCTCGCCGCAGCCGGATTCGAGCGCCAGCGTTTCGATGGCGCGGCGATACAGATCGCGGGTTGCGAAATCCATGTCCGCGAAATTCGTTTGCGCGACCAGCGCGGCATCGACGTGACTGACGCTTTCGAAGAATTCCGGCCAGGTGATCGACGAAATCAGCCGCATGCTCGTGATCACATTGCGCACGGTCACGTTCATGGCGCTTTGGCGTTGCACTTCCTGGCGGACGATCTGGTCAGTGGTCGTGCCTTCGGCGGTCAGCCGGTCGTTCAGCCAGCGCAGGGCTGGCGTTATGTCGGGATCGCGATCGCGCAGGCGCTGCGCCAGCTGAACCGCAAAGGCCGGCGACCACGCGATGGCGTCGAGGTTGCGGCGCTGCACCGCCGGCGCCGTCTTGCTGCCCTCTCCCAGCAGCTGATCCGCCAGGCCGTCCGCTTCCAGGCTGGCGGCCAGCCGCTCGGTGATGCTCTCGGCGACGCGGCGCAGATTTTCGACCAGCGTCACGCGCAACGTGATCGCGATGGCCCAGAGCTCGCCGATGGTCAGCGGCTGAACCCGTTGATAGGCCTCGACGAAGCGCGTCAGCTTGTGGATATCGAGCGCGCTGTCGGTATGTGCCACCACGGCCCAGGCGATGCCGAAGACGCGCGGATAGCCTTGCAGCGGACCGTCGGTCAGCTTGGGGAGCTTGCGGTAATAGCCTGGCGGCAGGTCGTCCTTGATCTCGCGAATCTGCTCATCGACGACATGATAGTTGTCGAGCAGCCATTCTGCCGCGGGCGGAATGGATTGATGCGCGCGCGTCGCCCTGACGATGGCGCGATACGCCTCCGCCAGAACCGTCGCATTGTCGAGCAGCCGCGTGGCAAGCGGCAGACCGTTGGTGATGTCGGGCAAGACATGTTGCGCGGCTGCAAGGCTGGCGGCGTGCTGTTCCAGCCGTTCGGCGCTGAACAGCTCAGCGCGAATCGGCCCCTCCAGACGGCCGAACAAGGCTGACCCCATGTTTCGATTCGATCGGTCGTAGTAGTTCATGCCGTGCCCCGCACGGTCGCGCCTTGGCGGACTGCGTGCGAAGCGCACGGCCGGGTTCCAGCCATCTACCAGTCGGGTCGTGCAAAAATTGCCGTCTGGATTGGAAACGTCGTGATGGCGCAAGAGTTCCCGAGGGACACCGGTACGGATGCGGCACGGTTCAGCCGCAAGCACCCGGGCCACGGCATGGGCCGACGCGCCGGGAAACGCCGCTTTCTGGCCAAATGTCGCAGCTTTATGATTTTTCTATTTTCGGCCTGGGGGATTGAGCTCGAATTCTTATAGGCCAAAGGCCTATTCACGCCTTCTGGTGTCCAAACCCGGAGCCGCCGCGATGCGCCTCATCCGCTATTGCTCAGATCCCATTCGCTGGGAGTGGTTCGCTGCGGGCGATGCCGCTATAGCGCCGCCGGCACGTTCGGCGCCGAACAACAATTCGCCGCAGCAGCTGATTTGGGAGATCGGGCTGGTGCTGGCGGCGCCTCTGGCGGCGGCGGCGCTCGTTTCTTTATATTTTGGAGCCTGACGGGCTGGCATTGCCGCGAAGTTTCCGCAACGCCGACTATGCCTCTCGTCGGATGGGTGCAAGGCCTTTGCGGCGGCAGACGACCGCCCGATCCCCTTGGGTTATCGGAAAACGCGTCGGCCTCTATGACGTTGTGAAAGCGCCATCGGAAACGTTGATGTCGACGCCGACCTCGGCATCGCGAGCCGCCATTTTCCGGAAGGACGGCCGGCGCCAAGGCGCGCGCGCCGGTTTGGCGTCTGTCTGCTTGCTGGCGCCGCTCACGCCCACATCGTCATGCCATTCGAACATATAGATATCTCCCCCAACGCAACACTCGCCGGTCAGACGAAGGTTCCGGTACCAAGGCTCCCCAGGTTTGTGGCGCCGGTGATGTCAAAGACGAAGTCCGCTCCGGACTGATAGCCGGCGACACCGTTGATATCGACGATCAGGAAGGTGTGCGTGTTCAGCGTGCCGCTGTCGGCGGTGAAGGTCACCGCGTGATGCGC